>TARA_B110000908_G_scaffold96583_1_pt1 | contig 15643 bp, 10 predicted proteins | sample TARA_B110000908 | Tara Oceans TARA_B110000908 (sample SAMEA4398067) | marine metagenome | biome: Polar Biome; feature: [DCM] deep chlorophyll maximum layer (ENVO:01000326); material: water (ENVO:00002006), including particulate matter (ENVO:01000060) such as... | depth 36 m
CCAGTGGAGCTATAAAATAGTCTAGGCTAACATGACTTCAATGAAAAATAACCAAGCATATTTCAGAGGGATTTTACTGAGTGTGATTTCGCATTCTTTGCTGCTTTTTGCTGCCATGAATGCGGCGGCCAAGGATGAAAATAAACCTGACACTCAGTGGGTTTATAAGACTGTCGATGGTAAGGATCTGAAGCTCGATGTATTTCTGCCTGATGGGTATGAGAAATCTAACAGAAGCTATCCTGTGTTTGTGGTTTATCATGGTGGTAGCTGGACAGCGGGGGAGGCAAGTTGGCATCACCCAGACTGTGCTTATTGGAGTAAACGTGGCATGATCGCGGTGTCTGTGGACTACCGGCTTAGAAAACGCGACAATGTTGAAGTCCCACTTGAATGCGTGAAGGATGCTAAGTCAGCGATCCGGTTTTTGCGAAAAAATGCTGCCAATCTGAAGGTCGATAGTAACAAAATAGTAGCAGCCGGTGGATCTGCTGGAGGTCAGCTTGCGGCTGCATTAGCGACTATCAACAGCCCAGAAACCAATGACGAAAATTATGATCTTTCCATTTCCTGCAAGCCAAATGCCGTAGTGTTGTATAATCCTTATTTCAAATGCGCTGTTGCGCTTTCACCTCCGAACTTCATCATTAAGGGTCTCCCGCCTTTCATCACCTTTCTAGGCGACAAAGACCCAGCAATACCAGTCGCGAGCCTGAAGAAATTTCACGATGACCTCAAGGCGAAGGGTAATGTCTCTGAGTATTATGTGGGAAAAGACGGCAAGCATGGCTTATGCAATGGTCGAAATCCGCGTAACCCATATTTTTATTGGTCGCTTGAGCTAATAGACCAGTTTCTGCTGAAGCAAAATTTAATCACTGGAAAATCTAAGGTCAAAAGGCCAGATGGTGTGTCTGTTCTGGAAAAAGGAGTGGGCTACGATGCTTATCAATAGTTAGGCTTGAGCTAGGGCTTTCTAATCAATCGGCTGGCTGCAACGGCGCGGATGAGGTCTCTGGTTCGGTAATTTTTCTCTTTAAGTGCAGTGACGATGGCTTCTACGTCGTCTCTGTCAGAAAATTCTACTGTCCTGCCTAGGGCGTAGGTGAGGATGGATGTGACGAGTTCTTTAGCAAGCTTGTCTTCGTGTTTAAGGAGGAGTTTTTTGAGCTGGTTGACATCGTTAAATTTCTCTCCACTTGGGAGTATCCCGCTGGGATTAATGAGGAGCGATTTCTTGCCGACTTCTTCTTTTGTCCGCCAGCGTCCGACGGGATCAAAGTTCTCTAGCCCAAAGCCAATGACATCCATTTCCTTGTGGCATGAGGCACAGGCGGCACGGTCTTGGTGAAGCAAGACGAGCTGCTTGTTGGACATCGGTTCCGATGAGGCTTCATCGAGCTCAGGGACGTTTGGTGGTGGCGGTGGTGGCTTGTCGTGGAGGATTTTCTCTAGAACCAATGCGCCACGGATTACTGGTGATGAGCGCTCACCGTTAGAGCCTGTTGTGAGAAAGGCTGCTTGGGTGAGCAGACCTCCGCGCGTGGAAGTTGCAGGTAGTTTCACTTTCTGAAATGAGTCATCTCTGGGGTTCACGCCTGGGATGCCGTAGTGAGCGGCGAGTGCTCCGTTGATGGTGACGAAATCTGAGTCGATGAAGTTAGCCACAGGTAAGTTTTCTTTGATGAGCACCCCGAAGAATTTGCGCACTTCTTTCCGAGCGTCTGCTTGGACGCCTTGATTAAAGAAAAAATGTTTTTTCCTGTCCACGGTGATGGCATCGTAGCGATCTAACTCTGCCCATTGGTCGATGAAGCCATCTCGAAATGCCTTTGATCTAGGGTCTGCTAGTAGTCTATCAACCTGCGCAAGATATTCTTTATTGTCGGCGAGATTGGCGGCGTAAAGTTGATCGTCTGGTGGCGAACTCCACAGAAAATAAGACAAGCGAATCGCTAGTTCACGATTACTCAGCAGATCATGTGGCTTATCTTGGGAAGGGACTGCTTCTTGGATGAAGAGAAAGCTTGGTGACGCGAGGATCACGGCGATGACTTCTTCCATCGCTGATTTATAATTCACTCCTGCGGCTCTGTTTTCTTTGAACTTGGCGTGCAGGGCATTGATGTAGCGAGCTCCTGGATGTTTCCGGCGGAATGAGATGGTGGTAAATTTCTTTATGAATTCTAGCGCAGATTTATCATCACCATAGAGGGCACTGGCTCCACCTGTCGGTTTATTAGGGTAGAGGAGGTGCTCTATTTCAGGGCGTTTCTTAGGATAGAATGGACCTTCTATTTCTAACCAGTCAACCCAGATGGAAGCTCTAGGTTCAGTGTGCTTTCCCATGTCGCCTAGCTTGCGCAGATAGTTACGCATGGTGTTGATGGTGTGGTCTGGTTGATTCTCTCTTACCTTAAAGGCGATCATTCCTTTCCCTAACGGACGCCTAATGCGTAGTGAAACTGACTCTGGTTTTTCTGGGGTGCCAGCTATTTTTAAAGTGCCATGGATTCTATCATTCCAAAGCCTGACGATACGGCGAAGCTCGTGAGGATTCCCCACCACACCACCGTGGACACGCACGGTGTATTCAGCGCGGATGTCAATGTGCTCGGCAGCACTGACCCACTTAGCGACATCACTGATATAGACGCCTGTGTTGATCAATGGATACTGGAGATACGCCCGTGGGAGCTCGGCTCTACTATCCCACTGTCTGAAAAGAATTTTCATATCGCCCTCATCTTTGAATCCCATTTCCTTCCAGGTCTTCCCGGCTTTTTTCATCGCCATTTTACGATCTTTGTCAGCCAGACTATTACGCATCTTTGCGGTGACATTATTCTCTGGATGGGTGCGGTTTTTCTTTAGTTTTCTGTGGGGTTTCGTATTAAGATTGAGCGAGGTTTTGGCGATTTTTCTACCTAGTCCGAGATAAGACTCAAAATGCGCTGAGGTGAAGAACTGCTCGGCGCCGACTGTGTCAAAGGTGGTAATCTCACCGTCGGCGGGGATGTCATTGGGATCCACTTCGAAGCCGAATAGGTCCTTGATCGTATTTGAATATTCGCGTTTATTGAGCCTGCGCATTTTGATCTCGCCACCATGGTCTGTGAGTCGTTTTTTAGCCTCATTTACTGATCCCGCTAGAGTTTTTAAGATGGTGGTTAGTTCCTCATTTGAGGGCTGATCTTCTTCTTCTGGGGGCATGTCGCCGCCATTGAGCTGATCCATCACATCCTGCCAACGCTGCGCTGAATCGTTGTTATCGATCACCCAGTTACCGAGATCAAACCTGACTTGGCCCTTCTGCTTTTTAGGGCCGTGGCACTTGAAGCAGTGCTCTTTTAGAAATGGTTCCAGCTGCTCCTTTGGCAGCTGGATGGCGTGAGGGATTTTGGATGGAGGTTGGGCTACGGCTGGGAGTGCTGAGAATAGGCAAATGATCCAGCAAGCGAAAAGAGTGCGGTGCTTCATGGTGAGATGAGTGATTATTTTTGGTTCAGAATCTGAGCTAACTCCTCGGTGCTATGGCTGAAGGAATCGATAGGGATTCCCGCTTGTTGTAGTAAGGTCAGCCAGTAGTTTGCCAGTGGTGTGTCTTGTTCGGGTAGGATAATATGACTTCCGTGCTTGATGTTTTTAGCCCCGCCGCCTGAAATAATCGCGGGCACATTCTTTAGCTCATGGCCACTGCGGAGATTGGAGCCGTAACTGACGATGCAGTTGTCAAATAAGCTGCTGCCATCGATGTCCTTCGCTTCCTTTAAACGATCAATGAAATGAGCGAACAGTGCCGAGCATTTCTTATCGCGCTCACGTGATGCTAAAATGCGCGGTTGGGAAAACCCGTAGTGGCTCAGTGAGTGTGCCTTGAGCTTCATGCCCATTCCTTCTAACAGCGAGCAAACTGGCTGACGGTAACTGACGACATTTGTCATCCCAGTCTGGAGGGCGATGATGATCATGTCATACATTAGGTGAATCGCTTTCTCGCCGGTGATGCCTTCTAGTGGAGCCATGAAGGGGGCTTTTGGCTTCGGGATGTCCGCCCATGCAGCTTGTCGCTCCAGTCCCTTTTCTACCTGCCGTAGCCCGGTGAAATACTCATCTAGTTTCTCTTGATCTGACTTACTCAGACTGCACTTCATACCGCTGGCATCGATGCGCACGAGGTCGAGGATACTTTGCTTTTTCTTTAAATTTTCATCCAGTTGCGCCCTTGATCTTCCTGTATGGGCGAAGAGTTCATGATACAGATCTAGCGGTCTTTTGAAGCCAGGGATCGGCTTGCCTTGTTCATCCCATGAGAGTGAAAGCCCGGGGCCATGACCTGAATTCTGACCGCCGTCTGGCTCAGCAGATGTCAGAACGAGAGATGCGTAGCGCGTATCTTTCCCTAGGTGCTGGGCGGCGACCTGATCACATGAGATCGAGTTATGAAAGCGTTTCCCGGGTGTTCCAGCCACATTTGCCCCAGTAAGATAGGACACACTACCACCGTGCGGATCAGTGGCCCCCATGTTGGTGAGGTTGGAAACCATCGTGATGTCATTTCTATGGCGAGCCAGTGGAGCGAGGCCCTCGGTCATTCCTATTTGTTCAAAAGCGCCTGCCTTCTTTGGGTAAAAAGTTTTCTTAGTGAATCCAAATCCACCACCGAGAAACACCATCCGCTTATTTGGGCGCGGAGTTGCAGCGCCAGTTTTCGCAAAAGACTCCATAAATGGTAATGCTAAAACTGAGCTTCCGAGTCGGAGAAATGATCTACGGCTGTATGGATTTGTTTCAAATGACATGCGTAATATTACTAAATCAATCATGGGACTCTATCAATATTTACTCCTTATTTTATAGGATGAGCAATGAGTGAAAGCGAGATACAGTGAACCACATAGAAACTCTTACAATGATAAACAGACGCTACATTAACTGAACTTACGAGACTCCTATAAAATAAGGATAGACGACAATAATTTAATGAATACAGTGTATGTAAGGCTTGTATTGGTTACCTGTCATTATGAATCAACCCAACCATCACCACCAGAATAGTATCAGAAAACCATCAGGCTTTGCCTTGATCGCTACTCTTAGTGTGATGGCTTTGCTGCTGATGATTGCGTTTGGAATGATAGGTTTATCTTCTATAGAGCAGCGTAATTCCAAGCAAGGCATTGCTCTACAACAGGCTCAAGCCAATGCTCGTATGGGTCTAATGCTGGCTATCGAAGAGCTTCAAGGAGCAGCTGGTTCTGATCAGATGATCACAGCTGATGCTAGTATTAAGAATACAAATACAGCTCAGCCTCACCTTTTGGGTGTTTGGAAATCATTTAAACAAACAAATACAGTAACAGACCCAATCAATTACGAAACTCAAAAAAGCGGCGACTTTATCCAATGGCTAAGCTCTACCACAACTGCAAATAAGTTTGATCTAACTTTCCCTACGCGAGAGCCTGAAAACTCAGTGACACTAGTCGGCAGCGGCACTTTCCCCGCTCCCGATGCTAATGGCTCAGCAAGCCAATTTGTAAAAGCGAGCATGATCGAAGTGTCTGGTGGTCAGGGAGGGGGATTTGGAAAATATGCGTGGCACATCTTTGACGAATCTCAAAAAGCCAACCTAACGCTAACCAATCCTGAGGCAACTAACGATGCAGGCCGTGTCGCCGCACTTGGAACCTCTGGAACACTGGGATTTAATGCCTTGGCAAGTAATGCACAATATGCCCCGTTAGGAACTATAACAGCTGCGCAGCAGAATAAGCTATTCTCGCTAGATAGCTCTGGGTTTTTAGGTGTGGGCACCACATTTGACCCGAAACTAGCCCGCGCATTCCACTTCCTAAGCACCGACTCCAAAAGCTTACTCGTAGATGTGACGAATGGTGGATACCAGAAAGATCTTTCCCTGCTATTCGACAACGAGGTTCTACCCACAGAGTATGTGAATCGGCATATTTATAGTGATACTAACTCACCCGTAGCTGCTGCTCCTACTCGCTTCACAGGAGCTGAGCCGATCCCAAGCCCTGATCCTAAATGGTCGCTTCTTCATTCCCACTATCGTCTCTATAATGAGGTGAGCAAAAATAGTGGCACACTTGGAATTGATTCGAGTGATGTCCTACGAGATACCAGCACAGACTTTTTTAATAAGCAGCAAGTTCTGCCCGTGGTCTCTAATGCACAGTTCATTTTCTCAATGGCTCCGCAAAAACATAATTTGAATCCTCCATATGTTGGTTTTCTAGGTTTTTGGGTTGATCTAGTCATCACTGTTTGGAATCCCTATAATGTAGAACTTAGATTTGACGCCATGGATTTAGAATTTTACCGTTTTCCTCTAGAAGTGGAGTTTTTCCGAGAGGATGAGACTGGGGTGAATAGTGCTTCATCTGGAAACCCTGTCCACATTGCCTATATGTTTAACCGCGGTAATAATCCTACAGGAGTGGCAAACATTCAAGATAAGCTACCTTACCGCGCACGGATCACTGGACCTAACACTACTACTGGAGTGAATGACATTGTCTTAAAACCGGGAGAGTATAAGGTATTTGGTGCTCCTCAAGGAACGATCTACAATCATAAAAACTGGAACTACACTAGAGGGCTAGTTCTGCAAGAAGGATTTAACCCTAGAAGCGGTGGAGTATTCGAGCGATACATTTCTACCAATGCAAACTACCAGGCTCAATGTCCATGGCCTTATCCCAAAAGTAACAGGCAGCAAATTCAGGTGAAGCTTGGTGACGTGTATTCTGTCCAAGTAAGCCCCGCAAAGGTAGCCCGCACCTCAAGCTTATGGCCCGAGACGAATAACAAAGAAGTTGTCTCCTATCTGAAAATTTTTAAAGGTGATGGAGGAGCAAATTCAAATGTAACAAACGTGGACACCTATGAAACAATCTTGAAGCAGAATCGGAAACAGATTGGTGCTATCGAGATTGATATTCCAGATGCTGCCGCTATGGCAAAAAGGCTTCCGAGTTTCGGACAGAATGAGATGTCACGTTTAACCGTCACTACTGAGAATAATAAACCACAGGGTGTAGCGACGGAGAAAGTTCCCTTCCTAATCGCTTCTCTCAGACTCAAAACAGAGCAAGATTCTAGTCTTTTAGAAGGTGAGCCGAATTCTTCTGTATGGCTGCATAATGGCATAACGAACCCTTATTTCAGTTCCGGACTAGATCAGAACGAGCATGAAAAATCCCACCAGTATGAACTAACATGGGAACCGATGACCTCTTGGAACCAGATACCTACAGTGGAAGTGGATAACAAAAACCGAGGTTATGGAGCGTCAGGAGTGAGCTCAGGCACTGGGGTGAATTCAGCACCGTTTTCACAAATCCCACTGATGCCAACTACTTCTCTCGCTCAGTTTTCACATGCACCACTCAATAGCGGGGGCCAAGCGCCTCTCACTAGTCAGATCGTAGGCAACTCATATAATTCACCTCTGCTGCCTCTGGATAAAAAGACAAATGCGGGTTCACTGGGAACGCATCTCGACCATTCCTATATGGCAAATAATACGCTCTTCGATGGCTACTTTCTCTCCACGGCAGCCACAGAAGCGGGACCTCTCTATGACTCCTCTGCTCGTGACCTAGATACTGTCATCAGCGAGTTTTTTCAGGGTGCTAAAAAGCTGGCGAATAATAATTTCCAGCCAAAAACGAATGTTCCACCAGCAATCACCGCTACAGATTACGCTACCTTTGCCCAGCATCTTTATAACAAAGGAGCATTCAACGTTAACTCAACCTCAGTCGAGGCCTGGGCGCTCTTCCTAGCTAGTGGCAGCAATGAATCTCTCCCCATCCTCGACATGCTTACATCTAGCTCTACCTTTGCCAATGCAGCGTACTCTACAGAAACGGCAGTGTCACGTTTTTCACCACTGATAGGCGATGCTGTGGCGGGGGATACAGATGACCAGACTCGCTGGGCAGGGCACCGTAGATTGAGCCCGGTTCAAATCATGACGCTGGCTGAAAATGTCGTGGTCGAGGTCAAGAAACGTGGACCATTCCAATCTGTCTCTGAGTTTGTGAATCGCCAGATCGACGGCGATTCAGTTACCGCAAATTCAGGAGCGCTCCAGACTGCTATTGAGAGCTCAGACATCAATACAAACTTCGGAGAACCAGTTCCCAAAAATAGCGGAGAGCTTGCCTCTGGGAGCGCCACGGCTAGAACTTCAGCTGGAGCGGTCACTCAGATTACGCAAGCAGATCTGCTACGCCGTCTGGCACCATCCATCACCGTCCGTGGTGATACCTTCCGCATCAGATCCTATGGTGAAGCGACCGAAGGTGGGACTACTGTGAAAGTCTGGTGTGAGGCAATCGTCCAGCGCCAGCATAATTTCATAGATGATTCCCAACCTTCCACTACTGAAAGTTCATCACTAAATACCACAAACCAGACATACGGGCGTAGATTTGAAATTATCTCTTTTCGCTGGCTATCACCGGATGAAATCTAATAAAATATCACAAATATGAAGTCTGTATTTTTAGTCTATATTGCTCTAGCGCTACTCTCTACAGGGTTGTTTGCACAGAAGGATAAAGCACCACCCACCGAGGTATCGATCTATGCTTTTGAGCGCAATAAACAGCATCAAACGATCTTCCTAGAATCTCCGAAAAATGAACCCTACGAGATAACTCTTTCTAAGGCCAATATCCTCGGTCCCTTCAAGACCGTGAAAGATGAGAATGGCAAAGTAACGATCAGAAAAAAAGCGAAAGATGCAGAGGGAGCCATAATCTACCCACAGCTCTCAAAGGTAACAATCCCTACCCATGTCAAAGAGCCTCTACTCATCTTAATCCCGATCTCTGGAAATAGAGCCTATAAAACCTATGTTATAGATCGTAGCCTTAGCAGTTTCCCTAAAGCGAGCTACAAGATCTTCAACCTTTCACCGAGTTTGATACGAGGTATAGTCGGTAAAACTCGGGTAACTGTAGCACCTAGAAAGCTGTTCGCATTTAACCCATCATCAAACGTAGAAGATATAATGGATGTTCATTTCCAATATAAAAACGCTGAAAAATGGAAAACATTTGGTCGCACCCGCTGGGTAAAAATGCAAGAGAAACGCACGCTACTCTGTGTTTACCTAGACTCGAAAACAAAGCGGATGAGAATCCGTGGAGTCAATATGGAATCAATTCAACCATTACGTGATCGTAAAAAAACCACCGAGACGCCTGAACAGGCCATCGCACAGCCAGTTGAAAATCAGTAATCACACCTCGGTTTTTTAACCCTCGTGAATCATTCAAATGGGCGATAGCCAGCTCAAAAAATTAACTAAGAACTCCGCATTATCAAAACGGATCATCCTATATAATGAGGATAGACTAGATAACACTCATTGTTATTCTTTATAGAAATGGAGGCAAACCTCTATAAATCTATTGGGTGCAAGCCATTGCCGCATCTATATTAACCAAACCACAAAAAATATGAAAAATACGATACAAGTCATACTGCTCATTACGGTAGCCCTGTTCAGCCTGCAAAGCTCGCAGGCCGCCACCCTCATCTATAGTGATACCTTTGACGCTGCTAGCACCCCAGGAAGTCAATTCCGTATTTACGAAAATACGATCAATGATGGCTGGCAAAAAGCTCACGCTGGAGGAAATGTCGGATCAGAATGGACTATCTCAGGCGGTGTTGCCAGCAATTCAAGTGCCTTGGCAGCAACTAGCTATCCAAATAGCAAGGCGGCCGAAGCTCCACTATATAATTTCTTCAGCGGTGCTGGTACCACTGAAACACATATTAACATAAGCTTTGATTACTCGGTGGCTAGTGGCGATAAGCTCTACGCTCATCTGTGGGGCATGACTGGCATCTCGGATGATGATGGTCAAATTGTTTCAAATATTGAAGGTAGCGCAAATGGCAATGTAACTCTTAATGCTACTGCTGGTGATACAGACGAACTGACAACCTACAATCTTAAGGACGGAGCTGCTTCTGGCTTTGGTGCGGCATCCACAGCACTCTCAGGAGAACTTACTGGAACTGGCACTTATTCTAAGACCTTCAGTATATAGGGATTAGGGATCGCGGGAGTCACGACAGCCGCCGATTTGGATTACTATCTGATTCAGTTTGCACAAGAAGAAGACGGACTTGCAGGTACAACTTCTATCGATAATTTCAGCATTACTGCCGTTCCCGAGCCATCTTCGACAGCCCTTCTCGGACTCGGTGGACTCGCATTGATCATGCGTCGCCGTAAGTAAGCGCCATTCGCTTTTTTTAATCCCCACATTTCTAATGGAATGTGGGTATTACTCTGTCTGAGGGACGTTAAATAGCTCCTCTATCCTCAATATTGATGATATTAATGATCAGCTGCTCAGTTAAAGTCGGTTCACAATCATCCATTTTCGCTGGCTATCTAACCAAGAAAACGAGATGCTGATAATTAATATGAGACCGCCTTCAAAAAATGTACACACCAAACTAACTCACCATCTACGTTGAAATACATACTATTACTGCTATCCTTCGTCACCATCGTTCACGCTGAGACCAAGCCAAACATCCTGTTCATCTTTGCCGATGACTGGGGCTGGGGCGATCTCGGCTGCCATGGGCATCCCTATGTGAAGACTCCGAACATTGATAAACTCGCTGCCACGGGAACGGACTTCCAGAGGTTTACCGTCGCCAGCGGAGTTTGCTCACCGAGCAGAGCGGCGGTGATGACCGGGCATTTCCCAGCACGCTACAGTATCAATGGCCACTTCGCCTGGGTGCCTAGCAATGCCAAGCGCGGCATGCCAGACTGGCTCAGCCCGAATGCTCCTTTACTTCCCCGTATGCTACAGAAAGCTGGCTACGCCACCGCCCACTTTGGCAAATGGCACCTCTCTAACAACATGATCCCAGACTCACCACTACCTAGCGAATATGGTTATCACGAATACGGCGCGTTTAACTGTGCTGGTGAGCAAATGCCCGTGCATGAAGATGCTAAGAACGCGATCTCATTCATTAAAAAATGCCACTCAGCAGAAAAGCCATTTTTTATTAATCTTTGGATTCACGAGCCGCACACACCGTTTCATATCGTGCCTAAATACTGCTGGCGTTTCCGTGATCTCGAGGAGGCGGATAACATCTATGCTTCGGTGCTCTCACATGCAGATGAGCGCATCGGTGAAGTGTTAGATTGTCTAGATGATCTAAAGCTCACAGATAACACGCTTGTCATCTTTAGTTCAGATAATGGACCAGCAAGAGCAGGTGGTGATAAACCAGCCAAGCTCGCATTACAGAATGACACAGCCACGGGTGTAGGTTATGGTGTAGGTGCGTCCAAAGGAATCACTGGTGGGCGCAAAGGCTATAAAGCGGCCTTGTTCGAAGGCGGCATCGGAGTTCCATTTATTGCTCGCTGGCCAGGGAAAATCGCAGCGGGGAAAGTCGATGACTCCTCGCTTATTTCAGCTGTGGACTTGTTGCCAACGTTCTGTGAAATTGCAGGGGCAGAATTACCAGTGGATTACCAACCAGACGGACTAAGTCAAGTGCAGACCTTGATGGGTAAAGCTAAAACCAAACGCGAAAAACCACTCTTCTGGAAATCAGATGCACGCTGGCCAGCTCAGAAAAGTCGTCCTGATCACTGGGTAGCCTATGCGATAGTTGATCAGCAATGGAAAATGGTAACTAGCATAAACGCGGAAGCTATTGAACTCTACAACATCACCAAAGACCCTTATGAGAAAATTGATCTCAAAGGAGATTATCCAGAAGTAGTCTCTCAGCTCAGTAAAAAACTAGCTGACTGGAAAGCAAGTCTGCCTGATCAGCCAGATGAAAACTGTTTCTCTAATGAGCGGAAAAAATAACAAAAATCACCTATTTCTAATCGTCTTCGGTAACTCACTATGATGTTTAGCGAATCATGTTTAACCTATTATGTTTAGCACTCTCATACGTCACTTATTACTTCTAGCAATCCCGCTAACAATATTTAGTTGTGCCAGGTCAGATGATCAGGATGACTCCTTTAGCGATTGGAATACTAAAGATTTAGAAAATAGGCGTTCAGAGATTGATGCTGAGTTAGAGAAACTTGCTAGCATGAGTCTGCGAAGTGGGGTAGGAGCTGTAGGTTACAGGTCGCAAGCGCATGATACAAGTGATCATGTTGAAACGATTCACATCAATCTGGAGAAAGTTCAGAACATAGATGAGATCATGCTGGTGCCATGTATATGGCGAGATAGTAAGACAGGATTTAGAGCAGATGGCTTTCCAGAGGAGTTTCGTATCATTGCTGGATCAGACACCGAGCCTCAAGGCACAGTCGTAGCAAGCTATAAAAAAACTGATCACGTGTTGCCCCGTGTTGCCCCATTAGTAGTCTCTTGTGGTGGGATAAAAGCCTCCTGGATACGACTCGAGGCCACAGTACTCAATGCCAGGGCATGGGATGGTAAATATATTCTCCAGTTGTTCGAAATTCTAGTCTTCAACAAACAAGAAAATGTGGCATTACTAAAGCCCGTAACGACTTCATCGCCCTACCAATTTGAGGGAGAAGCTCGTGATAAAAGGTATCTCGTAGATGGCTTTGTTCCCTACTTGATGGATGCTGCTGAAGGTGAACAAAGCTTGGCATTTGTAAGCGAGATAGGTATAGGCGAGCAGCCATGCCTTGTTATGGATTTAGGTAAAAGCTATACACTAAGTAGAATGCAACTACACGCTACTGAGATCAGTGATGTGGTTCCTCAGGCTACTTTAAATAATTTTGGTATGCCTATCAAATTATTGGTAGAGGGAGCGAATGAATCAGACTTCTCAGATGCCATTGTGCTAACGGAATCTGAAATAGAATCCATTTATGACACGGGCCCTATTGTGGTAAGAAATTTCCCAGAAAAAACCTGCCGTTTCATTCGCCTCACCGCTCTTAAGCCATACATGCGGGTTAGAGAAAAAATCGCGGATTCACAGATTGGTTTTGCTGAAATTGAATTCTTTTCCAACGGAGAAAACGTGGCACTAGGAGTTGAGGTCAAAGGGGATTTTGGAGCGGAAGGCCCAGATAGACTATTCAGTGCTCTAACAGATGGGAGAAATTTATATGGCAATATTTTACCTATCCGTGACTGGTTAAACGAACTAGCTAGGAGGCATAAGCTAGAAGTGGAATGGTCTAGGGTTGTCTCCGAGCTAAATATTAGACATGCACGGCAGAATGCAAATCTCAACTACCTGATGTGGTTGGTGGCATTGCTAAGCATTGGTATCATCATTGCAGTTCTGGTAGGACGCATGATCCGAATGCGTCAGGTATCTAATATTCGCCTACGCCTAGCTGCGGATCTGCATGATGAGCTGGGAGCGAATATTCACACAATCGGATTACTTAGTGATTTAGCAGCAGAAACTACTGATGATCCAGAGGAACTCTCAACACTCCATCGTAGAATCAGGTCAGAAACGGAACGTTCAGGAATAGCTGTTAGGCATTGTACAAACATGCTAGAAGCAGACGGATATTATACCGATCTGAAAGAAGATATGGCACGTGCATCGCGAAGGATAATGGCAAAACTAGAAAACGATATTGAGATAAAGGGGGAGGAATACTTGAGTAAACTTAATCAGCGCACACGAGTAGATCTCTATTTATTCTTCAAAGAATGCCTTGTGAATATTAGCCGGCACGCTGTTGCTAACAAGTTCAAGACGTGTCTCACGGCTGATCGAAAGCAAGTCCTACTCATTATAAGCGACAATGGACGTGGGGTAGATGAAGAGCAAGATCCCATTCCCAAGTCCCTGCAGCGCAGAGCAGATTTACTGCGAGCTACTATTAATGTGGATTGCCCAGACAGCGGAGGGACCCAGATCAAGCTGACTCTTCCAATACGCAGATGGGGGCTTTGGAAAAATATAACATCATGAATGATAAAATAAAAATAATGATGGTGGAAGACCATCCAGAATATCGAGAAATTGTTGACTTAACTATCGGTCGCCAATCAGACATGGAACTCGTCAGTCAGTTTGGGACTGTAGAGCGAGCACTCAGGAGCTTAAACGAGAGACGAAATATTCCCAAGCCTAATGTCATTCTGCTAGATCTGAATCTTCCAGGGATGAGCGGGCTCGAAGCATTACCACATTTTGATCGTGAATTGCCCAGTGCCAAGGTCATTGTTCTGACTCAATCAGATTCTGAGGAGGACGTGCTCAAAGCCATTATGCTAGGGGCGTCTGGATATCTATTAAAGTCTTCGACAGTTAAGCAGCTTACAGAATCAGTCAGAACAGTCATGAAAGGCGGTGCCTCGATAGACCCTTTGGTCGCCCAGTTTATTCTTGATACCTTGAAGAACACACTTCCGCAAAAAGATTTCTCGCAATTGCTCACTGACCGAGAGATGGAAGTTCTCTTACTTTTAGCAGATGGTCTAGTAAAAAAAGAAATTGCTGATCAACTAGAAATTAGCGTCACCACAGTAGTGACTCACGTCAGCCATATTTACGAGAAGCTAAATGTGAAAAACGCTCCATCAGCAATAGCAAAAGGATTCCGTCTAGGACTCTTGTCAATTAATGATTAGGACACATGTTTTAGTAAGCCATCTTAATCGTTATTCATGCTCAATCGTTTGAGAAGAAATAGTTGTATTTGCAGCTGAGCTGCTCGATAGATTAGAAATCCACGATAATGAGTCAGATTAACTATTCAAATGATAAAAACCTGTGAGTAGATGAAAATTTGAGTTACTTATTTACGTAATTTATTCAACGCCTCCAGCCTTTCTAGCATCGGTGGATGGGAGTAGTCTAGGAAGACGGGGAAGGGGTGAGGAGTGAGATTCACGAGGTTATCAGCTGAGAGTTTTTTGAGTGATTGGATCAAGTGATCAGGCGTGCCTTGGGCATTTGTAGCATAGGCATCTGCCTCGAATTCATGCTTCCTGCTAGACATGTTACTAAAGATACTGAGGATCTTTTTCACAGGAGCGAATAGTAGGCCGAAGAAGATAAGCCCGGCATAGACAGAGATGTTATCCATGTGGAAGGCATTAAATAAATGCTCAGCAACAGGCCCGTTTTTATCAGTCACCAGACCTAACAAATAGAACACCACCGCAGACTGGATAATGCCCATCACCATACGCTTGACGATGTGCTTGCATTTGAAATGACCTATCTCATGGGCTAAAATACCGACGAGTCCCTCGGTAGTATGATTTTCTACCAGCGTATCAAATAGCGCGATCTTCTTGTTCTTGCCAAAGCCTGTGAAGAAGGCATTTGACTTGGTAGAGCGTTTCGATCCATCCATAATGTAGAGCTCTGTGAGCGGGAAGTCACATTTCTTTGCCATGTCATTGATCGCATCCTTAAGCTCGCCCTCAGGCATAGGCTCAAATTTGTTAAACAGTGGCAAGAAGACAGATGGTGCGATGTAGGTGAGCAATAGCTGAATCACTGTGAATGCCGCCCAAGCCCAGAGCCAAGCCATCGGGACAGAATCAAAGATCCACAAAATCAGCGCTAATATAGGTCCGCCAATCAATGCCATCAGGATCAGTCCTTTGATCTGATCCACGAT
>TARA_B110000908_G_scaffold172677_1_pt1 | contig 15606 bp, 16 predicted proteins | sample TARA_B110000908 | Tara Oceans TARA_B110000908 (sample SAMEA4398067) | marine metagenome | biome: Polar Biome; feature: [DCM] deep chlorophyll maximum layer (ENVO:01000326); material: water (ENVO:00002006), including particulate matter (ENVO:01000060) such as... | depth 36 m
GTTAAATCACCTTCAACAGTTATTTTTGCTACTTTCGATAATGTATCATTAATGCACCAGAAACATTACCAACACTAACTTCTTCTATAATTTTATAATCGCCACCACCAAAAAACGCCCGGTATTTTTCAGTTGTTGCATAAACAGCAACACCCTCACTTTCAGGATATTCTTCAAGAACAGTATTCACTGCTGCCATAAGATAATGACCAAAGCCATGATGCTGATGTAAAGGGTGGATTGCGATAAAAGATAACATATGAAATTTTTTCAACGGAACGGCGGATAATACTAGTTTTTCTTTTTCAATCATTTGTTTGGTACTAAAATAACCCGCACTTAATAACATCTTTAATCGCCAATGCCAAAATCGTTCAGAGCCTAAACCATCATCAGGGCAATTTAAGCAGGCAACGCCAACCATCGTCCCCCCTAAATACAAGCCTACCATAGGTTGTTTTGCTTGCCAAAACGCGCCTAATTCTTCTCTAATAGACGCTCTTAAACGTTGCTCATAATCATCATTTTTGCTATTGAATATTTCTAAAAATATAGGGTCATCATGATAAGCCTGATACAATAAAGAGGCGGCTAATTTAAGATCTTCCGCAGCCAAATAGGTTGCTCTAATATCAACGTTTTCTTTTATATTTACCACATCTGTCATCTGCTTTCCTTTACAGCTATGCTTTATTATTAAGTTGAATAGTCGACTAAGATAAAACGTTTTTAAAAATAGGTCAAATCTCATGAGAAAGATTTCTGTTTAATAAAAAACTTACCGACTTACCAAGCAACTTAAAATATCTGGTTGTTGCCCCAAAAACACAGATTAACTAATCACATAAACCAGCTGCAAACATACAGTGACTGGAGTTGACACTTCAACTGGAGTCACTGTATGTTTTAAAATCTTCATTTATGTTTTTTTATTTAATTAACTCTGTTCGATCAACTAATTATAAATTTTCTATTTTGCTAATCAGAACAGTATTACATTTAAAGTTGTAAAAAAAAAAGCTAGAATCTAATGGATTAAACTAACAAAGGTATCAATATGTCCATGTCTGATGAAATATTAATTATTGCTAATCAACTTGCGAATAAAGGTAAAAAACCAAGTATTGCACTTATTAAAACAAAATTATCAACAAGCGTGCCATTACCTGTAATTATCTCAACCTTAAAAACTTGGCAACATGACCCTGACTTTATTTCGTTAAAGTATGAAAAACCAATAGCAATAAAGAAAAAAGAAACTGAAGAAAATGTTCAGGCGTTCAACTTGGCAATTGAAAAGGCATTAAAACCATTAAAAAAAGAAATTCAAGAACTGAAATTAGAAATAGCTAAAATAAAAAAACATATCAAGGCGTGTTAACCACTATCGCATTGACATGCGTTAATAAATTTTTAGTAAACTTATAATGCCGGTGTTAATTGACGGATAAAATCATTTAATGAGTCAGCCAGTTTTTTGTGTGCCTTACAGCCTACCCTTTCCACCCAAACAGCACCCGTTTCATTATTAATTGACAAAATCATGTCATCTTCGTTAGTTACCCCAAAAAAGATGGTGTTTTCTTGTTTTAACCGTTTTTTCATCAAAATATGGCCAATAATATTCTCTTGCAATCGATAGAAGTCTTTATTGTTCCAGGCAAATAATAAAGATAGCTCTCCATCTTCACATGTTGCATTTATAGATTCGCTAAAAAAAGTTGAAAAATAAGTTTTTATATCGGGATGTAAAGAAATCTCTAGAGCACTCTCAATATTTTCAAAAGATAAAGCTATCTCGCTTATAACTGGGCGCCAGTGAATATTATTCTCATCATAGTCATCTTGTTGACAAGCAGAGGGCCAATCATCATCTTTTTCTATTATGGGTAAGCCCCCAGTACTTTTTTCATGTAAATCGACAAAATTATTAGCGAATATCCATAAGGATTCAACTAAAGGGGAATTTGGTAATATCATCAAAGAGCAAGATCCTTTAAAATAAAGTGAATTGTAAACAAAAAAAGTAAATTTATGGCTAATTATCAGAACGCTAAAGAATTAACAACGTTAACGCTTGGCAAAGAAACTAATTACAGCAGCGAATATAACTCAGATTTATTGCAAGCGGTACCCCGAAAACTTAATAGAGATGATTTAGCGCTAAAAGATAATTGTTTACCATTTACAGGTGAAGATGTTTGGTATGGTTATGAATTATCTTGGTTGAACAACAAAGGAAAACCTATTGTTGCTGTCGCAGAGTTTAGGTTTTCTTGTACCAGTCCAAACTTAGTCGAGTCAAAATCATTTAAATTATATCTAAATAGCTTTAATCAAACAAAGTTTGATTCATGGCAAGCGGTCGAAAATATTTTAATTAAAGATTTATCTCTTACATCTGGAATAACCGCTAAAGTTAAATTATTTAAGGTTGATCAATGTCCCGCGCTTGCAATATCAAGTATTCAAGCAAACTGTATTGATGATTTGGACGTAACTATTGATAATTATGATTATCAAAAAGAGTTACTAAAAGGTATTCAATATTCAGGTGCTGAGAGTAAAGAAGAGTTTGTCGTTAGTCATTTACTCAAGTCTAATTGCTTAATTACCAACCAACCAGACTGGGCTAGCCTTTATATTAGCTATAAAGGCGCGCCATTAAATCATGAAATATTATTGAACTACATTATTTCTTTCCGGCAACATAATGAGTTTCATGAGCAATGTGTAGAGCGAATATTTACTGACATTACTAGCTATTGTCACTTAGAAGAATTGACGATTTTTGCTCGATATACTAGGCGAGGTGGATTAGATATCAATCCTTTTAGGAGTTCAATACAGCAAACAGCACCTAACTTGAGGACACTTAGGCAATAATTTACTTTTTATCAATATCGTCAACGACTATTATATCAAGTATTATAATTGCTCTAGTGAATTTCAAGAATCGTTAATTAATGATCGATACTCAAACGATTAAGACTTTTATTAATTATCCTTGGTAAAGTGTTAACTCTAGTTAGCTATTCATTTTAACTAATGACCGATATAAAAAATTGTTATCATTAATTGAGAGATCTTAAAAAACAGAGCTAAAATTAAATGACAGCAGTCATATGTCAATTGATTTAATACGTATCACCAAAAATAAAACAATAACATTGTGTTACATCATTTATACAGTGCTTTATAGCAAGTGAAACTTTAGGAATAGACTGAGTCGTTTACATATTTCCCGCTAACTATGTAACTATGTTATTTATTACCCACTAACTATGTAACTATGTAACTATGTAACTATGTTATTTATTATTGCGAAGGAGTTGAGATATGCATACCACATTAAGTCCTGTAGGGAATATGAACTTACTGTCTCAAATTGAAGTTGATCAACTTCAGGAGTCAGCTGCAAGCAATTTATATAAGCTATATAGAAACTGCTCGTTGGCAGTATTAAACTCTGGCAGCCATACTGACGATGCAGAAGAAATATATCAACAATATCAAGATTTTCAAATTAAAGTTTTAAGTCGTGAACGCGGAGTGAAACTCGATTTAAATAATCCTCCCCTGCACGCCTTTGTTGACGGAAAAATCATCAAGGGTATTCAAGAACATTTATCGGCGGTATTACGTGATATTTTATTTATCAACACTAGATACATAAGTATATCTGAGCAGCTAGTGCCTCCATCCGAACATATCACCCATGTTGTTTTTGATATCCTTCGTAATGCTAGCGTGATATTACCCAAGACAGAGGCTAATTTAATTACTTGCTGGGGCGGGCATTCAATTAATGATACCGAATATAAATATACTAAAAAAGTAGGTTATCAACTCGGCCTGCGTGGCTTTAATATTTGTACCGGCTGTGGTCCAGGAGCAATGAAAGGTCCAATGAAAGGGGCAACAATAGCTCATGCCAAACAACGTAATAAAGAGGGACGTTATTTGGGGTTAACAGAACCCAGTATCATTGCCGCTGAGCCCCCAAATGCGATAGTTAATGAACTCGTGATTATGCCTGATATAGAAAAACGTTTAGAGGCTTTTGTACGGATGTCTCACGGTATTATTATTTTCCCTGGGGGCGCAGGTACAGCAGAAGAGTTACTTTACATATTAGGGATTATGCTTAACACCAAAAACCGAGAGCAAAAATTGCCAATCATTTTAACCGGTCCAGCTCAGTCTGCGGATTACTTTAATGGCATAGATACTTTTATTGGCGAGACTTTAGGAGAAAAAGCCCAGCAGCTTTATCAAATTATTATTGATGATGCCCAAGGCGTTTCTCAAGCAATGAAAGCTGGCTTAACAGAAGTTATTAGCCATCGTAAACAGACTGGCGATGCTTACCATTTTAATTGGTCATTATTTATTGATTCAGAATTCCAACAGCCTTTTGAACCCACACATCAAAAAATGGCAGAGTTACCCCTTGAGAGTAATTTAGAAACAGCCAATTTAGCGGCTAATTTACGAAAAATATTTTCAGGTATTGTCGCTGGTAATGTCAAATCTTCAGGTATAAAATCTATTAGAGAACATGGTCCCTTTATTATATCTGGTGAGCCTAAAATCATGAATGTAATAGATGATTTATTAGCTTCATTTGTTTCACAGCAGCGAATGAAACTTCCAGGCAGCCGCTATATCCCTTGTTACAAAGTATCTGAAGGCAGAGGCTAATGTCGATGCACATTGTATTGATTGATGCATTAAACCTAATTCGTAGAATATACGCAGTTCAAGAAAGACCGTTTTTATTAAATAAAAACAGTCTTTCTGATGACAAACTTTCAGAAAACACTCAACAACAAATTTTAAAAAACACGCAACAAGCATGTAGTCTAGCATTATCTAAAATATTGACTAAAATGCAGGCAACTCATGCCCTTGCTGTGTTTGATAGTGAAACCCCTTGCTGGAGATATCAACTTTTCCCTGATTATAAAAAAGGCAGAAAAAAAATGCCTGAACATTTATCAAATGCACTAACGACGATTCAAGATACTTTTATGCACCAAAATGTTGACTCATTAATTTCAGATAAAGATGAAGCAGATGATTTAATCGCAACCTTAGCCGTTAAAGTTGCGCTTAGGGGGCAAAAAGTGACCATCATTTCAACTGACAAAGGTTTCTTATCACTCATCAACCAAAATATTAATGTTTATGACTATTTTAATAAACGTTATTTAGATGAGGAACATATTCACGAAAAATTTAATGTTAAATCCAATCAACTCATAGACTTTTGGATGTTAACTGGCGACTCAACCAATAAAATCCCAGGTGTTGCTGGAGTTGGTCAAGTAACAGCCTCTTCATTACTTAACCAATATCAATCTTTAACTGCATTAGTTAATGCTGAAGATCTAAAAGAAAGCATCTATCAAAAGCTTATTGAGGCTGAAGAGCAATTTAAAATGACTAGGCAATTACTGACATTAAAACAGGATATTCCTTTAGGTTTTAATCTAAAGGATATTAGGCTATCAAACGAAAATTAAACAAGGCCAAAGCTACTTTCTAGCCTAGTATAACTAAAGAAGGGTTGGTAAATAAGCCAATGCTGTTTGTCAAACCAAGAGAGGTGTTAAAGGAGATAATGGCACAAACAATAGACTTCATTATTTGCGGTTAATGGGCCATTAAAAAATAAGAACTGGTACTCCATGCCCAAACTTCAGTCTCATTGATTTACTCAATAATTAAAATATCCTGTTACGCCTAAAAATCACACGCCTTGATGTGCAATAAATCAAATATTCATCAACATTAAATACTTAAACCGTTAATTTTGACTAATATAGTAATGTATTTAGTCAAACCACGTTTTCATTATCATTCTGAAAGGTTTTAAGCTCGCTTACACAACATCAATATGGTATAAATCTGCCCAATTACTCTACTGGCTTTATTCGCCGAATATTCTTCATTTGAGAATTTTATAAAAGGTACATTTAATGACTAAGCAAACTATCACAGTTATCCCTGGCGACGGTATCGGTCCAGATATTATTGACGCCACCATCAAAATCCTTGATAAAGCTGGTTGTGATTTTAACTACGAATATGCTGATGCAGGCCTTATTGCACTAGAAAAACATGGCGAGTTGGTTCCGGAAGAAACATTAAAACTCATTGAAAAAAACAAAGTTAGCTTAAAAGGTCCACTAACAACACCAGTCGGTGAAGGGTTTACTTCAATCAATGTCACTTTACGTAAGCATTTTAAATTGTACGCTAACTTACGTCCGGTACTTTCTTTTAAAGGCACAAAGGCCCGTTACGAGAATATTGATATACTAACCGTTCGTGAAAATACTCAAGGGATGTATTCTGGTGCTGGTCAAGTGGTTTCAGAAGATGGAACTCAAGCCGAAGCGCTAAGTATTGTTACACGTGATGGTGCTGAGCGTATTTTAAATTTTGCTTATGAAACAGCCGTAAAAGAAGGTCGTAAAAAAGTCACAGCAGTTCATAAAGCTAACATCTTAAAATCGACCTCAGGCTTGTTCTTAAAAGTGGCGCGTGAAGTAGCTGCTCGTTACCCAGAAATTGAATCAACAGAGATGATTGTTGATAATTGCTGTATGCAATTGGTGATGAACCCTGAGCAATTTGACGTTATTGTTACCACTAATCTTTTTGGTGATATCTTATCTGATCTATGTGCGGGTTTAGTCGGTGGCTTAGGTATGGCTCCGGGTGCAAATATTGGTGACGATTGTGCTATCTTTGAAGCTGTGCATGGCAGTGCTCCTGATATTGCAGGTAAAAACCTAGCCAACCCAACCTCGGTTATTCTTGCGGCAATTCAAATGCTTGAATATTTAGACATGGGTGATAAAGCTGAAAATATTAGAGCGGCGATTACAGATGTTATCGCTAGTGGTGATAGAACAACGCGTGATTTAGGTGGCAGCCATGGCACTTCAGACTTTACCGAAGCTGTGCTAGAAAGACTCTAATACAAAGAAGTCATTTAAACTTTAGCTATCAGTTTTCTATTTCACTGATAGCTAAAGGATTATTCTAACAACTACTCTTTTGGTGGCAAGGGCGATAAAAGCCTTGCATGGACAGTAACTTCTTCACGATCGTAATATAAGTGTTTGGCATACAACTCATATTTCACTTTATATTCGTTAAACATATCTTTCATTATTTGCAAATCGTCATTTACTTGTTGATAACGCCCTTTCATTGGCAACTTCAAATTAAACATCGCTTCTTTGCAATAACCATTAACTAACCATTCAGCCATTAACTTTGCGACTCTGGTTGGTTTTTCTATCATATCGCACACTAACCAGTAAACGTTTTGCTTCATTGGAATATACTTAAAGCCATCCATCATTTTATGTTTAACTTGCCCTGTTTGCATTAACGACTCCGCCATAGGACCATTATCAACCGCTGTCACCATCATCCCACGTCTAACGAGTTGATAGGTCCAACCTCCTGGTGCCGAGCCTAAATCAACAGCATTCATGCCTGAAGTTAAACGGTGTTCCCAATCACTTTTAGGAATAAAAAACAAGAAGGCTTCATCAAGCTTTAATGTTGAACGGCTCGGTGATTGATTGGGGAATTTTAAACGGGGAATACCCATAATATGGGGTGAGTTATTCTCATGCAAAGAAAAACCTAAGATAACTTCTTGACCACTTAAAAATAACGCATGCAATATAGCGCCATCTTTATCACCTTTTTCACTTAATATTTTTTGTTTTCTCAACGCTTGTCTAAGTGGAACAGCAAGCTTACGACAAAATTTGGAAAGCTCTTTACCTTCATTAGTATCAGGCATCTCCATACGTAAATCGGCATATTGCCATTCTTTACCTAAGGTTTCGGTAATCGCTTCCACGCGATTATAATCAGGTAAAGCAATTTTATCTGTGACAGTAACAAACCATTGACGGGCAAAAATCAAACGTTTAAGTGGTAATTTCCCCATTAATGCTTCGCCATGTTCACTTTCATTTAAATGAAAATAAACAATGCCCTGATTTTTAACTAGTTCTAAGTAGCCATAAATTTCATTCCAAGAAGCTTTTTCTTGAATTTCTGCACCACATTCTTTCTCAAAACCTGGTCGACAATATAATACAATTGATGTCATAACGTTTTACCTAATTTTTACTCAATATAAGAATATCAATATAATGGAATGATTAATGGTTAATTTTTTTGGTTAAACCAATCCCCACAAAGCATAGAAAAAACCAACCTAGTGCTAATAAGCTGCCACCAAAAGGCGTCAATTTAGCAAAAAAACTTAAACCAAATAGTATTTTCATATACAAGCCACCACTGAAAAGCAAAATACCAAGAACTAAACTTAAGCTGGCGGCAATTAACAACTTCAAGGGTTGAATGAGATAACAAACCAAGGTAATAAATAACGCAAGTGTATGAATAAATTGATATTGTAAAGCTGTGTCCAAGCCAACTCGTTGCACTTGGGGTAAGCCAGCGCCAACATGAGCTAACCAAGCGCCGAATAATACTGAAAAAGTGCCGCTGATACCAATAAAAATCATCAATAAGGGAATAAGTTTAACAGTTTTCATCAATAAACCTCACAATAGCTTGTATTGTCGTCTCTATGTGCTGCTGGTGTGTAAATCCTGACTTTACTCTCGGCTTTAAACTATGATCACCGTCAGGTAAAAATAATACTTGGCATAATGTTGAAAGATCATAATGAGAAATTTCGTCTTTATTACCCAGGGCATCCCGCTCACCTTGCACTATTAATAGTCTTTTTTGATTTCTTTGCAGGGGTTCAAGGCGAAGCTTCTCAGGTTTTTTTTGTGGATGAAACGGGTAACCTAAACAGATCCCTCCTTTGAAACGAGAAAACATGTCTCCAGCAATATTTTCATTCAGCAGGGTTGCAGCAACGCGTCCCCCCATCGACTTACCCGCAATAAAGAGGGGTAATTGAGTATCAATACTTGATAGTAGACTTAAAAAGCAGTCAATTAACTTGGGCATCCTATCAGGTGGTCTACGTATACCATCTTCAGCACGTCTTATCATATAGGGAAAATTAAAACGGATAACACTGATTTTATGTAGATTTAATTGCGACGCGATTATCTCCATAAACTCATGGTCCATGTCCGCACCAGCACCATGGGCTAAAACTAATAACGCTTTTGGCTCTTGAACAATATTTTGATGTATAAAGTGATCAGTTTGTAAAGACTCTTCACTCAATGTTACTAATTTTGGCATTATTTAATTTGTCCGTTTTCAATATCATCTTGCTCTGATTCTACAGTATCTAGCATCCATTGACGAAATGAGGCTATTTTCCCTATCTCCATTTGATTTTCACGGCAAACAGTATAAAAGCTATTTTTACTGACTAATACATCATTAAATGGACAAATTAATCGGCCTGAATCAATATCTGGCTTAGCAAGGACACTATTAGCCAAAGCAATACCTTGGCCATGAATGGCTGCTTGTAACACCATAGCTGAGTGACTAAAAATAGGCCCATGGTTAACGTTAACTCCTTTTACACCAACTTGTTTAAACCAACGTTTCCAGTCTCGACGAGAAGCATCATGTAATAAAGAATGCTGAGTGAGATCATTCACTGTATTTAAGGGTTTTTTACCATTTAAAAGCAAAGGTGAACAAACTGGTATCAAATATTCGGTGTGTAATTTATCAGCATGTAAGTTGAGCCATTGACCTCTGCCGTGATAAATAGCGACATCAACATCCTCAGTTAATGAATTATCACGTTGATCAACTGCTTTTATTCTTACATCAATATCAGGATGACGAATATTAAAAGCTTGTAAACGAGGAACTAACCATTGAATAGCAAAGCTTGGCTGTAAACTAACCGTAATAGATCCTTTTGTACCTCTAGCCAATAGTTTTTCTGTTGCATCATTCAAAGAATTAAAAATATCTTTAATATCTAAGTAATAAGACTGACCTTCTTCAGTCAATAATAATGAGCGATTTTTACGCATAAACAACTTAAGCCCCAAATATTCCTCAAGCGCTTTTATTTGATGACTGATTGCTGCCTGCGTAACAAACAACTCCTCCGCAGCCCTTGTAAAGCTTAACTGACGAGCAGATGCATCGAACGCGCGCAATGCATTTAAAGGGGGTAATCTATTGGCCAAAAAATCTATTCCTCACAATAAAAATTAAATAAAACGGGTTTGTATTATGTATAAAAATTCATTAAAGCAGCATAATAACATGGCATTAGTTTTTCTAATGGATTAGATTATAAATTGTCAGTTTTAAAATTACCAGTTATTGCGTATTATTCCTTTCGTAGATGAAGGACTTCATCTCAACTCTCGATTTATATGCGGGTTTTAATATTGCAAGTGACTCCCAACCCACTTCAATACATGCGAGACAAGGTCCTAAAAAGTCTATACGGATATAACATTTTACTATAGGTACTTTTATTATGAAAAATACAAACGAGATTAACAAAAAATTTAACACCCGACTCTGTATTATGCTTGCTGGCATTTTTGCTACTAGCGTTTCGGCAAAATCGTTGGATTACATTGAAGTCACTGAAATTGAAAAAATCAATCATAATGTGATTATGAATTTAGCTAAAGTTGAATTAAAAAATTCACTAAAAAATATGCCTTTAAAAACTGTTTCTGCTAACAAAAGTGCATCAACGCAATTAGCAACACAGGTAAGAACTTTTAATCAAGATGTAATATTAGCGAATATAGTGCTGATAGCTGAATAAAATTTATAAAAATGCTCGCTGCTTATTTATAAAATAGATGATAAGTCACACTTATCATCTTAAGTTAATAGAAAATCCTGCTTTTTGCATGGCGTAATACACTACTTGGGATCTATTCATTAGATCCTTTTTTATTGCCTTTAATATTTACCAAGTCAAAGTAACAAAAGCTATTATCATTAAAGCCACGTTGAAGAAATTAATTCGTAAAGCTTTAAAGTTTCATCGTTCAGAGAGAGTATCAATAATCCCCATTTCGCTGGCAATAATTAGGATTTAAATATTAAGGAAAGAAAAAGAAAGTAACCAACTAGTATTTATATTCATTAATGAGCCTGTTAGCTCGATTCAGATACACTTTTCCATGAGATAATTAGTAAGCACTTGATCACGTATATTCACTTGCTGAGATTTTAGTATTTGAAAGCCACAATGTTCAAAAAATGGTTTTGCAGTAATGCTTGCATGTAAATAAAAACGCGCATTACCTTTTTTTTCTCCTGCGAGCATTAGCGCTTTCATTAAAGCTTTACCAATACCTTTACCTTGATGATTCCAATGGCAAAAAAAATGGTCAATATAGCCATCATCTTGAATATCGGCATAACCTACAATTTTATTATCTAAAATAGCAACAAAAGGATTCATAGAGCTCATACGGTTATACCATGCTAATTGATCATAATCACCTGGCGCCCACGCTTTAACTTGATGTTCAGAATAGTCTTTAATATTAACTTTTCGGATTGTATTGAAAAAAATCTTTCTCAAATCTACTTCATCGCCCTTTTTAAATTTTCTAATGATAAGCACTGATATTTCCTTGTTCAGCTAACGTCCCTTTAACAGCCTAAATATAATTAGCTATAATCTTCAATAGAATAGTAAACAGTCAACTATATTTAGTTCTTTAAGGCCCTTATTAGCTGCTTTATATTCAACATCATTCATAGGTTTACTACTTTTTACGTTTTGAAGCTGCTATGGCAATTATTACAATAATAATCACGACTACTACACCACCAACTGCCGAACTACTCATAATGATTTCCTTTTGTAATAGTTATAAAACTAAATAATTAAGATTAATACCGTGAATACAAAATACATTAAATACAGGTTAAGCGACGATTAAAAAAGTTAACTATGTTTTTGATTAATGTAACACTTATTTCGATACAACAGGCATAGATGATGAGTGATGTTCAATTATAAACCAACAGCCACTTAAGGGGCTGATAATCGTTTACTAACATATGAAACCGAGCCAACTTTTATAAGTTTAGCTTTAAATTTTTGTTAGGTTTTTTTAACACCGTAGCTATACAACGCTATCATTTGCGGAATAGATAAGATGAATATTACGCCATAAATTGAAGCGACTGTTAGGTTTTGATCTTCGGCTGGAATTCCTAACCACAGCAAAACTAAATAGACTATTGACCAGATAAGAAATGCTGGGAAAAATAATTTCCAAAACTGTTTAGAAAAGTAGTTAACTTTATATATGTAACCTCGCAATCCAATGAGAGCTAAAACTAAAATACCCCAATTAATAATATCTAAAACTGAAACATCTGATAAGTACCCTGAGACTAAATTCACTATTAAGCTAAGTACGCTAAACAGTAAATATATTTTCCATATACGCATAACTTTAAATTACACCAAAGTAACGGTTTAAAAATAGTAGACTATAATTTAGCGAAATAAATAGACGGCTGTTTTAGTCTTATTAATTTACTTGTTCTGTGCTCGAAAAACATAGCCCTAATCTTTATTTTTTTTAGGTAAAGCAATATTTGCATAAATTGTTGTCACCACACCAGTAATAACAAAGATCATAGCAAGACCAAACATTGCATTATCTTGCGATTCAAAAGTCAAAAGATATATACCTAAGACGACGAATAACCAACCAACTAAAACAAAAGCTTTGGGATGTGATGTTATCAGTCCCGATTGTTGCCTACTCTTTACTACATTAGGTTTAGAATGTGATGAAGCTTTTCGTTTGTTTTTATTTGTAGGCATCTAAAATTCCTCAGACCTTAAAAACCTCACTAAGAGGTAAATAATAGTTAGTTAAAAAATGGGTAAAAAAAACAGTAAACTATTTTTATCTTTGTTTATTATATTGTTATATCACTTTCTATAACCAATACTAGATTTAAATGTCACTATTTAGAATAAATAACTTATTTAATAACTTTTTAGGTACAAAGGCAGTAACAAAACTCATTAAGACAAAATAACCAACTAGTATAGCTACGTTAATTTTGATTGAATAATCGTTCGTTAATACACCGTTATATGTAATGATTGCTTGAGAGTCTCACAGAATACTAACAAATTGATAAAGCATGAATCATCGACCAACAAACCCATACCTTTCTGAATCTGTGCATGCTATTAATTGTGATAGGCCCACTTAATACGCTGTGATATATAACGTTTAGCTTTTTAGAATCCTTTAGCGAAGTGAATAAAACTTCTGTCTATTGTTATTTGTTCGACTTATGTCCACCCGGTTTAAGTTTAAAGTTAGATAAGCTATTTGTTATAGATAAATTTTGATACCAATTATTAAACACAAGCTCCAACGAGTTTACTTCTAGTGTACCGAAGTCATAATTCTTATATTGAAATAATACTTTCATAAGTTCATCGCTATTTTTAAAAGCGGTAAGACATCTTACCGCTGTTGTATGCGCTGTTGATATTCTATATCTCGAATCAATAGTTGATTCAAGTTTTGCTTTTTTAAAATTTACTCGCAAGGCATCTCTCAAGTGATTTAACTGCTTAGTATCAGGAAAACCTTGGATTAAAATACAAGAGGGGGACACTGTAATTCCCTTATAGTGGATCTTAAAACCATCAATGTGTTTAATTGTTTCTTTAAAAACATGGGAATAAGCCTCTACATCAATGTTAGCTAGTTTAAAACCCGTTGTGCAGCTAATTATTGATAGAATAGTCAAATGTAACTCATTTTTTGGATAGTAATATTGCTCTGGTTCAATAACTTTTAATTCCTTTAAGAAGTTATTAATTTTACTACCAACTGAATCTTCAAAATAAGATAAAACGGTAATTCCTCGTCTCATGTCTGTTGGATCGTTAATTAGCGAGTCTATTTCACAATCATTATTCTTAAATTTATCAATAGAATCTATCCACATTTGAGAGTATAAATTTTTAAGATCAGACATAATATAAATTTTGCCTATAGGCGTAACGGCCTGTTGTGGGGCTGATAATTATTGACTAAAACTAGTGACCAATGAGCAAAAGCTAAGGGCTCCTGGTCTTTGTTTAATTTCTTGTTATCTGGCTTTAATTGCTTCAATAGTAACCGATTCAACCTATAAATAAAGCAATATATTAAACGTATCACCTGATATGATTACCGCGGTGAGATCTTGCTAATCAAATATCTCGCAGCCCAACGTCGGCTAAAGAATTTCATCGATAGTAGAGCCAGTTAGAACCTATAAAATCAGGCCACACTACTTTATCTTTAATCAATTGATACGCAAATCAATAAAAATATAGTGGTAATGGCCCACATAATACTTGTTAAATAAACAGTCAGACCAAGTTGGGATATTTAATTTGAATATGCCCAGTCTCAATAATATGTATCACCTAGATGATTTAACAATAAATAAGCAGATACAAATCATGCTTTGACTACTCAATATAAATACTATTGTATACATAACCTTAAATAAAAATGCTTATAACGGTTATTTCCTTTATAATTTTTAAAAAAATAAGAAATATAGAGAGCTAAAGATGAATAAAAGTATAGTTATTATTGGTGTTGCTATTGCATTTTTACTATCGGGTTGTTCAAGTACATCAAATATTGTTGAAGAACAAAAAGTTGCGACTCAACGAAATGATTTATTTAATGCGGCACAAAATGCTGTGAAAAAATTGACTGAACGGCTAAAAAGAGCAGAAAAAGATAATTTAATATATTTTGCCAACGACCTCTATAAAGACGTTTTAGATGAAATGAAGGACGTCAACAGTGAGTTTGATGGTATTCGTTTTTCTCCTCAAGATATAGACCAAGGTAAAAGCAATAAAATTCAAACTTACATTTTAAAAACTAATAACTTGTTAAATCAAGCGTATCTAGTTAAAGCGACGAGTGAAAAAGTACTTGTAGAAACTAATACTCAAATGAAACGCTTAAATAAACTAAGCATAAAAAATCATTATCCTCGCAGTTATAAACAAATAACAAAAAAAATAGATAATATGGTTGATGACATTGCTGATGGCGATTTAGAAGATGCCCAAAATGATCAAGCTGAATTATTACTAGAACTTTATGCGTTAGAAGTTAAAGTGGTTAAAAAGATTGAATTAGCGAGTTTAATAAACAGCATTACTGCTTTCAAAAAATCACGAGCTGAACGTTTAGCGCCAATTAGCCTACAAAAAGCTATCGCTACCAAAGAAGCTGCCGAAGGGACAATAAATTCAAACCCTAGAGCTGTTCTAGCAATTAAAGATGCAGTTTCGAAAGCTGCTTTTGAAATAGCGCATGTAGAGCATATTATTTTGGAGATAAAAAAGCTTTCTTCATTAAATAACAAGCAATATGAGCGTTATATTTTAGAGAATGAAAATATGTTGGCTAAAGTTTATAGTGCCTTAGATATGATAGATCAACGTAATAAGCCTATCACAGAGCAAGTCGATTCAACTCAACGACAAGCAAGCGATGTACAAAAAAAATATAGTCAAAAATTAATTGAACTAGCTGATTTATCAAAAACATTAATACAAAAAGAACAAAT
>TARA_B110000908_G_scaffold86466_1_pt1 | contig 15585 bp, 14 predicted proteins | sample TARA_B110000908 | Tara Oceans TARA_B110000908 (sample SAMEA4398067) | marine metagenome | biome: Polar Biome; feature: [DCM] deep chlorophyll maximum layer (ENVO:01000326); material: water (ENVO:00002006), including particulate matter (ENVO:01000060) such as... | depth 36 m
TAGTAAAAACCTTCTTTGATCAGATATATATGATCAAAGAAGTTATCGATTGTCGTATATAACATGAAAAAATATTACCCTGTTCTAACTTATGCAGGAACCTTACCTTTTACTTTTTGTACCCTCTGTTTTATATTTAATATCCAAACTCTTCCATTGTTAGGTCAGGTAAATCAGATTCTAGGTACTTACAGTGTTATAATTTCTTCATTTATTGCGGGAAGTCATTGGGGCATACATTTAAACCTAAGTGACAAATGGGAAGTATATTTACCTATTTTCAGCAATATTAACGCTATTTTTATTTGGATTAGTTTTATTATTTTTCCTTTCAAGGTAATGCTCTTAATACTAGTATTTAGCTTTTTAGCTTTGTGGTTAATAGACCAAAGACTTTTCAAAAAAGACGTTATCAGTCGAAGATATTTTCATACCCGCAGTTTGGTTACGCTTATAGTTACGATCAACCTTATTATTTCAGGAATTTATGCTTGACAAATATTGCTATTATTGGAGCCGGACTATCTGGATTAACGGCCGCCAAAATATTGAACGACTATGCTAATATTACAATATTTGAGAAATCAAGAGGCGTAAGTGGCAGGATGTCGACTAGACTGTCCGAGCCTTACTCTTTTGATCATGGTGCGCAGTATTTTAAAGTTAGATCAGAGGAGTTTAAAGAGTTTATCACTCCAATGATTTTTGAAGGTATCATCAAGCCTTGGGATGCACGTTTTGTAGAATTTAAAAATAGTAAAATTACACAAAGACAAAAATGGGCCCAGAGCGAACCACATTACGTTGGTGTTCCGGGTATGAATTCTATCGCAAAGGGATTAGCAAAAGACTTGTCGGTTTGTCTTAATGTGTGCGTCAAGAAGATAAAGAAAAAAAATGACAGATGGCAACTTAAAGATGACCAAGACAAACCTCTTGGTGAATATGATTGGGTGATTTCAGCTATTCCTCCAGAGCAAGCATTAAAAGTACTGCCTGAATCAATACCTTTTATTAAAAAAATTAGTGACTTTAAAATGAAAAGCTGTTTTTCATTGATGTTGGGCTTTGAAAAAATATTACCTCTTGAATTTGACGCCGCAGTGGTTCACGGAGAAGATATTAGCTGGATATCCGTCGATAACTCAAAACCTGGAAGGAATGAAAAATACAGTCTTTTAGTTCATTCTACTAATCAATGGTCAGAGGAACATTTTGAGGATAATCATGAGCATTTGATTGAGCTTCTTCGTAATCAGACCAGCAAAGTTATCAATTATGATTTAAGTATTGCTAAGCACCAAGCTATACACGGTTGGCGTTTTGCTAATATTGAAAAACGAAGAGGTGAAACTCATTATCTTGATATCAATCAAAATATTGCCGTTTGTGGAGATTGGTTCATTCAAGGGCGAGTAGAAGCAGCATTTATCAGTGGGTTTGAAATGGCTACCAGCCTATTAAATTTACTTAATTTAGGAGAAAAAGGTGATAAATAATATTGCAATTATTGGGAGTTCGGGGGCCATTGGAAGTGCCTTTACAAAACAATTATCCATTATGTATCCTGGAGCAAAAATCCATGCTTTTTCACGAGGAAAGCCAAAGGTTAGTGATTTAAATATTAAATACTATTCAATAGATTATAATGACGAAAATTCAATCAAAGAGTCTGCATTAATCGCATCAAACGAAATATTACTTGATATGATAATTATAGCTACTGGCGTATTACATTATGACCAGGTTAAGCCAGAAAAAGGACTGCGAGATTTATCTGCTAAAAATTTTCAGCTAATATTTGAAGCAAATACAATTCTACCCGCCCTCATTGCAAAACATTTTATCCCAAGGCTGAATAGAGACAAGCGAGTTGTCTTTGCTGCACTTTCAGCTCGTGTAGGCAGTATCTCAGATAATCAACTCGGAGGCTGGTATGCCTATCGTGCATCAAAATCTGCGCTCAACATGATAATCAAAAATACTGCAATTGAGTTTGCTAGGCGTAACAAGCAGGCTATTATTGTAGGGTTACATCCAGGAACAGTTGATAGTGACTTGTCGAAACCATTTCAAGGAAATGTAGCTGATGGAAAGTTATTTACGCCTGATTTATCCGCCCAGAAAATGATCTCTGTCTTAAAACACTTAACACCCATAAGTAGCGGTAAATGTTATGCTTGGGATGGTCAGGAGATAGAACCTTAGGCAATTCATTTATATTATTTGCTGATTTTTTTAATGATGATCATCCTAAGGTTTTACCTTACATACAATGAATTAATTTTCCCTATTCAATATATCCAAAGTAAAAATATAATAATTGTCTTCTTATTATAGATAAATTATAAATTTTGGAGGATATTGAGAGACTAAAAAAAGATACTATTTTAATAATTAATAATAAAGAATTTATTTAGGGGTTCTGCATGGAAAAAAACTATATGCCTTCTTTTGCGCAGGCTTTAATATGCTTTGGTGGCATTATAATGATGGTCGTTGTGGGCCTCATTTACTTTGAGATTAGCATACATGTAATTATGACTATTTGTATTGTTTGGACTTGCTGCAACATGGTCTTGCTTGGTTACGGGTTTAAAGAAATTAAATTTGCAATGTCGGAAGGAATAAAAAAAGGTCTCAGTGCTTTCTATATTTTTTTTCTAATTGGTCTGGTCATAGCTGCCTTCATTGAGAGTGGTACCATAGCCAGTATTGTTTTCTATAGCCTAGACCTCATCCATCCCGCTGTATTTTTGCCTGTTAGCGTACTTATTTGCAGTTTTATGTCTGTTGCACTCGGAACCTCTTGGGGTACAGCAGGTACTGCTGGTATTGTTTTGATAGGTATTGGATCTGCCATTGGCATTCCGCTCCCCCTTGTTGCAGGTGCTATTGTATCTGGCGCCACCTTTGGTGATAAGTTATCGCCAGTTTCTGATACGACAAACCTCGCTGCCGCTGCAAGTGGTACTGATCTTTATAAGCATATTACTTCGATGCTTTACACAACTATACCTACTTATGTAATAACATTGATCCTTTTTACTATTATTGGACTTAACTATTCATCAGGGGCATTATCTTCCCCTGAAATAATAAGTTTCCAACAGGCTATTGATGAAAATTTTATAGTAAGCTTTTGGACTTTCATCCCAATAATTGTCCTTTTAGCTCTTAGTTTAAATAAAGTTTCTGCCGAACCCGCTATGATGGCTAGTGTCTTAGCGGCAATTATAATTGCAATTCTAATTCAAGACAGGCCGCTACTTGAAATTTTTGCCAGCTTACAAGACGGTTATAGTGTTAATACCAATTACGATGCACTTAACACTTTAGTAAATCGAGGGGGCATCCAAAGTATGATGTGGACCCTATCGCTTACGATGATAGCTCTTGCACTTGGTGGGCTTCTAGAATTTGCTAAATATTTAGTTATATTATTAGAGGGTTTACTTGCAAAAATTAAATCTGCACTAAGTCTAACTTTTACAACTATGTGTACAGGATTCCTTGCGTGTATGAGTATGGGCGATAGTTATATTTCCATCATCGTTACCTCCCAGTTGTTTAAAGTAAAATATGCTGAGATGAAGTTAGAAAAGTATATGCTCTCTAGAACAGTTGAAGAATCCACTACAATAATATGTCCAATTATCCCCTGGACATCTGCCGGTGCTTTTTACTTTGGGGCCCTTGGTGTTCCAGTACTTGATTATCTTCCATTTGCATTTCTTAATTATCTAAATCCCATTGTTTCGCTTATCTTTACTTATTTTGGATATGCTATTTTCAAACTACAAAGAGTAGAAAAATGAACCTTAAAAAAATATTATTACTAGCTGGATTATCCATAGCATTTCTTGTTCTAATTTTAGTAACAATGAGTGTTATTTCGAATATGACTAAATCACTTAATAGTGATTATAAACTTGTAGATACCTGGAAAGGTAAAACACCAACATCCGAACAGTTTACTTATCCTACAGGAATGAAAATTTATAATGAGCAGATTTACGTAGTAGATACAAATGAACATATGATTAAAGTTTTTGATCTTGACGGAGTGTTTATCAGACAGTTTGGAAAAAGGGGTTTGGATAAGGGGGAGTTTAATCGTCCGTGGAATATCTTTTTTTCACAGGATGAATTATACGTTGCAGGCTATGAAAATCATAGAATTGATATATTTGACCCCGATGGAACTTACAAACGATCATTCGGCTCATTTGGTAATGGGGATGGTGAATTAAATGGGCCAACGGCAATTACTCAAGATGCCAATGATAACCTCATAGTTGCAGAACTTTTTGGTCATAGAGTGTCTCGATTTAAAACGGATGGTACTTTCCTATCAACCTGGGGGGGGGGCGGTGACGGAAGTAGAGCAATAGATAGTTTTAAATATCCATTTGATATAGCTACAAGTCCAGATAAAGAATTAATTTATATCCTTGATACCGCTAACGAACGCGTAAAAGTTTATGATGCTAATGGCAACTATAAATTTCGATGGGGCGGCCCATTTGCTTATAATACCCTTGTCGTCTGGTATAGTTGGTTTCCATTTGACGGTTGGTTTGCAGACCCTAAAGCTATTACAGCAGATGACTTAGGAAATATTTATGTAGGAGATTCTGGAAATAAACGCGTTCAGGTCTTTGATGCAGATGGCAATCATATTACGTCATTTGGTGGAACGGGTGAAGATGAGTTCTCTTATATTGCGGGTATGGACTTTTCAAGTGATGGGTCGTTATATATTGTGGACGAGTCTAGAAAGGTTGTCCAAAAATGGCAATATCAACCAAACCTATAGATCGAATTTCTAGAGTTTACTGTATTATTTAGAAATTGTGTGTGCGCCATAGAAAATTTAGAGCGATTAGTAGAAATATTTTTTGGCACTTAAAAAAAAGGTTTACTTAACAGCGAATGATGAAATGATTGGTTTAAACGCATTGATCCATAAAATAGTTTAAGGAACTAAAGATGGCAAAAAAGACAAGTTTATCTCACAAAGGTTCCCTCATTACTCGAAGAGATTTTGTAAATACAACTTTGCTTGGCAGTGGCGCAGCATTACTTAATATGCAGGCGCCCGCATTTGCACAATCCTATAGAGCTAGGTCTTTGAGTAGTGGCGTCGGCAGTAATTGGTACGGCTTTGGTGGTGTGGGTGATTATGCTTCTTCTCATGGTAATAATCCAGAAGTAGTAAATACTGGTCATAATATGAGAGACGGAAAATATGAAGATAATAACAGTATTGAAATAATTGACCTTGATGAAACCTATGATTTAATTATTGTTGGTGCTGGAATGGCTGGACTAGGTGCAGCATATGAACACAGTAAAACTGCAAAACTAGATCAGAAATGTCTAATGTTAGAAAATCACCCTGTATTTGGTGGAGTAGCAAAAAGAAATGAGTTTGAGGTAGAGGGCCATCTGTTAATTGGGCCCCAGGGGGCCAATGGGTTTTCGGCACCGTCAAATGAAGAAGGGCTGCGTAACCCAAATGTTACCTCTGACGTGAGGTATATGGTTGAGCTCGGTATTTCAATGGACTTTACTTATGCGGAGCTTAAAAATACTAATAAAGATATTCGGCTCGCAAAAGATAGTTACGGGTTTCAATATTGGCAGGAGAGCATTACATCTGTAGGTTATTATCTTGGTAAAAATAACCAGGGTAATGCTAAGTGGGCATTTGATCCAATCGATCAGGATTACTCAAATATGGATGGTTCTAAGCAAGATAAGTTAGACCTTTCCAATTGGCGTAATTTTAATTTTGAAACACCTGACCAACCCGAATTTGATAAGTGGTTAGATACCATAACATATAAACAATATATTGAAGACCATCTTGGTTTTAGCAAATATGTCACGCGGCACGCAGACCTTATTTTAGCTGGGTCTGTTGGGCTTGGTAGTGACACCCTCTCTGCAAATTGCGCAAGGGGTCTTGGTATGCCAATTAAGGGGGGAAAAACGGTACAGCAAAGCACCAGCGGTCCAAGCGACTGGGTACGCCATTCATTTCCGGGTGGAAATGACGGATTTTTAAGACATTTTATTAAAAAAATAATTCCAAATAGCTTTAAGGGTTCATACAATTACAATGATATAATGAATGAAAAAATTCAATTTTCCGAGCTGGATAAAACTACTAACCTAGTGCGAATGCGTTTGCGTTCAACCGTGGTAAAAGTAGAGCATGAGGGAGAGAGCTCCAAAAAATCGACTGGGGTTATAGTAACCTATGCGCGGAATAATAAAACCTATCGTGTAAAAACTAAAAAACTTGTTATGGCAACTGCTGGATGGGTCAATAAATACGTAGTGAAGGGGTTGCCGGAAAAAATTTATTCCGCCTATGACCAATTTAACCACGCGCCATTTCTAGTTGCGAATGTTGCCGTAAAAAACTGGCACTTTATGGAAAAGCTTGGCATTAGTAGTTGTGTATGGAGAGATGGTATTTTTGGAAACTCTTGTAACATTCGGTTGCCCATGACAGTGGGAAATTATCAACCAGAAATCGATCCTGATAAGCCTGCACTAGTAACATTCTACGTGCCATTTTATTATCCAGGACTAGATATGGCTGAACAAGGAATGCGCGGCCGTGCAGAACTTTTTTCAACCAGTTATGCAGATTATGAAAAAAAGATACGTGCGCAAATGCAGGAGCTTTTTGGTGAAACTGGGTTCGATGCCGACAAAGATATTTCAGGCATTATTTTAAACCGTTGGGGGCATGCTTATGTGACACCTCAGCCAGGATTTTTCTTTGGTGTTGAGGGAAAGCCAGCACCTAGTGATATAATTCGGGAGGGTTTTGGGCGGATTGCTTTTGCTCATTCTGAACTTCAAGGAATGCAGCACTGGGGTCCCGCCGCGGATGAGGGCAAGCGAGCGGTAAGACAATTATCAATTTACAGTTAATTATGTATACATAAATTTAGCAGAAATATTGGACCCCTTACCCTATACTAAAACTTATATAAAATATTCTCATTTTGAATTAATTGACAAAATTGTAGGGGAGATGTAGCCTTAAAATATAATGTTTCTCAATACAAAATATTCCAATTTTAAAATATTACTAACGGACATAAAATTTACTACAAAATGATTAATAGACTTTTAAAAATAAAGCAATTTATGACGGTTACCCTAGCGATCTTACTACTTATATTTGAAAATGTGAGTGCTCAGGAAAGCGTTCTTGTATATAGTAATACTAGCCCTCCTGATAATGCTGCAAATGTTTATGGTATTGTTCCAATGATAGAGGAACTTAAAAATACAATCTCAATGAAACTAGTGCCAGGCTCTCAATTATTTGATTCCCGCACTGCCCTTGCATCAATTGGTGGTGGAATAGCCGATGCCGGCGAAGTCATATCATCTTATAGCCGCAGTGACTTAAAGCATGCTGTTATTTTAAATGATTTAATGTATCTAGGCCGAAATGAACTTGTAGTAAATGCCGCTGCAACGGAGACATTATTATTAAATTGCCCTAATTGTTTAACTGATTATGCAGAGAGTAACACCTTATTCTTATCGGGCGCAGCAGCCGGCTCTTATGGTATGCTTTGTAAAAATGAGGTTACTAACCTTACCCAAATCAAGGGTAAAAAATTTAGAGCAGTTAGCGCAAGTCGCCGCTGGGTAAGAGCCCTTGGCGGCATTCCTGTCAGCCTTTCAATAAATGATATGGTCGAAGGATTATCCCGTGGATTGGTTGACTGCATTGTTGGTCCTATTGCATGGCTAAAATCCTATCCCATTGCAGATGATGTAAATTATATATATGCCTATAATATTGGAGCTTTTAGTTTTGCAACAATGGTTATCAATAGGGACAAATGGGATGGGTTAGATGTTAGCCAAAAACATGCTTTATGGGGTGCTCAATCCGGCGTATCAGCGCGCACAGTAGTACGTTTATATGTAGCTGAAGCAATTAAGGCTAGAATGATAGCAAAAGAAAAAGGTATTCCCATAAACAATGCAGGACCAGATATTGAAGAATTTTGGCTAGACTTCAGAAAAGATGAAACCTCAACAGTAAATAAAGTTGCTAGTGATCTTGGAGCAAAAAATCCAAAAGAAATTTCCAATAATTTTGTGAAAAATATTGAAAAGTGGGAAAAAATAATTTCTTCTTCAGGGCTCTCTAATCTATTAAATTTAGAAGAATTAAATGAAGAAATTTTATATAAAGCTGAAGTCGAATATGAAGCATTACTTCAGAAAAATATTTTTGATAAAATAAATCCGGAAGACCTTTAACTATGGGCCATGAATTTTATAAAAAATGGGAAAAAATAGATCACACAATAGCATTGGCTCTATGTTCCATAGCAAGCCTATCTATTGTGGCAATGATGTTTCATATAGTAGCAGGTATTTATTCAAGACATTTTTTGGGGCAACCTTTAGGTGGGGTGACAGAAATTGTATCTGCATATGACATGGTTGCGGTATCTTTTTTATCCCTTGCATATGTTACTCATCAAAAAGCACATATCGCCGTTGATCTTTTTACTCAAAAATTATCACAATATGTCAGGCAGGTAATTGAGTTAGGAGCAACCTTATTCGTCACTATATTATCAGCTTGGATAACATACGAAACTGCAGTAGCCGCTATTCATAGTTACTCTATCAATGAAGTCTGGGAATCAGGTGATAGTTTTCTAACTGTCTGGCCAAGCCGATTTTTTCTACCATTTGGTATTGGTGCCATGACTTTTTCATATGCCCTAGAATCGCTAAAACGATTTGATGAGCTAATAAATTCTTCTAGTTTAACAGAGAAATTATAAATGGCAGATATTGAAATCGGGTTTGCAGGTATCGGTCTGCTTTTAATTTTACTAGCTTTCAGGGTTCCTATTGGTTTTGCCTTGTTTGGTGTAGCTGTGATCGGCTTGAGCTTTGCCAAAGGCCCTGATATTGCTATTAGCCTAATACAAATAGAACCATTTAATTTTGCAGCTCACTGGTCATTTTCCGCTATTCCAATGTTCATACTGATGGGCTGCATAGCGCAGCACACCCGATTGGCAAGCGAACTTTTTCACGCAGCGCGAATATGGCTAATCAGTGTGCCAGGTGGTTTGGCTGTTGCAGCTAACTTTTCGTGCGCTGGGTTTGCTGCTGCTTCCGGGTCGAGCCTGGCAACAGCAGCAACTATGGGACGCATCACCATTCCAGAAATGCTAAATGCAAAATATGACAAGGGATTGGCTTCTGGCGTAGTTGCTAGTGCAGGAACTGTTGGGAATATGATCCCGCCATCAATTACTTTTATTATATATGGTATTTTTGCTGAAGTATCGGTGACAAAATTATTTATGGCAGGAATATTACCGGGTCTTCTTACCGTTAGCGTTTATACCTTCATGATTATTACTCGCTGTTGGCTTAATCCATCACTTGCGCCAAGAATTGAACTAGATGTGACCTGGGCTATGCGGTTTAAATCATTAATGCCCATCTGGCCAATATTTATTCTGTTTAGTAGTCTTCTAGCAGGGTTTGCTTTTGGAATTATAACAGCGACGGAAGGGGGAGCCTTCGGAGCAATGGTAATTCTTCTCATCACCCTATTTCAAGGACGCATGTCTATTAATGTTTTTAAAAGAAGTTTGCTTGATACGTTAGTTAGTACAACCAGTTTACTTTGGATTGCAATAGGCGCAATCATGTTTACTCGCTTTCTAGCTATCACCGGAACGACAGAGGCCATCAGCGACTTGGCAACTATTTGGGTAGGCGGTCAACTTTCAGCTATTATTTTTGCTATGGTAATTTTTCTTATCCTTGGAATGTTCCTTGATCCGCTTGGTATTTTATTGCTGACATTACCAATTATGTTACCTATATTTCGCGGGCTTGAAATGAATTTGATCTGGATCGGCGTACTTGTCGTAAAATTTATCGAAATTAGTCTTCTAACACCGCCGGTGGGCATGAATGTTTATGCTATAAAAAATGTAGTAGGTGATACAATTAAGCTTGGAACTATCTTTAGGGGAGCCGTATGGTTCCTAGGATGTGAAGTTATTGTTGTAGCCTTATTAATTTTTGTTCCACTTATTTCTTTACTCATTCCTAATTTATCTGGTTAGAAACTATAATGAAAAACAAAAAATCTCCCCGCGCCCCACTTGATATGGATGAAGAGGAATTTCGTCAAGTTGGGCATCATTTAGTTGATAAGATTGCTGATTTTCTAGGTAATATAAGTCAACGGAATGTTCATAAACCTGGTGCCGCTGAAATTGCACATAAAATTCTAGGAGTTGCTCCCCTCCCTGATACTGGCTCTTCAAATGAAAATGTTGTCGAAGAAATATCGGACTTGTTACTTGAGCAATCTCTTTTCAATGGTCATCCACGATTTTGGGGATACGTTAACGGCTCACCCAGCCCGCTGGGTGCTCTAGGTGATCTACTGGCATCTTCGATTAATGCTAATGTGTGCACATGGACCGTCGCACCGGTCGCCTCAGAAATAGAAAGCCAAGCAGTAGGGTGGATTGGAGATCTATTGAATTTTCCAAATGATCCCGAATGTAATTCCGGTGGCCTATTAGTGAGTGGCGGTACAATGGCAAATATCACTGGGCTTCTGGCTGCTAAACGTGCACGTTTTGGTGCAAAAATAAGAGAGCAGGGTAACAATTATAAAGGTGCAGAAAATTCCAAATTTTATGCCACGGCTGAAACGCATGCTTGGTTAGAAAAAGCTCTTGATATTATGGGGTTTGGTGAAAGTGCTATTCATCGTATTTCAACCGATGAAAACCTTCGAATGGATGTGAACGCTTTGCAAGAAGCAATCAATAATGATCTTAAGCAAGGATTTATTCCGCTCGCCGTTATAGCTTCTGCTGGAACTGTCAGCACTGGAGCTATTGATCCACTAGAACAAATTTCTGAAATTTGCACTCAACATAAAATTTGGTTTCATATTGATGGTGCATACGGAGCAGTCTCCGCATGTGTACCATCAATATCTGAACAACTTTCAGGAATTGGATTAGCAGACTCGATTGCAATGGACGCTCACAAATGGCTTTATGTTCCTTTCGAGGCTGGCTGCATATTACTTCGCGATCGCCAACACCTAGTGGATAGTTTCTCCCACGAAACCACTTATTATCCTACGAAAAATAGTGGGGAGACCTTACCTATACCATACCGGGATCAAGGAATTCAAACCTCACGTGGCTTTCGTGCTTTAAAGGTTTGGATGTGCTTAAAACGTGCTGGTCGCGATGGTTACGCAGAAATGATTGGAAACAACATTCGCCAAGCAGAAAGGTTATACAAGAAAATAGCCGAGTATCCTGAACTAGAAGCGGTCAGTCATGGATTAAGTATTACTACATTTCGCTATCGTCCAGCAGAAGTTCAGAATGATAAATTTTTAAATCAATTAAACCAAAAGATATTAAGTTCACTACAAGAGGAAGCTTGGGCTTATCCCTCTCATGCTTGGGTTAATGGAAAATATTTAATTAGGGTTTGTATAACCAACTTTAGAACTACAGACCAAGATATTGATGAATTGCCCGAAAAAGTACTATCTATTGCTCACAAATATTTGCAATAAGATATTATATTTTGTTTTGCAAAATATAATAATAAGTATTATGACATCATATAAATGATTAATCAGGAACTAAAATGAACAATAAAATTGATGCGGAAACTAATCCACTTATAGCTAAAAATATTAAATTCTTAAACCGTAAACAAAAATTAATGATTAATAATGAATGGGTAGAACCATCTTCAGGTAATTTTATTGATGTTGTTGATCCAGCAACAGAAAATGTCGTTAGCCACATCGCAGCAGGTAATAAAGTAGATATTGATAAAGCCGTTAATGCTGCTAATGAAGCCTTTAAATGTTGGTCAAAAGTTACACCGCTTACGAGACAATCTCTTCTTTTACAGCTAGCTGATTTAATGGAAAAAAATGCAGAAAGACTTTCAGAAATTGAGAGTATTGATAATGGAAAGTCTTTAATAATTGCCAGAAATGGTGATGTAGGTAGTAGCATTAATTTTGTCCGTTACATGGCTGGCTGGGCAACAAAAATAATGGGTTCAACACTTGATATTTCTGCACCCCACATGCCAGGAGCAGAGTTTCATGCATATATAAAGAAACAACCTGTAGGTGTTATTGGCGCTATAGTACCCTGGAATTTCCCACTTTCCATGGCAATCTGGAAAATTGCTCCAGCACTTGCAACCGGTTGCACCATTGTTTTAAAACCAGCTGAGCAAACATCCTTATCTGCTCTCATTCTAGCTGAACTCATTATAGAAGCAGGCTTCCCACCGGGTGCGGTAAATATTGTTACTGGTTACGGGCTAGAAGCTGGAAATTCGCTTGTTACAAATTCAGGCGTTAATAAAATAACATTTACAGGATCTGTTGAAACAGGTAAAATTGTTGGGCGTGCCGCAGTTGAAGAAATGAAACGTTTTACATTAGAGCTTGGCGGAAAATCCCCCATAATTATTCGTAAAGATGCAAATATTGACACTGCTATTTTAGGTGCTTCAATGGCTATTTTCTTTAATCAAGGTCAAACCTGCACCGCTGGGTCTCGACTATATATTCATCAGTCAATTTTTGATAAAGTTGTGGACGGGGTCTCAAAATTTGCTGAAAATATCAACGTTCAGCCAGGGTATGATGCAGCCTGCGGCATGGGCCCACTTGTATCCGATGAGCAACGCAATCGAGTATTTGGATTTATAAAATCAGGAATTGAAGAGGGTGCAGAAGTAATTACCGGTGCAAAAAAATTGCCTGGTGCAGGATACTTCATTACACCAACTGTTCTTAAAACAAGCCAAAAAATGAAGGTTGTGCAGGAAGAAATATTTGGCCCCGTAGTGTGCGCTATGCCATTTGATGACGATGAAGAGGCACTAACGTTAGCCAATGATACACGCTACGGTCTCGCCGCAAGCGTATGGACCCAAGATTTGAGGTCGGCCCATGATTTAGCAGCTAACATCCATGCAGGAACGGTTTGGGTAAATTGTCATAATGTCTTTGATCCAAACTTACCGTTCGGTGGGGTTAAACAATCTGGTATTGGGCGCGAACTCGGAAAAGCTTCAATTGATGGGTACCTAGAAGATAAAACCGTTCTTATGAAACTTAACTAAAAATAAAAATGTGAGCACACAAAATGAAACCTAATACAGAGCTTGATATTAATTCATATATTCACCCGCAGTCAAATTTAACGGCGCAAGAAAAATTAGGGCCAATGATCATGACCCGTGGCGAAGGTGTTCACGTATTTGATGATCAGGAAAATAAATATCTTGATAGTGTATCAGGGCTTTGGTGTGTGACACTTGGTTATAATAATCAAGCTATTAAAGACGCAGCAACTAGACAACTGGATCAACTCCCTTTTTTTCAAACATTTGCGAACAAATCAAATAATCCTACCATAGAACTTGCAGCAAAACTTCTTGAAATTGCACCTGTTCCTATGTCAAAAGTAATGTTTCAAAACTCTGGTTCAGAAGCAGTCGACACTGCAATTAAATTAGTTTGGTATTATCAAAATGCCAGAGGTAAATCACAGAAAAAGAAAATTATTAGCCGTCATGGGTCTTATCATGGCACAACAATTGCTGCTGCTAGCTTAACTGGTCTTCCAACCATGCACGCTCAGTTTGATCTTCCTATAGAAGGAATTTTACATACAGATAACCCAAACTATTACCGTTTTAGCGAAAAGGACGAAACAGAAATAGAGTTTGCATCCCGTTGTATCAAAAATTTAGAAAAACTAATTTTACATGAAGGCCCGGAAACTATTGGCGCTTTTTTTGCAGAACCCGTTATGGGTACTGGCGGGGTAATTGTCCCCCCAGAAACATATTTTGAAAAACTCCAAGTTATTCTTAAAAAATACGATATTTTATTAATTGCTGATGAAGTAATTTGTGGATTTGGTCGAACCGGTAATTATTGGGGTTGTGAAACATACAATATAAAGCCAGATATGATTGCCTGTGCTAAGGGTCTTTCTTCGGCCTACCTTCCAATTTCTGCATTGTTGGTTTCAGATGAAATTTATCAAACCATGAAGAAAGGTAGTGATAAGGTTGGTATATTCGGACATGGTTACACATATAGCGGACATCCCGCTTGTGCCGCAGTGGCTCTTGAAACTCTTAATCAATATCATGAACTTGATACACTTAATAATATAAGAAAGGTATCGCCTTCGTTTCAAAAAGGGTTACGTCAATTTAAAAATCACCCACTTGTCGGCGACGTCCGCGGAATAGGTTTGATGGTATCAATTGAAATAGTTAAAGATAAGAAAACAAAAGAAAGTTTTGACCCCGCTTTAATGATTGGCCGTAAAATAGAAGATGCAGCCCTAAGTCACGGATTAATTCTTCGTGCACTTGGCAATAACCTTGTCTTTGCCCCGCCTTTTATAATTACACAAAGCGAAATTACAAAAATAATTGAAATCGTTGGTTTAGCTTTAGATGAAGTACACAACTGGTATGAGGGAAACAGTTAACTTTCTTTAAGAATGTGACCAATGCCAACAGATACTCTTAAAGCCGCATCTTTTATTGCATTTATCTGCTCCTTACTCGGTTTTTTTGTTAACTCATAAATGGAAGTAATAATACTTATAGTTCCTACTAACTGGTTTTGATGATCTAATATTGGTGCTGCAAGAGCATTAATACCCATAGTAATTTCTTCCGGTGCGATAGCCCAACGCTGTAACCTAACCCTTTCTATTTCTTTACTTAAATCATCGGCATTAATTACTGTACAAGCTGTAAATTTTTCCAGCGGTATTTTAAATAATTCTTGCCGCCAACTATCGGGGCCAAAAGCCAGTGCAATTTTCCCTTGCGCTGTGGCATGTAATGGAAAGGTTGATCCGGGACGGGTACTAATATCAATTTGCGAAGATCCACGTACAATATCTATTACGCAAATATTTTCATTATTTACTGTGGAGAGGGTTACCGCCATTCCAAGTGCTTCTTTTAGTTGGCGCATAACAGGACGTGCAGCACTAATAAGATCAATTTTCCCTTCCACATCTTTTCCAAGCCAAAAGAACTTCATGCTTAAGCCGTATTTATCATTGAAGGGGTCTTGGTCAACATATCCAATATCTGACAACGTTCGGAGGTGCCTGTACACTCTGGGTCTTTCTAGATTAAGTGCGGTAGCAATTTCTGTTACACCAAGAGGCCTATCACATTTTGCTAAGAATTCAATAATAGAGAAAGTCAGAACAACCGATTTAATTTCGTCTGGTGATTCTTTTTTTCTTGGTCGTCCTGCAGGCAATATAGCTCTCCTAATAACCCAAACATCTCAATTCAAAACTAACCTAAAAACTTCAAATATTCTACTATAATTATCCCAATATAATTTTTGAGGCCCTCAATTTTATACTTCAGGTCTTATATAAATTCTTAAATTACATAGCTAAGTTATTATAAGTCTGGGGGAGGGAGTGGTGGGCC
>TARA_B110000908_G_scaffold168327_1_pt1 | contig 15570 bp, 15 predicted proteins | sample TARA_B110000908 | Tara Oceans TARA_B110000908 (sample SAMEA4398067) | marine metagenome | biome: Polar Biome; feature: [DCM] deep chlorophyll maximum layer (ENVO:01000326); material: water (ENVO:00002006), including particulate matter (ENVO:01000060) such as... | depth 36 m
TTCACCATTTCGATGTCAGAGCGATGCAACATGATCTCTTCAACCACGCGTTCGCCTAAATCCAGCGCGCCCAAAATACGGTCGCGGTCTTCCTTCTCCACAACGCCTTCTGAGTGGCCAAGTTGGAGTGCACCGGCGATTTCTTCACGTACGGCTAGGATGTGGCTGTCGGGATCAACGCGCACCCCAAACATCCACAAAACACCGCGCACAAGATACCGAACTGCAGTAACGATTGGTGAAAATATACGTATTATCAATGCGATAGGGCGTGAAACTTTGGCAGACATGCTTTCGGCATTGATGATCGCATAGGTCTTAGGCAGTACTTCTGCAAAGACCAAAACCAGCGCGGTCATCACCAAAGTCGCATAGACCACGCCGCTTTCACCAAAGGCTTGCAGGAACAATCCGGTGGCTAATGACGTCGCCAGAATGTTGACAAGGTTGTTACCTAACAACACGGACCCGATAAGCCGCTCGTTGTCTTCGGTGATGGTTAAAGCGCGCTGTGCCCCAACCGATCCCTTGCCAGCTTGCGCGCGCAATTTTCCACGCGATGCGGCGGTCAACGCCGTCTCGGAACCCGAAAAAAATCCAGATAAAACAAGCAGTAACAAGATCACGCCGCAGGTGATCCAGAAGCTGTTGTCCAGCGATGCCAATGTATCGATCATTTGTAAGTATATCCTTTACCTGAGGTGGGTTATGGAGGTGCGAGCCTGTGCATTCAAGGCCATGCGAATTTGAGGGCGTACAATGCGACATGAACGCATTGGCACGTTGAGGTCCGATCCTCGCATTTGACGGGCCATGCTGAAATTCCCAAGCGCCTAAGGCTTTGTTGGAACAAGTAAAAGTTCAAAGAATTTATGAACAGAACCTTATCTGCACGGGAGATGTTGTTGTCTATTGTGGTGCAGCAAGGGCGACGGTTGATTTGATACGAAAGTCGGGCTGTGTCGTTGTTGCTAGGAATTGTGAAATCCAACTGGCGGAGGGTGCGCTTGATTTCGGGTGTGGGTTGGTTTGGGCATGCGCGTAAAGTTTCACGTGAAGGTGACCATGAATGGATGGTCAACTGACTGATATCATTACCTTTGATTATTGTGGAAACCGGTACGCAATTCTCATGGTGGCTTTACCGATGTAGCACGATTTATTTAGAAAAGCAGTGATTACGCAGTGTTTGCGCAAGAATAAAAATGGACGAGGCCCGTTTCTGGCCCTGTTGTTTGCATCATTGCTGGGCATTGCAGAATACCGTTTGTGCGCATGACATCAAAGGGCTGTTGGTTCAACGCGGGTGTGATCGGTATGCCACCGCACAATCGATAAAGTAGGACGCGATATGCAGTGAACGAGGATGGTGAGGTCACGCCATGCAAGCTCGAATACGATGTTGCTGGGGCCGTTGCTGATATGAAACATCTGGACACGATCAAGGGTATGAAAAGCCTTTGGTATCAGGTGTTTGGATATCTGAGGATGTCCTACCTCAGGACTTGCGTTTGCCATCTTTGGCCAGCGGATGATGTTCCAGCACCAGTTCGGTCAGGCGTTCGTCTAATACGTGTGTGTAGATTTCAGTGGTGGCGACGTCGGCGTGTCCAAGCATTGTCTGAATGGAACGCAGATCAGCACCACCAGCCAACAAATGTGTGGCGAAGGCATGACGTAAGGTGTGTGGCGTGACTTTGGATGGCATAACGCCACCAGCGACTGCCAGCTCTTTGATCAGTAAGTAAAACCTATGGCGTGTTAGAAATCCTGCTGCACCGCGTGAGGGGAACAGAAACTTTGACGCCAGTTTGCCTTTGGATTTAGCCAGATCATCTGCGGCATCGCGTACGGGCAGCCATGCAACCAACGCTTCGCGGGCAGGGGGCGACAGTGGCACAATCCGCTCTTTGCCGCCCTTGCCAAGGATCAGTAGAACGCGCGGATCGCCCCGCGCTGCGGACACGGGCAGGCTGACCAATTCTGTGACACGCATGCCCGCTGCGTAAAGCAGTTCCATCAAACAGGTGTTGCGCAAACAATCGCGGCCCATTGTACGGGCTGCATACAAAAGATGGTCAACCTCTTCAACAGTAAGGGTTTTTGGCAAACGTTTGTCCAATCCAGGCCCATTGATTTGGATGGCGGGATTGTCTTCGCGCCAGCCTTCTTCAAAGGCGAAGCGATAGATTTGTTTGATCGATGACAGTCGACGGGCACGTGTGGATTTGGCCAAGCCTTGAGCGTCGCAATAGATTAAATACGATTCAACATCACCTTGATTGGCTTCAAGAAAGTCATGCGAATGTTGACTTAACCAGCCTTGGAAATCTTTCAGGTCCCGTCCGTAAGCCAGTAATGTGTTGTGTGCGGCCCCCAGTTCAGCGGCTTGTGCCTCTAGAAATGTGGAAATCCACTGGTTCATAGTGTGGTTCATTTTGCGTCTTGCGCGATCAACATTTGAAGGGCCGCGCGACGTGCGACATCCTCAAGCCCTAAGGCCCGCAAAGTGCCCAATGATTTACTAAGCTGCCCCATGTCACCTTGTGTGCCGGCATGCAAAGCGGACAGATTGCGCAACAAAGCCATACCCAATGCGCCATTCTTTGCGGTTTTTAGAAGCGTGGCGTCAGCCGCGCCTGGGGAAAACCCACGCGCAATTGCAACCTCTAACAGTGACACTGCCAATTTTGGATCAACGTCACCTGCAGCCACGGCTTTTCGAAAGGGGTGGCGTGCAGCAGTGGCTGGATAAAGTGCCGTTGCCGCCTCATATTCGGTTCCACTTTCTAGAATAGCAAACACGTCCTTGTGGAGTTGGGAGGGGAGTTCGGACTCGATCAATCGCTGGGTAAAAAGCGTTGCAAAGGGAACGCCAAGCCCAACGGATTGCATCTGACGCCACGCTTTTGGCAATGTTTTGATAATCGCGTCCTTATGACCTGTATTCAATGCCGTTTCAAAACGCTGCACGGCGGCCACGCGGTCCCAAATACCTCCAGAGGCAGCGGGTTGGCGTTCAGAATATATCCCCAATAAGCGATTGGCAGGCAGCGCCCCAGTTTGGGCTAACCGTTCTGCAGCCTCGATTTGGGTTTTCCATCCAACCACATCACGCAGATCGGCATTGGCATATATCACAGGCCAACTGCGGGTCGAAATTGGCTGACCCAAAGCCTCATACATTCTAAAAAACAACGCGTTTGGCTTGGCAGGGCGTGGTAGATGTGGCTCCCCTTCAAATAGACCGGGATCCAAAAAATGCTCCAATATAGCGGTCTGTGTCGGGGAAACTGTACCAAGCGCACGTGCTGTACCAAGCAACAATGCTGCCGTGTTCCAATCCCCCGCGCGCGCTGCACAAAAGATGCGATATGTATAATCCGGTGCTAAAAATGGCTTCGCATTTATGAAGTCACATGCGGCGTCTTCAGTTTCGTGTAATAAGGAGGCGTCTAAGTAACGTTTTGCAATTTCGGGACTACGGGACGGGCCAATTTGCTCGATTAAGGCAAGCGCAGGTTCCAAGGCACCCGCATTTAACAACGCGTCTACACGGGCCAAATCGAATTTCTGGGTGTCCCCAACGGAAGGGTCGGCTACTGCCAGCAGCAGCGTGAAAAGCGATGCTTGTGCCGCAGGTAAAGTTAGGGTTGGCATGTTGGCTAGGACATTGGCAAGCTCAGCGGCATCCGATCCAGACCATAGGTTTCGGGGCAATCCCGATACGTTTGACGGCACTAACCCGATTATTTTGACTGCAGGTCCATCCAGCGTGGTCACACTTACATCAGGGACATCCGCGCCGTTGGTGACATTGGGTTCATCAGGGACCAAAACGATAGGCTGTGATTTTGGAATGCTGTCCAGCCAGTCGATTGCTGACAACGGACTGTCCGTCGCTGTACCTTGCGCAAATATGAAGTTCGGCAAAGTCGCGGTGAACAATACCGCAAGGCAAAGCGCTTTAGTCTGCATTCAAAAGCAGTGGCTGGCGGACTTCAACTTGAGGGGCGGAGAAATCCGCACCAAAAAATGGACCAACATAGGCGTACCCTACCAATCCAATGAATCCAAAAACTGCGATGAATAACAGTAGTTTAATTAGTTTGCCCATAAAATTGCCTGCCCTTTCGGATTCTCTTTTTCATAACTTATATATGGCCTTTTTGACAATATCACGTCATTCAGTCGAAGATGAGTGAAATTTAGCAAACGATGGCCGATCGGGGCAACAGACCAGTGTCTTATATATTAAAAAAGACCATTGTGATGGTCGGGATGATGGGAGCAGGTAAAACTGCCGTGGGCCGTGCTTTGGCCCAACGATTGGGCGTTTCATTTCTAGACAGCGATGCTGAAATCGAGACAGCCGCAAATAGGACTGTGCCGGAGATTTTCGAACGTGACGGTGAACCGTTTTTTCGCGTTAAAGAAACCCAAGTTATCGAACGATTGCTTGAGGAAAGAAAGTGTGTCCTATCCACTGGCGGCGGTGCGTTCCTAAGCGAACAGAACCGTGTGAATATTTCGGGCAAGGGCGTTTCGATCTGGCTGAACGCAGATCTTGAGCTGCTTTGGAACCGTGTTCGTAACAAGGACACGCGGCCATTGTTGCTGACGCGTAATCCTAAGTCGACACTGAAAAACCTCTATGATCAACGTGTTCCGACTTATGCTTTGGCTGATATGACGGTGGTTTCGGTAGAAGAGTATTCGATCGAGGATATGGTAGACCGCGTTGTTGACGCATTGATTGAACGTCCGGATGTTTTAGAGGTGCACAATGCGTGATGTTGTTTCAGTCAATTTGCCGGGTCGTGAATATGACATCCACATTGGTCCTGGCTTGTTGGTCGATGCGGGTGCGTTGATTTCGCCATTTCTGAGCCAACCGCGTGTTTGGGTGATTACTGACGAAACCGTTGGCGCATTGCATTTGGAAACGCTGCGCGCAGGGTTGGATGCCACCGGAGTTTCGATGAATTCATTGGCACTGACCCCAGGTGAGGGGACCAAGAATTGGGGAAACCTGACAAAATGCGTGGAATGGTTACTGGATCAAAAGGTTGAACGCCGCGATGTGGTTGTTGCGTTTGGCGGTGGGGTAATAGGTGATCTTGTTGGCTTTGCCGCAGCGATTTTGCGCCGTGGTGTTCGGTTTGTGCAAATTCCGACATCACTGTTGGCGCAGGTCGACAGCTCTGTCGGCGGCAAGACCGGGATCAACACAGGTCACGGCAAGAACCTTGTAGGCGCGTTTCATCAGCCAAGCCTCGTTCTGGCTGATATCGACGTGCTTGGAACACTTACCCCGCGTGATTTTCTCGCTGGATGTGGTGAAGTCGTGAAATACGGCTTGTTGGGTGACGCTGCATTCTTTGAATGGCTCGAAGAAAATGGCCCTGCAATGGCTGCGGGTGATGTAGCCGCGCGCGTCCATGTCGTGCGTCGTTCTGTTGAAATGAAGGCCGAAATTGTCATGCGCGACGAAACAGAGCAGGGGGATCGTGCACTTTTGAACCTTGGCCACACCTTTTGCCACGCGCTTGAGGCGGCAACCGGGTATTCGGATCGGTTGTTGCACGGCGAAGGCGTTGCGATTGGTTGTGCACTTGCCTTTGAAGTGTCGTCCAAAATGGGGCTGTGTTCGCAAGAAGACCCAAGCCGTTTGCGTGCGTTTTTGAAGAATATGGGCATGAAAACCGACCTGTCGGATATTGACGGGCCTTTGCCTGATGCCAAGGCGCTGGTTGATCTGATGGGACAGGATAAAAAGGTTCTGGACGGTCAGCTTCGGTTTATTTTGACGCGCGGTATAGGAACGGCATTTGTGACCAGCGATGTTTCACGAGATCTGATTGTTGAAGTGCTGGAAGAGGCGTTAAACTAAAAAGCGGAACCCAATTTAATGAGTTCCGCTGATTAAATGCGTGCAATTAGATGATGTTGGGTGCGCGGGTTGCGCACCATATTTAGAACGGAATTTCGTCGTCTAGGTCGCGTGAAGGTGCTGGGCTGCTAGATCCGCCACCTGCATTGCCGCCGCCGTAACCACTATCTGAAGGGCCAGAATCGTAACCCGAAGATCCACCGCCGCCGCCGTAGTTTCCGCCACTGCCACCGCCGCCTTCGCTGCGACCGTCAAGCATCGTCAACGTGCCGCCAAATCCTTGCAGCACAACTTCGGTGCTATATTTGTCGACGCCAGCTTGGTCCTGCCATTTACGGGTTTGCAATTGACCTTCGATGTAAACTTTGGAGCCCTTTTTCAGGTACTGTTCTGCGATACGCACCAAACCTTCTTGGAAGATCGCGACAGAGTGCCACTCCGTCTTCTCTTTGCGTTCGCCAGTGTTGCGATCTTTCCATGTCTCGGATGTTGCGATCCGCAAGTTACACACCTTGCCACCGTTTTGGAATGAACGCACTTCTGGGTCGCGGCCCAGATTTCCGATTAGGATTACTTTGTTTACTGAGCCAGCCATGGCATCCCCCGTTTGTTTTCACTGCACACCTTATAACTCGAATACGAATTCCCGAAATACGAATCCAGTGTGCGTCATTTGGCGTGACCCTATACCGACTGTGGATTGGTTAAAACAACGATAAGTATGATCCTCATAGCCTAATTACAGAGTAAGGCTGGTTTGACCGAAAAAAATATATATATTGCCCGCAAAGGCAGATGTCTTGGGGTTTTGACAGTATGCGTATAGGTGTGGTGGTTGCTATTTGTGGATCGTTGGTGGCTGATGCTGCTATGTCCGACGTGTTGTCGTCGCGCAATCGTAAATCACTTTACTCATCCCAAACCAAAATTCTCGATAGTCGTGCCTCGAAGCAATATAGCAATTCGGTACGGCTGAAGCCTGCAAAGGTAAACACTCCTACCAAATGGGGTGACGGCAGTTCACCGCGTTTTAATGGTAAGTACAAAGGTAAGTATATATCAGTGGCGCGTGCCGCTGCCCGCCGTCACGGTATTCCCGAAGATTTATTCCTGCGTTTGATCCAGCAAGAAAGTAACTGGAACCCTCGGGCAAAATCCCATGCTGGAGCGTTCGGGCTGGCGCAACTAATTCCTTCAACGGCCCGTTATTTGGGGGTCGATATCAACGATCCACATCAGAACGTTGATGGCGGTGCACGGTATCTTAAAGAACAATACCGCACGTTTGGTTCATGGCGTTTGGCGCTTGCTGCGTACAATGCAGGCCCCGGTGCGGTTAAGAAATATGGCGGCGTGCCACCGTTCAAAGAGACGCGAAACTACGTTAAGGTCATTTGGGGCAGCTAAAAAGGCACCCGCCTTGTTTTTTGCCTGCATGATCCCAACTTACCGTCATCTTCCCCACATAGTTGTTCGTCCAACGGGATGAAAAGGGCACAGCATGAGCGTATCTTCTACAAGTTTTGCAGACCGGCTGACACGTCTAGAAACGAATTCAATCAAACTTTACGCTGGCGATGAAACCCCACGGCAATACAAACCCGGAAACCTGATTTGTTCTAAACCAAAGGTCAAAAAGGTAGAGCTGTCGACCATCTTGATGGGCGCTCTTTTCGGTACGCTTGTTGGGTATATGTTCAAGACGCATGTCGGGATAGAGATGTTCTTTTCTCAATCTCTGTTGGCCCTCTTTGGGATCATCCGAACGGACCACATGACGGCAGGCATTTGTTTGCGATGATCGCTGGGCCTGTCTGTGCTTTGGGTTTCCAACTGTTCAGCCGTACCAAAAACCGTTTGGCCCAGTTCTGGTGGGCTTATCTGGCAGGCATAATCGGCGCAAACCTGATGACTTGGTATTATTTTTACCTGACTATCACAGGCAGCGCATGAAAGTCGGCACGCGGAAGACGCACCGACTTTAGATGAAGACCATTATTCGGCCGCGATTTTGATAACGGGTTCCATTTCTGCAAATTTTTCATCGCTAAGATGGCATTTCACCTGATGCCCATCAGCAAGCTGGCGCACCGTTGGCATATCGGTATCGCACAACCCGCCCGGAACTTGTGACTTCCACCCACAACGGGTTTGGAACGGGCAGCCGGGTGGTGGGTTCATTGCGGATGGAATATCCCCTTCAAGAACTATGTGCTTTTTGATGACGGAAGTGTCCGCGATAGGAACCGCTGACAATAGGGCTTCGGTATATGGGTGATAGGGCGGGGCGAATACTTGATCCGTTGTCCCTAGCTCGACCACATGGCCCAAATACATCACCATCACACGGTCGGATAGGTAGCGCACAATCGACAAATCGTGGCTGATGAACAGCAGCGTTGTCTTATGTTCGCGCTGAATTTCCATGAGCAGATCGGTCACGGCCGCTTGCACAGACACGTCCAAGGCTGAAACAGGTTCATCGGCCACAACAATACGCGCATCACCCGCAAAGGCGCGGGCAATCCCAACACGTTGTTTTTGCCCACCTGACAATTGGCGTGGCATGCGATCCGCAAATTCACGGGGCAGCTTTACCAAATCTAATAGCTCCAACATGCGTTTGCGACGTTCACTTTCGTTGTTGCCGACCTTGAATATCTCCAATGCGCGAATGATCTGACGCCCGACGGTCATTGATGGATTGAGCGTATCAAACGGATTTTGGAACACCATCTGAATATCCGCAACGGTTTTGGTATCGCGATTTTCAATTGAGATATCTTGGATTGGTTTGTTGTCGAGCAGGATTTCCCCCTCTGTCGCGGTTTCCAATCCCATCAACACCTTGGCAAAAGTGGATTTACCGCAACCAGATTCCCCCACAATGGCCAATGTTTCAGATTCACGCGCCTCGAACGAAAGGGTTTCGTTGGCTTTCACAACTTTGGCGCTGCCACCACCAAAGATAGCGTTGGCTGCAACCTCGTAGTATTTTTTAAGGTTGTCGATTTTTAGAACAACTTCACCAATCGCGCCCTTTTCCTTTTTCTCGACGGCAACCAACGGGGCATTCCAATCGATCTCGGCAAACTTCACACAGCGGCTTTCATGGCGGTCACCGTGCGGGACGTGTGCCATGGGTATCGCTTTGTTGGAATTGCAGCGACCTTCCTCAAAATAGTCGCAACGCGGCCCGAAATTACAACCTTTCGGACGCTCATGGGGCAGGGGGAAGTTACCTGGAATCGCCACCAATGGACGTGAATTTTTGTCAGCCCCTGGCAGTGGGATCGAACGGAACAACGCTTGCGTATAGGGGTGCTGCATTTTGTCAAAGACGTCTTCGATGCGCCCTGTCTCGACCGCTTCACCCGAGTACATCACACAAATTCGGTCACAGGTTTCCAGAACCAAACCAAGGTTGTGGCTGATAAAAAGCATTGAGGTGCCGTATTTCTTGCCCAAGTCTTTAACTAGCTCAACAACAGCGGCCTCGACAGTCACGTCCAAGGCCGTGGTCGGTTCGTCTAAGATCAACAATGACGGTTCCGACATCAACGCCATCGCAATAACAATCCGCTGTTGCTGGCCGCCAGAAAGTTGGTGGGGAAAGGAGTTCAAAATGCGTTTGGGATCAGGTAGCTTTACGTCCGTAACCACCATCAAGGCGCGATCAAACGCATCACTTGCTGACATGCCTTGGTGGATCATTGGGACTTCCATCAGCTGTTTGCCAATTTTCATCGCGGGGTTCAGGGACGCCATCGGTTCCTGATAGATCATCGCGATTTCAGAGCCGCGAATATTACGCAATTCGTCCAACGTCATTTGACCTAAATCTTGGCCTTTAAACTTGATCGAACCACCAACGACACGGCCGTTTTTACCCAAGTCTTGCATCACTCCAAGGGCAACAGTGGATTTTCCGCAACCACTCTCACCAACCACCCCAACTGCTTCGCCCGGTTGAACTTCGACCGAGAAATTCATTACAGCAGGAATTTCTTGCAACCGTGTAAAGAAGGATATCGACAGGTTGTCGATCTCTAGAATTGGCCCATCGTAGTCTGGTGTCTTTGTCATCGTCATCTCCCTGTTCGGAGGTTGAGCCAGTATTCAAGTGTCCGGCTTCTGTGTTCTTCGAATTCGCGGGCGGGGGCCAAGGCCTCTACCCGAATGTGCCGTTAATCGCGCAATGATTCCTCGCGTAGACCATCGGCTAACAGGTTTAGACCTAAAACCAACGTCAGCAACGAGACCGCTGGGGCAATGGCAGCGTGTGGATACAGCGCCAGCAAACGACGGCCTGCATTGATCGTTGTGCCCCAATCAGGGCTTTCCGATTCAAGCCCCAAACCAAAGAATCCCAATGTCCCAAGCAGGATGGTCGTATATCCAATGCGCAGGCAAAAATCGACGATCAGAGGGCCACGCGCGTTGGGTAGGATTTCCCAAAGCATGATGTACCAAGGTCCCTCACCACGAGTTTGCGCCGCAGCCACATAGTCGCGTGTTTTGATATCAAGGGCGAGGCCGCGCACGATACGAAACACCGTTGGCGCGTTCACAAAGACCACAGATACAAACACCACTAACAGGCTGGGGTCCATGTCATAGAAGTCTAAAAACATAGGCAGGCCAGGGATGGTGTATTCATTGGTCGAAACGATTGAACCGTCGTTGCTGATCAACATCAGGTAGATCCAGATCAACAAACCCAAGACAACAATTAACAGTGGTGTGCGAATTGATGGCTGCGTGTGGTAGCGTGAGTTCAGCAAAATACAGCAGAAAACTATTGGGAACACGAACAGAACGGCTGCCATATAGTTTGGAATACCTGTCGCGACGATCTCGGGTGTCACCAGAAGGTAGAACAACAAGATGACAGGGAAGGCTAGGATCAGGTTGGCAAAGAACGACAATAACGTGTCCAATCGTCCGCTATAATATCCCGCAGGCAATCCAAGTGTGATCCCAACCATAAATGCGAACAAGGTCGCGAAGGGGGCAATCAATACCACGACCCATGCGCCTTTAAACAGGCGACTGAACACGTCACGGGCAAGGTTATCACCACCTAACAAATACCATTGGTATTCGCCTTCTTCGGCACCGCGAAGGGGGGTGCCTGGTAGTTTGTTCTTCATGCCAGAGGCTTGGCTAAGTGAATCATGTGTGATCACCAGATCAAATACGCCGGCTAAGATACCGGCCAGCACCCAAAACAGGACCAGTGCGAAGCCAATCATGCCCACCGTGCTATCAAACAGCTTACCATAAAGGCCCAAGCTGCGTTTGAATCTAATCGACAACACAAAGATCGTGAACATCCCGATCCAAACTGGCGTTAACTGTTGTGCCATTCCTCCGAAGATGCCAGCGTTGGTGCCCATAAAGACACCGGCCAAAAGGTAGATTGCGATAAGGGCTATCACAGCAACAAAGGCCACTTTAACCGCGTAATTTACAAGCCCATCCATACCTGCGCTTGTTGCTATGGTCCCGTCAGAACGTATGTTTTCTGTTTGGATCGTTGCGAAGGTCGAGGTGAGAATTTGCACAACAACCATGAAAGCAAACACGCTGACGGCCAGTGCGAAGAAGAGGTTTAGAAAGCTAAGGCTTCCGGTCCATGTCAATGGTTCCATTGTCTTTTCCCTCCTTTATGAAATTCGGATGCGTGGGTTTAAGAAGACGTAACCGATGTCTGAAATCAGCTGGGTCAACAAAACCACGATGACGGAAACAACCGAGACGGCCATTAACAATTCAATGTCGTTGTTGGATGCGGCTTGCACCAGCAACCACCCAAACCCTTTATAGTTAAATAAAGTTTCGACAATAACGACGCCGTTCAAAAGCCAAGGTATCTGCAACATGATTACTGTAAACGGAGCAATCAATGCGTTGCGCAATGCGTGTTTCATCACAACATTCGGAAAGCTCACGCCCTTTAGGCGGGCTGTTCTAATATATTGTGCTGTCATCACCTCAGACATCGATGCGCGTGTCATCCGCGCAATATAACCCATTCCGTAAAGGGAAATGGTAAGGACCGGTAAAAAGAAGTTCCAGAAGGTTGCATCAGTTACGGCGCGTGTAGCAGATCCGAGGAAAAGCGTCTTACCGTCAATCCAACCCCAATCGGCCAACATGGGCGAAATTCCGTTTTTGGAAGATGCCAGTAGAGCGATAAAAATAACTCCAGAAACATATTCTGGTGTCGCTGTTGTCGTAATGGAGACTGTTGAAAGGGTGCGATCCAAACGTGATCCTTCCCGCATTCCTGCCAAAACGCCAATCAACAAGGCCATTGGAATCATTAAAAGCAAAACGAAGCTCATCAACTTTCCTGTAGCTGCCAACCTGACGGAAACAAGATCACTAACCTCATTTTGAAATACTGTTGAAAACCCCCAATCCCCCTGTAAGACACCACAAAAGCGAGGACGTTCTTCAGATGGTGTATTTGGTAGGAAACAGCGGCCCGTAACGTTGGCTACCCCTTCATCGTCGACTTTCTCAGTTACCCAACCCGGCACAACGCCGACCCATTGGCCAAATTTGTAGGGTAAAGGTGCAAGATAACCGCGATCACCAAGCCAGCTTGACACGGCTTCTTCGGACATACGGAAGTTGCCCTGTGTCTTGGCAAGTTTTTCGAGGTTTGGCGCTAGATTTGTCATGAAAAAGACAATGAACGTCAGGCAAATTGCCGTCAGTAACATCTGTCCCAGACGTCTGAGTATAAAGGTTCCCATGGATGCCCCTGTTGGTAGGCTGAATGATTGAGTTGGCGGCCTTTGCGGCTCTTACCATAGATTAGGACTGGCAAGTGTGCCGTCCAGACGTTCTTTGTTTTACCCCCTTCGTGTCTGTTCAAATGGGCCAATTGCCAATTGTAGTAACAAACAACGCAATCCTAAACCTTATGAGGCAATAGATAGGGTCGTAGGTCAATGCGTAGAAAGGAGAAACCGAGAACTTTTTTGCGACGCCAGCTTGGGAAATAGCGAGATCGCAAGACCACGCAAGCATCTGTGTGCTAAAGAAAATGCGCCCTCTAAGCTAATTGCGTTGACGCAACTGGCTTGGAGTGAAGCCAGAATGCTGCTGAATAAATCGAGTGAAATACGCGGGGCTTCCAAAATCCAAGTTCTGAGCAATGGCTTTTGCCGTTTGATTTCCATCGATCAGTGCGCATTGTGCTTTGTGCAGTAAGCGCGCAGTGATGTGATCCGCTGCTGTTTGACCTGTCGCGCTTTTGCTGGCCCGGGCCAAATGGGTTGGTGTCACACCAAGTATCTGGGCGTGCTCTGCCATTGTCGCGCTCTGCATGTCGGGGTGGGGGAGGTTTTCAAAGAACTTGGCAAGGAGCCGAACATCGGCTTTGGGTTTACTTTGGGGCTTGTCAGAATCGACAACGTTTCGACGCACCCAAATCTCGATCAGCTTTTGATGGGCGAGTAGCGCATCATCTACAAATGGCAGGTTTTTCTCGGCCTCACGTTGTGCCGCCTCGAGTAATCCCGCCAATGCTGAAATTTCGGCTACATCACGGAGCCGCAAATGTTGCGGTGAACATAATTCCCAATTGTTATGTTCGCTTGGAATAATTGCAATTTGCGCAGTTACTTGGCGGCCCAATTCAATCGCAAACACCATACCCTTTGGTATGATGATTGCGTTGTGCGTACCAACCCCGCGCCGAGACCCATTTAGTTGCAATAAACCCTGACCACGGGTGATCCAAATCAACAAATCCGACGGCTCTTCGTGCAATAAGGAAAGCCGCCAATCTTGCGATTTTGTAAAAGCTGAAAGCGATTTGATTTGAAGCCTATTAGATATATTTGTTAAATGACGTGATTGTGAGTTTTTGTAAACTCGAAACCAATTATTCCAACTGATAAACAAAAAAATGTATTATTTAGGCTATACTTTGTGGATCTATCCAGAGCCATTCTTTCATTTTTGAACGAAACCATGTGCGTTGGCGTTTTGCATATTGGCGTGTTGCGATGGTGGCGGATGTGCGCGCATCGTCAAGTGAAAGCTGGCCGCGGTGGTATTTCATCAGTTCTGGCACACCAATCGCGCGGCAACTTGGCAGTGACGGATCATACCGGTCATTCATTGCCGCGACTTCATCCAGCGCACCGGCATTTATCATTAGGTCAAAACGTTGCTCAATGCGGGGTGTTAACCATTCTTTTTGAGCGTCTAAAACAATTTTGAAGCACTGCTTAGGGTCCAGTAATGGTGCAGGTGTATCATTTTGCCAGCTGGCCAACCCACGCCCTGTGGCTATTTGAACTTCCCAAGCACGCTGCACGCGCACGCGATTGGCTGTATCAATGCGTGATATTGTGTTGTGGTCGAGTTGGTCCATCATCACATCAAGTGGCAATTCATCACCTTGTTGCCGGATTTTGGGCGGCGTTGCCGGAATGTCGGCAAGCCCTTGGGTGAGGGCAGTGAAATACAATCCAGTTCCACCAACGATGATGGGTCTTTGACCTGCGTCCAAGAACGGCAGAATTTCGCGCAACCAGTGGCCAGCAGAATGAGGCGCATCAAATGCAGTATGACGGTAAAGGGCGTGGGGTATGCGGGCTTCTTCCTCTGCAGAGGGGCAGGCGGTGATCACGCGCCAGCAGTCATATATTTGGCTTGCATCGGCGTTGAGAATGATGCCGCCCTGCTCTTCAGCAATCGTCAAAGCCAGGTTGGATTTACCAGACGCCGTTGGCCCTGCAATCAAGACGGGCTGTTCTGAAGACAACCCAGAAAGACCAAATTTGCAAAGATCGCTCATTTCTTTCGCTCACCTTGTTGTAGCGCATTGAATTCCACATCGTTTTCCGACATTTTAGGCGGAAATAAAACACCCAAAGCCAAACCCGCAATCAATTGCTGAATTTGGCAGTATACAAACTGGAGCGCCCTATGGCCGACGAAGCCCAAACATCTTTCAAACGTGTCATGCTAAAGATTTCGGGTGAGGCACTGATGGGGGACCAAGGTTTTGGGTTGCACCCCCCAACTGTTGAACGGATTGCCCGCGAGGTCAAAACCGTTCACGACATGGGTGTCGAAATTTGCATGGTCATTGGCGGCGGTAATATTTTCCGTGGCCTTCAGGGCAGCGCCCAAGGGATGGAACGCACAACAGCTGACTATATGGGCATGCTTGCGACAGTGATGAACGCCTTAGCCGTCCAATCTTCTTTGGAAGAGTTAGGCATCCACACACGCGTAATCAGCGCAATCACAATGAATGAGGTTGCAGAACCATACATTCGCCGCCGTGCCGTGCGCCACCTAGAGAAAAAGCGAGTTTGCATTTTTGCGGCTGGTACAGGAAATCCCTACTTCACCACTGACACAGCAGCAACTTTGCGGGCCAACGAGATGTCGTGCGAAGCGATCTTTAAGGGCACCAAGGTTGATGGCGTCTATGACAAAGATCCTGCGATACATGCGGATGCTGTGCGCTATGACACTGTCAGCTATGATGATGTGCTTGCCAAACGCTTAGGCGTCATGGACGCCTCTGCGATTGCCTTGGCACGTGACAACCACCTGCCAATCATAGTCTTTTCACTGGATGAACCGGGCGGCTTCCGTGGCATCTTGGCTGGCGAAGGCACCTATACAAGAGTGCAGGA
>TARA_B110000908_G_scaffold144522_1_pt1 | contig 15547 bp, 11 predicted proteins | sample TARA_B110000908 | Tara Oceans TARA_B110000908 (sample SAMEA4398067) | marine metagenome | biome: Polar Biome; feature: [DCM] deep chlorophyll maximum layer (ENVO:01000326); material: water (ENVO:00002006), including particulate matter (ENVO:01000060) such as... | depth 36 m
AAACATATGTTGGCTGAAGGCCAACTTCATGCACTCAAAACCGTTGTCTCAGCATCAGTCTGGCCTAGACCAAAAATCCCTTCCTCTTTTGGAGGCAGAGTGAAATCTACATCACACACCCCACGTGGCATTACGACCACGGGTATCGATGTGGATAAAATTGCTGTAGAGGCCAATTCCGCCTTTAAAGAATCCCTCCTTGCGAAGCTGGTCCGCGGCATCAAAGGCCTCGCGTGGTGGGCATGCGTAGACGAGGTCGAGTGCTCTGTTGTGCATATGCTGGGAGTATTTCGAGGCTCCTGGACACTTGGCATCATACTGTGGCGATCGATAGGCTGAAGCCACCGTGTGCAGAGGAACACCCAGTCGACGACGTATTTCATCTGCCACTCGAACGGTAACAACCATATTCCTCCAAAGATGTTCAGGAGGAACGCCACTACATACACCACCACGTGTTTTAAAATGAGGTCGCAACAATTCGTTTGGGCTCAGATACTGCACGGGGTTGTCGCGTTTGCTGATTTTGAGAATCAGGCGATGCTGATGAGTTATCGAGAGAGGCTAACCGACGAAGCGTCTCACCTAATTCATTTCGGAATCGGTACCCAACACACGCCCCCATCATGCCGACGCCAAGGACGGCAGAGCCGATGAGAACCTTTCGTCGCTTATGACAAACTGATTTGAGTCCACAACTCCCCCCTCAACACCTTGTGAGGGTGGCAGCGGATTACTTTTGTGTTCTTCGGCGGGATCCATGATCTCTAATTAATAACGCCTACTTTATCCTCATTCTTTCAGCTCTATCAAATCGATAGCTCCTCCCCTTCGGATTTTGCGATGCAGACAGCAGCGCATGAATCACCAAAGACATTGACTGCTGTTCGGCTCATATCGAGCAAGCGATCGACAGATAACAGGGCAACAACTGCCATTTCCGCATTTGGAATTCCAGAGCTATTGAGAATTAACAGGATAGCCACGAGACTCGCCGATGGGATACCGGCTACGCCAATACTGGTAAGCAAGGCGGTGACCACGACGGCAAACTGCGCCGCTACGCCGAGTTCGATCCCCATGACTTGAGCGACAAACATGACTGCCACACACTCATAAAGTGCCGTGCCATCCATATTGACCGTGGCTCCTAATGGCAGAGTAAAACTTGAAACCCTCTTGGAGACACCTGAGTTCTTCTGCACACAATACATCGTTTCCGGCAGTGTGGCCGAAGATGATGCTGTGGAAAACGCCGTCAGCATGGCCATCTTCATAGCTCGGAAATGTGCCCACGGATTAACTTTGGCAACATAGCTCAATACCAGCGGCATGATCACAAAGAGATGAATTGTTAGAGCCAATGCCACCGTCAGAAAGTACTTACCTAGGCTGATGAAAATATCGGGACCACTCTTGAATACCGTTGGCAGCAATAATCCAAATACTCCAATAGGAGCAAGCATCATGATCCACTGAGTCACCCTAATCATGACGTCATTGATCGCTTGGATACTCCCCAGAAGTGGCAGCATATTGTCCACGGGTAGTTTTGCCATTGCGATGGCAAATAGAATGGAAAAGAAGATCATACCGAGTAACTGGCCGTTATCCGTAGCGGCTTTAAATACATTGGGCGGGATCATTTTTTTAAACAGGTCCGCGTAATCACCAGGTTTTCTCTCGGCGGCAACGGCAACCTTGTCTTTCTCTGCTTGGCTGGCGCTATCGGCTTTCTGTTCAAGCGCGGCTCGGATTTCAGGATTTGCTTTTCCATTTTCCAACCCTGGCTGGATCGTATTAACAAGTAATAGGCCTACGAGAACAGCCACAAGGCTCGTGCTTAGATAGAAACCAAGTGTCTTCATGCCCAAACGACCAAACCCCTTCACTCCTCCGAGCCCTGCAATGCCTGCAATAATCGAACTCGCAACGAGTGGCACAATGACCATTTTCAATGCTTGGATAAACAACTTGCCAATGAAATCGCTGACCGCGATCGTATTCCGGATAAAATAAAACGCTGAGGAATCCTCTGCGACGACATGGCTAATATTACGAAATACGATAGCTGTGCCAGTGGCTAGTACGAGAGCCAACAGAATCTGCCAATGCGGGGCGATTTTCTTCATGCGGCCAATCCTAGTCGCCATTTCAGAAAGGAAAACCACGAATCCTTCTTTTCTCAGTCAGGCCGATCAGTCCACACTGATATCCGAGAGTTTCACTATGTCTTCCGCGACACTTCGAGCAGGAATACAATTTGCTGCCTCCCAGGAGTCAGCGCTCTAGCGCTGTTAACAGCATCCTGAGGTGAAACATTTTTGGCGTGCGTGCGCGCCACAGCATCTTCAGCTGTGATGCGGAGTTCATTGGATGAAATGGAAAGCACCGACTGCTGGGCGGCGTAAATATCGCTACCCGCCAAGGTGCGTGCCAGAGATCCGTAGGTGGTATCACGGCGACGTTGATTTTGGATATTATCGGCGAGGAGTAATGAGTGTCCAGATTCCTGACGTTCGGCATAGGCCACAGCCATATCAGATTGGATGCGATCCACTGTACTGGCAGATCTCACCTCACGCGACTCCCTGCTGGCATCTTCCAACATTGCAAGCGCCTGACGATTATCGCCCTGTCTTTGTCGAGTACGTGCCATCGACACGAGCGCTAACGCCTTTTCATCCGAGCGGTTGATATCCTGAAGAGTGTTATATGCCGTCACATGATCACCATCAGCCGCTGCGGCTTGAGCGATCGCACGGTAGGCACGGTCTCGTTCCTTACCTGAGGTGATTCTTATCGCGACGTTACGAGCTTGTGCCGGGCTGCCTTTGTCGGCCGTCACGGAGGATACTGATTTTAGTGTGCGCTCCCTTACAGAATCGATTTGGATGGAGTCGGTTCTGACTAACGACCCGCTGAGGTCACCTGCACGAGCTTGCTCAACAGATAAGCTTTCCAGAGCATAGGATCGTTCACGTTCACCACGAATTTGTGATGTGACGTAGGCGCTTGTAGAAAAACGGCCTGATCGGGCCAATTCGGTTGCCAGTTCACGAAGGGAGATATCGGCCATCGATTGATCGTGCACACTTTGCAATGCCTGCAGGCCACCGGCAACGTCGCCACCCCGTGCGCGCTGTCGGGCTAGCGATGTAAATGTCGAGTCCTTCAGTTTATCACTTTTGATCAATTGAATCGCTTGTTCCGCTCCCGGAAAGTCCTTGAGAGCTCCGCGTTTTATGGCGATGCGGCGGTAGGCATCGTCCTTCTTTCTTTCATTGGCAATGGTAGTTACTGTTAGCATGGCGACAGCTACGCCCTCGTAAGCAGCCTCGCTCTCTGCGATGGCAACCAGGGCAACATCACGATCACGTGCATTGACAATCTGTATGATTAAATTACGCGCCGCATCCACCTCACCAAGACGCGCAGTCCATGCGGCAACTTCGGCAATTGCCTGTTCGCGTTCTCTTACGTTCTGGATATTTTGAAGGGCAAACATCGCATCTTCAGCCTGGCGTTGAGCGAGCATGGCCTTGACCACAGCTCTCACTGCCTTTGACGAAGCTATTTGATCATCGGGGTCTGCTGCCATTTTCTCGGCCATCAATAAGATAGCCCGCGCATCATCTTTCTCGCCACGACGATATTGCTCCATGGCAACGGCGATCAGATTCTCCGACGGCTTTTCGCTGTCCAGAGCAAGCGCGACGGCCTCGTTAATGATTGAGTCACGGAGGGCGACCTTTGCCTTTGCTTCAGCCGAGCTGGTTTTCACCTTGGTGGGAGTTCGTCCTAGTTTGGTAGCTAATCGATTCGATGGATGGCTCACCAGTTTAGACTTACTTAGCGGCTTCACCATTACTTTCCCTTTACTGGCAGAAGAACCGGTAGAGGAAACACCTTGCCCCTTACCATTCTGGCTATTCTGGCTATCGCCACGCGATGCTGACTTTGCTTCGTCCTCCTCAGATGAACGGCTTACAGAGCGAGCAATTGAATCCCCATTGTGCCCGATAGCATCACTATGCTGAGTCGATTTAGAGTCACTATCCTCGGTGGTGGATTCCATGGGTTGGAACACAGCCATGGCACCCAGATAAAGACTCCAAATGGAAACCAAAACCATCGCTGAAGGTAGCATTAGATTTTTCCAGTGGATACATGAAGGGTGCATTGTGTGTATGGCTACGCCTATGGATTTAGAGATTTTTCACCTTTCCGTAATAATCGATATTATTCGTGTCACACGCTCCATGCTTGCGCTCTGCGTGATGTCGCGTTAAACCGCGCCCGTGAACGAATCTTTGAATAACGCTCAAGTGCGAACCCGCTTTGCCCCCTCCCCGACTGGTTACCTCCATGTAGGAGGTGCTCGGACGGCTCTTTTTAATTGGCTCTATGCTCGCAAACATGGCGGAGCCTTCATTCTACGTGTAGAAGACACGGATGAAGCAAGAAACACTGAAGAGGCCAGAAAAGCGATCTTCGATGGTATGGAATACCTGAGGCTTGATTGGGATGAAGGCCCGCAAGCTGATGGTGATACAGTGGGCGACTGTGGCCCCTACTATCAAAGCCAAAGAAATGAACTCTACGATAAATGGTTTGATAAGTTGAAGGCTGATGATCGTGTTTACGAAGACGACGGAGCATGGAGATTCAAATTCGCGCGTAAGCCGATCACGATGCAGGACTTGATTTGCGGCGAAGTGACGATCGACTACAGAGACGAGTCTAACACCCCTGACATGGTCGTAAAACGATCCGATGGTTCCTATGTTTTTCACTTTGTAAATGTTGTCGACGACCTGGAGATGAAAGTCAGCCATGTGCTACGAGGTGAAGACCACTTAATGAACACCCCTAAACACCTTCAGCTATTTGACGCCTTTGGTGTGGAACCGCCCAAGTATGGTCACATCCCATTAATCCTTAATATGGATGGATCTAAAATGAGCAAGCGCGACACAGGAGCCGCCGTCGGTGGTTATGCAGATGACGGCTACCTACCCGAAGCTGTATTCAATTTCCTCGCTCTTCTAGGTTGGTCCCCCAAAGATGAATCTGAAATCATGCCGATGAGCGAGATTATCGAGCGCTTCAGTCTGGAGGGCGTCAATAGATCCCCTGCCAAGTTTGACTCTGAGAAGTGTGCATGGATCAACCAACAGCACTTGATGCAGATGGATTCTGCTGATTTCGCCAATGCTGCTGCCCCTTACGTAAAGCAAGCTGGTTATGAGTTACCTGAAAACTACACCGCCATTGCGGCCTCGGTTCAGGAAAAGGTGAAGTTGCTAGCCGAAGTACCAACCGCCATTGCCTTTTTTATAAAGCCTGAATTCGATTACGATGAGACCACATTAGAAAAAGTTCGGGCTAATGACGCCGCCAAAGGTTTGTTGGAAAAACTTGCAGAAGCGTTCAAAAGCGTCGATGATTGGACAATGGCCAAAGAAACTATCGGTACCACGGCCAAGGCCAATGGAGCCAAGCCAGGGCAACTCATGTTCCCTACTCGTCTTGCTCTCAGCGGTCAACCCGGTGGCCCCGATCTTGGTGCGATCCTCGAAATCCTTGGAAAAGACGAGAGCATCCGTCGAATCCAGCGCACAATATCGATACTCTAAATTCCAATTCCCCATGAAAGACGTCTACCAAATCTCAGATCTCTCAAGCCGTGAAAAACTCGATCGTGGTGCCGATAAGCCTGCCCGATTAGCTGTAATTGGTCACCCGGTGAGTCACTCGGCCTCGCCTGCGATGCATCAGGCAGCACTGGATGACCAAGGGAAAGATCTCCGATACATTCGCCTCGAGGTTCGACCTGGGCAAGTTGCCGAGGCTGTGGAGCGAATGAAAGAGCTCGATTTCATCGGTTGCAACGTGACCGTCCCACACAAATTCGAGGTGATCGATTGCTGTGATGAACTTAGCGAAGATGCCCGTGCGTTAGGGGCAGTGAACACATTAATTTTTGACGATCAGACTCTAGGTCACAATACCGATGCCCCAGGCCTTGTGCGTGCCATCCGTGAAGACTTCGGCATCGATTTGGCTGACCTCAGGGTCATGATTATTGGAGTTGGAGGAGGCGCCGGCCAAGCCATCGCCACACAGTGTGCCCGGATTGGCTGCGACCAGTTATGGCTGGTAAACCGAACCTTAGAAAAAGCACAAACATTAACAACTGCTCTTCATGCTTATAAAAATCAGCCCAACCATCTGGAGGTTCCTGGAGAAAGATTCTGTGCGATGGCTCCTGACGATCCCGCGATAGCGGAAGCATCAGGACATGCTGACTTGATCATTAATGCGACGTCTCTTGGTCTACGATCAATCGATGCCATGCCGATCCACTCAGGCTGTGTTCAACCACATCATCTGGTTTATGATATGATCTATAATCCTGCGAGCACCGCGCTTCTGAGTCATGCCAAATCTGTCGGCGCACGCACAGCCAACGGCTTTTCCATGCTGCTTCACCAAGGAGTGTTAGCTTACGAATGCTGGTTCTCAGGAAAATCTCCGTTAGAGGAAATGAGGAAAGGCTTAGCTTCCACCCTCTAAACCATCGGGTTTTACTTCTGGTATGTCGAGGTGAAGATCATACCAATGATTGGCTAAAATTTTAACCAGTTCCATCTGTGTTTCCTCCCCTTCTTTCTTGATTAACCGTATCCTTACATGGACTCGGTGATATGCCAGAGGATCCAAATTGCCGATGGTTAGTCCGAAGATATCTTTCTCAAGTTCGTCCTCGGACTCAAGCATTTCACTAATCTCGAGACCATGTGGACTATCGATAGCGACCCGCACACTTTTTGAGGCGAGACCTTTAAACTCATTTTTCGTATACATCCCAGGCTTATAAAACACGACGCTCATGTCATTGCGTTCAAGGTCCTCATCAGTATCTCGAACTCGCATGTAGAGTCTGAAATCGGATTCATCTCCATCTTTTCCTGAGGGGAACAGAGACCATGAGTTTGCGTCATACCTAACTAGGGATTTCCAATCAATTTTCCACTCCTTGTTCTCAAAAATAAAGATTGCTTCAAAACGTTCACCTAGGCTGTTTTGGCAAACTGTGCCGATTGCTTTGTGCCCAGGAATTTCAAGAACTTCGCCACGCAATATCCTGATTTTGCTACGGGTGGAAGAAAAGCTCGGGTTGTTACGGTAGTAACGATTCATTACCCCGGAAATTTTTACGCCTTGATAAACATACTGAGTCTTGCCAGCAGATGATGGAGCATTGAGAAATGCCGTCATTGTCCTTTCACAAATCGGAGCTGCTGCATCAACAGTCATTCTCTTTTTCTTAGCCTCGGCTATTACCATCAGCTTTTCTCGTTCGGTGTCAACCACACTAGCGGGAGTTTCTGAGTCCTCATCTGGATTAAAGAAGTTCATAAGTAACACGACGGCAGCCATAAGAGCCATCCAAGAACCTAACATAATCCATATTTTCGTATTCCTTTTTTCCTTCCGCTTGGTTCGTTTGACACGCCCTCGGCGTTGTTTTTCTTGGGCTTCAAGCGAGGCCTCGTAAATCTCCTTCGAATCCTGATTTACACCATGTAGTTCTCTGGCGGGTTGTGATTTCCCGTCTCCAGCACGCACTACCGGCACCCCCCCCTTATCAAGCTCTGTCCCTGCAAGGATTTTCCCCGTAGGAGGATTCCCACATACGGGACATCGTTGCTCACGAGTATCCGTGATAGAAGCTTCAAAAAGCGATCCGCATTCGATGCAGTGATAGTGTCCTTTTTCTAATGTGGCCATCTTGTGTTAGGGTGTTACCCATTCTGGGTGGATCAATTCCATCAATTCTAGCTGAGATGGCAAGGCATCTTTTTGAGATCGTCTCACTCGAACCGTCACACGAAGGTCTTTTTTGAGGTCTACGACAAACCGTCCGTGATCCAAAAGCCGCCTTAATTCGAGGTCCAAGGCTGAATCTCGTGGTGTGTAGGCCCACATGTAGTACGCAGAATCGGCTGAAATAAGCATGAATGCTGAATGATCTTTATCGTTGTAGGGGCCAGCATAAAATTCGTCTCGGCGTCGAACTTTACAACGCACGAGTGACGGCTCTGTGCAGACTTCGGGTGGGTAGTCTGGTTTTGACACAGGCGCGGGCACTGCAGGCACCACATGAACTTTAGGTGTAGCTTCCATTCCTTTTCCAATTTTCTGCTGTCGATTTTCCTCCAACGCTTTCTCTCGAGCACTGACAGCCCTAGTGTATTCATCATTGGCTAATCTTACTTTCTTATTAAGCGCATCTACAATAACACGTCTCTCATTCACACTCTTCTTGATCGTGTGTAAATCAGTTTCACATCGTGCTACAGTGGCCTCCCAGTCGAGTTTCAAATGCTCTCCCTCTCTAGTAAAATAGGCACGAAAGGGCATGAAATCGGCATCCTGACAATCCACTATTAAAAATGCTGTATCATCAGTATGTTTTATATCTAAACTCTTACCATCAAGATCATTCAAGCGTGGTTTGATAACGACTTTCTTCTGAGCCATTTGCTCGATATAACGCTCAGGAAAGCGAACATATTGACTACGTGAAACATCGTCCTTGGCTGCGACAAATGCTTTCAAAACAGCCGAAGCCTCTAGCCCGATTTGCCCAGCGCGTTGATGAAACCACTTTTCCGGACTGCCCTCATGAGGGTCCGACTCAGGGTGAACAAAAGCGGGAGGTTCTGCAACTGTGTGTGCTTCGTCGCCACTATACCAGCTTTCGATGGATAAGCCTCCAAGAAGAAGTACGGCTGCTGATGCACCGGCAATGGCAACCCACCAGCCTTGCGTAAGACCGCTGCCCCATTGTTGCTCTTGTATCTCTGCTTCGTCGGGACGAATTTCCAGCTTCTCAAATTTTGCTTTATCGACCTTGATCCGGTCTTTTCCTGGATTGGTCATATTTTCCAATCGCTGAATGCTGTCTTCTACTTGCTCTTCTTCAGGCTCTGCCTCCTCAATTTTGGCGACAGCAACTCTGGGTTCTGGCACGAGAGCCTGAGGTTCATTTGCCTCGTTACGAGCTTCATCGGCACCAGAAATAATGAGTGAGGCCTTTCCCTTACTGATACTGATGACCTTAGATTCCGAATCGCTCGGCTCAGGTTGATCAACTATTTCCTCTTCCTTGCTAGATTCCTGACTCTCTTGAGATTCCTTGTCGGAACTCACAGGATTATCTTCTGCGAGTTCACTGGAATCGTCAGCAGACACATTATCGTCCGACTTAGAATCATCCCACTCGTTATCTCCTTCGTTATCTCCATTCTGCACGATGGCCTCTTCGCCATCTTGCGGGACTTTTTCAGAAACTTCATCCTGCTGCGCCTCGTCATTAGGAGTTACCTCATCTCTGTCCTTGCGTTTGCTCATGTGTGAGCAATGAAAACACCCCAAATCGAGCCATCATGCAAGCTCACCTTTTAGTCATTTGGTGGTGTGGGCGGTGTATTCCCATTTACTGGGCGATCCGTCCCTTCTTGGCGAGTTTTTCCGTTTGGTTTTTTCCGAGATTCTCCGTCGCGTTCAGGTGGTCGGGCACCACGACGCGGCTTGCCAGATTTCCCATGAGATGGAGGTTTGTGCATGCGATGCGCGGATCTGACTTCCTCTGGTGAAATTTCACCATTTTCATCTACGTCGACACGCTTAAAAAGCTTTTCACGTCGATCCTCAGGGCATTTTCCCATCCATGGCATTTTCGAGTATTCGTCGAAATCAAGTCCTCCACTTGAGTTGAGGTCGTAATTTGAAAAGTCAAAGTGAGGGCGTGGGTGGTGGCCTGCTGTAGACTTCAGTTCAGATTTCTCAATGCTTTTACTTTTATCTCTGTCCAATTTTTCGAAAAACTTGACCAGCAGGGCTTTGTCTTTATCTTTAAATTGAGCGAGTTTGGAAAACTCAGCCATATCGACTCCCCCGTCATCATTTACATCAAGCTTGTTAAAATCCTTGCGGATAGCAATGATCCATCTCGGTTCAGGAGGTTGCAACTCGCGCAATTGAAGTTTACCGTCTTTATCTCGGTCCAGAAAATCAAACAGCTTGCGTCGCTTTGCTTCATCCATGTTCTTGAGTCGACTCATTGTTGAAAACTCATCGAACGTGATCGAGCCATCCTTATCGGCATCGACTGCTTTAAATGCCTTAAACCGGTCTCCCTGTTTTCCTCCATCACGAGGGCCTCTGTCAGATCGCTCACCAGCTCCTCTTTTTTCCGCTGACCGTGAATTTTTTCCCCGTGCTTTATCACCTCCTGCTTTATCTCCACCATCTCCCCGACCGTCCTGCTCAGCTAAGGTGACACCACTAGATACTCCAGCTACCGCAAGTAAGCAGGTGAAGAACATGTTGAGTATTGGAGTTTTCATACGAAAATGGATAGTTATGATACGTTGATGGAAGATTAGGCAGGGCCGTAGCATAGGAGTTTCATCTCGTCAGATCCAGCCAAATCACGTGAGGATATCAGGAATATCTAGTTTTTAGAGGGCATCGAAGACAATTAGGTTCACTTATTGCTTTGATCCTTTAACCCCGGAATTTCTAGAGAGTTGTGACTGCAGATCATTTTTTTGTTTCGTTTGGAGGCACATTGATGGATAAGACCGCCCAGCAATGCATATCAGCGACATCATCAAGCCCCATGAGCCCACGTTCTCTTTTGAGTTTTTCCCACCCAAAAGTGCTGAGGCTGCTGATGCTCTCTACAATACCATCAAGGATCTCTCGAAACACCATCCGTCATTTGTGAGTGTCACCTACGGTGCGGGAGGATCAACACGCGAGCTCACTCATGATCTTGTCGTGCGAATTAAAGAAACCACCTCTACTCCACCGGTTCCTCACTTGACTTGCGTTTGTCAGAGCAAAGACGAAATCACGGCAACGCTGAAGCGTTATGCCTCGGTGGGCATAGGAAACATTCTTGCACTCCGTGGTGACCCGCCGACGAATGTTACAAATTACGATCCTTCTCAGGACGCATTCCAGCATGCCGCGGATCTGGTCCGCCATATCCGCCAGTTCAATGAAACGGAACAACACCCTGACCCACGTGGTTTCGGAATCGGTGTTGCCGCCTTTCCTGAAGGTCACCCCGATACTCCAAATCGATTGGTGGAAATGGATTATCTCAAAGCCAAAGTTGATGAAGGCGCTGACTACATCTGCACTCAGCTCTTTTTCGATAACCATGACTTCCTCGATTTTCGTGATCGATGTCGCCTAGCCGGAATTACTATTCCGATCATCGCGGGCATCATGCCTCTAACATCGATCAAAGGCGTCCATCGCATGGCTGAGCTTGCAGGAGGCACTCATTTCCCAGCTCGTCTCATACAAGCATTAAACCGTGCAGGAGACAACCGAGAGGCAGTTCGGCGTGTTGGTATCCAGCATGCAGCGGAACAATGCGCAGGGCTTCTGCACGCCAATGTCGATGGGGTTCATTTCTATACTCTGAATCAAAGTAGAGCAACGAGAGAGGTTTACGAATCTCTCGGATTGGGATAAATCTAACTTACCACACAAACCGTTCAAAGGGGCGTGTGATTCAGCCCTTCGTCTAGCGCCTAGCGCCTAGCGTCTGTTTCTACCTAATACGTAGAGCCTCTCTGCCAACTTTAGCGTGAGCGTCTGCAACCTACCTGACATCGGTGCATCTAACCAGATCCTACCAGTAGCGGGATCAAATGGATATGCTTCTTTTAGTCGGGGAGCTTTATCAAAAGAATCTCGTTTCAAACCAACTTTGACAACACCTCCAAATCGACGGACCCCTTGCTCGACCAAAATAGATGTTGTTTGCACGTCTGCAGAAGATCCTTTTTTAGATTCTACACCAGCGACGACTTCACCTACCCCCCAAGCCGCATCAGCAAGTGAAGCTTTGGACTCAGACGACGCCAGAAGCTCGCCATCCATTTCCCAGTTTTCTTCGATTACATCCTTAACGATCTGAACGTCTTTAATGTGTAATGCGCTTGCGATCTCTGCATAAGACGGAGGTCTAACATTTACATCTCCTCCGAGGTGAAGCAGGTCGCCAGCTCGCAGATCTATTTTACTAATCTGCAGTAAATTACCACCAGTTCTGATATGACAACTTCCTTCGGTGAACAACACCTTGCGGTAACTGTTATACAAATCAACCACGCTCAATGCCGAGAGCAATGGCAAGGTATCGCGCAGCACCATTACGTCACCGTCGTCCAGAGAGAGGTCCAGATCCATAACGATTCCTTCCTGGCTATTCGTCGAACCTGAAATTGTGCCTTGACCGGAAATCACGCCCTCGATCCAATCGTGGTAACGCGTAGGAAGCAGCGACTTCATCGGCATCGATTTGAGAGTCACGATTCCAGATATCTGCGGTTGTCCCCCAGAACCTATATTAAGTTTAAATGAAAGCGTTCCTCCTTCACTGTGCAACTCGGCTTCCTTGATCTGTAAGCCGTCGTCATCACAGACAACGACCATTTTTTCGATTTTCAAATCATTCAGCCAGTTCTGACTAAATGTTCCACCTCGTAATTCAACCCTCCAACTACTGCCATCACGAACGGCAGTCATGTAACTGCCCTTAATCGAGCCTCGGTTGCTTGCAGAGTATCCCCAGCGAATGTTAGCTTTATCGGCCTCAATCCGTTCAAATGCAAAACCTGAATATTCATCAAATAGCGCGCTAAAAGATTCTGCAGCTGAAGCATCTTCACTGCCGCCAGCCTTTACAAACATATCGAGCACATAGACACTAACACCTCCACCATTCCACTGACCTATCACACTATCGGCCAGCTTCATGTTGAGCCGTATTTGCCGTGCACTCAAGCTATGAAAAAAAGAAGCTTCAGTCCCCTTTAGTTCAATAGATGTAATGTTAGCGACGTCTCGGTTCTTGCGTATAAGCCCAAGTTCACAATCCGAGCCTTTGAGCGCTTTTTCGATCGAAGTTTGAATATCCTCTCTGAAACTCTCGCTTTCAACACGCCTAACAAGATAGAACCAAAAGACGAGAGCTATCAAAATGAGCAATATGGCAAGACGCATACCAACCCTAGCCACTCGGCCCATAATGGTTTGGCTGTCTGCTGCGTGACGAAGCTGGAACCAGAGCCCCTGCCGGGAAACCCATCCGTTCATTTGCTCGTTAAACGCAGCGCGTTTTTCTTCCTTTGTATTCATAGCTCGGTGTAGCCTCTCATTCTGAGACATTTGCCACTAATATAATGACGCTTAGCGTCTTTGCCTATGCAAATTTGCATTCACATTTCAAATTAGCAACCGCAACCGCCACCGCAGCAGCCGCCACCTTCACCTTCTTCCAAGTCCGCTGCCTCAGGCGTGCGTCCAAGTTCAAGAGTCATACCGATGTATTTGCTGATGGTTTTCTGCAAGGTTTGTAGGCTTTGCTGAGCCTCCATGAATTCACTGGCTACCTCATTACTCATGAGAGAGTCACGAGATGCTTCAAATTCTTTGATCTCTGTATCGGCCAGTTCAACACCCGCGTGCTGTTTCTGATGAAGCTCCTCACCGCGCTCATGCACGGACTGATACTGGAGCTTCGAAGCGTCATCCTCAAGGAAACGCTCAACCTGTCCCTGAAGGGCTACAAATTCAATATCCTGTGCGATTGCATCACACAGCTCTCTTGTCTTCAACATTACGTTGGATTCTTTAGCAAGCATGCTCATGCACCCACTTATCGCCTCCTAGCGGTTTTGGCAACCTCGGAGCGTGTTATTTTCACGAAAAAATGCAGGATCATCTTTTTCATCGGCTTATTCAAACAACTTTCTGCTCTCATGACGCTTGAAGATTAGCTGTTGCCCCGCTAATTTAGCCTGAAGACAATGTCAGAACGCTTCCGCATTTCCAGTATCCCATTAGAATCTCATCAACCCATTAGAGTCTCATCAAATTGCTCATGAACACATCACGTATCCTCATCCCAGCACTTTGGCTGGCCAGTCTGGTAGCCGCTTTTGTTATCGGTGGTAAAATTAATTCATCCACCAATGACAAAACATCAAGCAGCGATAGCAATAATGGACGCCGCTCGGCACATCGACAGGCTGGAACATCCTCGTCTGGCCCTTCAACTAGACGAAAAAACACCGGCGGGCGATTAGGATCATTAAGCACCAGCTCTAGCCGTGACCTGGACATTACTGACATCGCGAAAAACGACGACCCTATTGCTCGCGCCAATGATCTACTTAGTTTGATCAACCGACTGGGAGCAGATGACTTCGCCCAAGTTGTAGCTGATTTCAGAGAACTCGGCATCACCCGCGAGCGAATGAGTGAATATGGTATGCTTCTACACGCCTGGGCCAAGGTCGATCCACTGGGAGCACTTGATTTTGCTGAAGAAAATACAGGATCTCCATACGCACGCCAGACGATCCTTGCAAGTTGGGCGGGTAGCGATCCTGAAGGTGCGCTGATGTGGGCAAAAAACCACCATGAGGGAGAAGGAGCTAACCCCTGGTTAGTAGGCATTATCCGTGGTGTTGTCTCTAAAGATCCTACTCGTGCTACCGGGATCATGCTGGATCTTCCCTACAGTCGTGAACGTAGCGAGGCCCTTTCCGCCATTGTGCCACACATTGCCCGTCAAGGATATGATAAAGCATCACTCTGGCTCGACACCATCACCGACGAAAAACTCAAATCTGGTAGCTCCGCCTATTTAGCCTCTGCATTAGCCAAACAAGATCCTGCGAAAACAGCCGAATGGGTTACGACCTTGGATGAATCTGAAGGGAAATCACGAGCCACTCGCGAAGTCGCCGAGGAATGGTCAGAACAAGATCTCCCAGGTGCTGTTGCCTGGACTAACACTCTGGCAGGAGCAGATAAAGTCAATGCCGCACGTGAAATCATTGGTGACTATGCCCGTGAAGACGCAGCACAAGCCGCCACATGGCTTCGATCCGTATCCAATGAGCCTGGCTATGAAAAGGTAGTCGAAAGCTATATTTGGAACACAGCTAGAAGTAATCCTGAAATGTCTCTCGCACAAGTGCCCGAAATCACAAACGCCAAATCACAGGAAAGATACTACGAACGTATTCTCTCCAGATGGCGAGTGCGTGATGCTCAAGCCGCGGATGCTTGGATGAACAACAACAGTGTCTCAGAAGAACTGAGAACTAAAGTCGAAAAAGAAAGCACCGATGGCAAAAGCCGTGGACGATAATCACTGCGACGCCCTGATCTACCTAGTCGCAGCCACGAGATAATCCATTACAGCATCTTCGTCTTCCTTTTTGAGTCCTGCGTTCCATGCCATTCCGGGCACGATCTTCACCCTTGCACCCCAACATTTTTGAGAACAATATGAGCTTATGAAAAAGCCCATCATCATCACCTTCGGAGTCTTCATTCTCACCGTAGCTATTCTCATGTGGTGGTATAGCGATGCTCAAGTCATTGAACGCCAGTCGCACCAGTTAGCCGATGCTCTTACGATTGAGAGCACCGATGG
>TARA_B110000908_G_scaffold172563_1_pt1 | contig 15480 bp, 10 predicted proteins | sample TARA_B110000908 | Tara Oceans TARA_B110000908 (sample SAMEA4398067) | marine metagenome | biome: Polar Biome; feature: [DCM] deep chlorophyll maximum layer (ENVO:01000326); material: water (ENVO:00002006), including particulate matter (ENVO:01000060) such as... | depth 36 m
TAATCGTTGAATGTATTTTATGCAGTTCCTTTTCAATGATAGATTTTTCAGAAAAACTAAAAGCAGCCAGTAGTGCTGCCGAGGCAAATAGTAATCCATTAGAAATAAAGTTGATTCTTGTGGGTTTATTTGGGTTGTTCATAGTTGTTTTCTATAAGCATTCCAAAAGCTGTGCCATTAACATTGTGTTAAAATGACACTTAGATAAGATACGAAATATTTAGGTTAATAAATAATTAATTTACCAACATGAGAAATGTACATTGTTAGTAAAATACCCCCTCATTCTCATTGGATTCCGCTCTTGTCCACTAATTTTGCAGTAGAAATATAAGCATTAGCTTAAAAAACACTTTATGGATTTATTCGGAAATTTTGGTTCCTCTGCAGATCTAGGAAGTTCAATTGGTCTAAAAAACACAGGTAATCAATTTTGGAATTTAACACCTGCGGAATTAATTGAAGATACTATTCTACAAGGGCAAGGACTTTTGTCTGATACAGGAGCATTGGCAGTAGAAACGGGTGAATTTACAGGTCGGTCTCCTAAAGATCGTTTCATCGTTGAAGATGAAATCACAAAGGATTCAGTTTGGTGGGGTGGTATAAACAAAGGCATAAGTGAGGCTCATTTTGATACAATTTATGAGAGAATGCAAGCTTATCTTTCTGGTCGAGATATTTATGTAAGAGATGCATTTGCTTGTGCAGATGAAGATTTTAGAATGAATATTAGAGTAGTGACTGAGCTGCCATGGTCAAATATGTTTGCTTATAATATGTTTTTAAGACCTGAAAACGAGGAGCTTGAGAACTTTGCCCCAGATTGGCATATTGTCTGCGCTCCTGGATTCTATGCTGACCCAGAAATTGATGGTACAAGGCAACATAATTTTGCGATATTGAATTTTTCTAAGAAAATGATTCTTATTGGTGGCACAGGTTACACAGGTGAGATTAAAAAAGGAATTTTCTCTGTTTTGAATTTTATTTTACCTCACGACCGTAATGTGCTTTCCATGCATTGTTCTGCAAACATTGGAAAGAAAGGAGATACGGCAATATTTTTTGGTCTATCCGGAACGGGTAAAACGACACTTTCTTCAGATCCCAATAGAGCATTGATCGGTGATGATGAGCATGGTTGGAGTAATGAAACCGTATTTAATTTCGAAGGGGGATGTTATGCAAAAACAATTGATTTAACTCGTGAGAAAGAGCCTCAAATATTTGATGCCATTAAATTCGGAGCGCTTCTTGAAAATATAGGATTTGAAAATGAAAGTTCCTCTCCAGATTACACGGATGGGTCAATTACTGAAAATACACGAGTGTCGTATCCAATTGGTCATATTGATAATATTGTTCTCCCCTCCTCGGGAAGTGCCCCAAAAAACATATTTTTCTTGACTGCTGATGCCTTTGGTGTTTTACCTCCTATATCTAGGTTGACTACAGCACAAGCAATGTATCATTTCATGTCCGGTTATACTGCGAAAGTGGCTGGGACAGAGGTGGGTATTACAGAGCCTACAACAACTTTTTCGGCATGCTTTGGTGCTGCTTTCCTACCTTTACATCCTGCGAAGTATGCAGAATTATTAGGTGAAAAGCTTTCTAATTCAGAGACCAAGGTATGGCTAGTGAATACAGGGTGGTCTGGAGGAAGCTATGGAGTTGGTAGCCGTATAAAGCTTGCTTATACGAGAGCGATGATCACAGCAGCCTTGGAGGGAGAATTAGATGCTACTAAATTTGACACCCTCCCTGTATTTGAACTTTCCTATCCTACGAGTTGTCCAAATGTCCCTGATGACATCTTAAATCCTAAACAAACTTGGGAGAATTCATCTGCCTATGATGACACAGCCGCTAAGTTAGCCTCTAAGTTTGTTGAAAATTTCGAAACCTTTAAGGACGAGACTACTTCGTCTATATTAGCAGCAGCCCCTAAAGTTTTAGTGTAGCTTATTATTTAATATCGTTATTGAATTGAAAGCCCTTTTATAAGGGCTTTTTTGCTATCTAGCGAAATTAAAACTGTTTTAGAGTATCCTTGAATGGTTGCAGCTATACTTTTGGATATAAAAAAAGCCCTCAATGAGGGCTTTGTTAAAGTTGTATAAAGAGAAAACTATCTCTTGGCAAGTGTTTCGTCAGAGACACTTAATTTTTTTCTTCCTTTCTTTCTACGTGTAGCAAGTACACGTCTTCCGTTTTTAGTAGCCATTCGACTTCTAAATCCATGCTTATTTCTTCTTTTTCTTAACGAAGGTTGGAACGTTCTTTTCATTGCTTAAAATTCAAATTAATGTTCATTTGAGGTGGGCAAAGATAAGGATTTTTTAGAGAATACAAATCTTACGAAGAAAAATATTTAAAAAAAAAGCAATAGTCATTGAAAGCACTATTTTTGTAATGGTAAAAAAAGAGATTTAACGGATGCAAATTTAAAGAAACAGGTGGATAGAACCAATTCAAAGATTACCCTAATTTACTTTATCAAACCCTACCTGTTGTGGTATTTTGTAGGTTGGATTTTCCTTTTTCTTTCCTCTTCGGCGGGTCTGCTTTTCCCTTACCTTATGGGAAAACTATTAGGGTCTACGACCAATGAACCTCAGCCAGTATCGAGTGATAGTTTTGAGTTGTTTACTTTCGAAAATGCGACAGATGTTGCTTTTGCCCTATTTATTTTATTTGCATTTCAAGCGCTGTTTTCTTTTGTAAGGGTTGTTATTTTTAATAATGTAACAGAAAACACCTTGCGGGATCTGCGTAATAGTGCATTTAGACGTATGGTATATATGCCAATGCATTTCTTTGATGTGAATAAGGTTGGGGAGCTAACGAGTCGTGTTTCTGCAGACATAACACAAATACAAGAAACATTAAGAACAACGATTGCTGAATTTTTTCGCCAGGTCATAATCATATTGGGAGGGGTTCTATTCCTTTTTATGATTTCTTGGAAATTGGCGCTCATAATGCTTGGAACCGTTCCTGTTATGGCCGTACTTGCAGTGTTTTTTGGTAGGTTTATCAGAAAACTAAGTAAACAGGCTCAGGACTATGCTGCTGAGTCAAATTCAATTATCGAAGAGACCTTATCCGGGATTTCCAATGTTAAGGCCTTTACTTTTGAGTTATTTGCTATCAAAAATTATGGAGAAAAAACGAAAGAAATAAGAAATCTCAATGTCAAAAGTGGTATTTGGCGTGGGTTATTTGTTTCATTTATTATTTTCTGCTTGTTTGGAGCAATTGTTTTTATTGTTTGGCAGGGTCTACTGATGACCCAAGGTCCGCATCCTGAATTGTCAAATGAAGGCTTTTATCAATTTGTTTTATTTACAATCATGATGGGAGCGAGCGTTGGATCTTTGCCTGATTTATATGCTAATATTCAGAAAACGATGGGGGCTATTGAGAACTTGATGGGTATCTTAAATGAAAATGATGAAAATAATCTTCAATCTGGAAAAAAGAAAGAGGGTATTGACGGCTCCATTGAATTTAGTAATGTCAATTTTTGTTATGCACAGCGTGCAGATGTTGAGGTCTTAAATGATATTACGTTTTCAATTTCAAAGAATGACAGAATAGCGATTGTTGGCTCAAGTGGTTCGGGTAAAACAACGATTGCAAGCTTGATCTTAAATTTCTATAGAGCTTCAAGCGGTGAAATTACAATGAACAATACTTCTTTAGCTGATTTTGATTTAAATTATTTGAGATCAAATATGGCATACGTCCCTCAAGATGTTTTGTTGTTTTCAGGTTCAATTTTTGAGAACATTCAATTCGGAAACCCATCTTGCTCGGAGGTGGATGTAATTTCAGCAGCAAAAAAAGCAAATGCCTGGGAGTTTATTGAATCATTTCCCAATGGATTAATGACAGAGGTCGGTGACCGTGGTATTCAGCTTTCTGGTGGGCAAAAACAGAGAATAGCTATTGCTAGGGCAATCTTAAAAAACCCGACCATTCTCATACTAGATGAGGCTACTTCGGCACTGGATTCAGTTTCTGAAAAACTCGTTCAAGGAGCTCTTGACGTGTTAATGAAGGACAGAACTTCGATTGTTATTGCACACAGATTGTCTACAATCAAAAAAGCAGATATGATTTTAGTCCTTGAAAATGGTGTTGTAGCGGAATCAGGAACCCACAAGGAGTTAATATCTAAAAAAGGAGTTTATTCGAACCTGGTCGAAATGCAACAGCTCGACGTTTAATCCGCTCCTAAGTTTATTTCTTATTTTTATTAAAATTTTGTCATGAATAGAATTCTTATCTTTGCTTTTTTGCCTCTAGCTTTTAATCTATTGAGTCAAGAGCCCCAATCGATTAAAGCCTTTTTAGGGCATGAAATCGGCAGTCAATTCTCTAGGCACAACGAGGTGGTTTCGTATTATGAAAAGCTTCACCTTTCTTTTCCTGAAAGAACTAAAATTCAAAAATACGGTGAAACAAATGAAGGAAGAAAGCTCTTTCTTTTTGTTATTGGGAATAAAGAAAACATTAGTCAACTAGATGACCTTAAAACAAGACATCTAATGCGAGATACGTCTTTGAGCTTGCCTATTATTTGGTTAAGCTATAACGTCCATGGTAATGAAAGTTCGGGTACTGAAGCCTCTATGGAGACTGCTTTTAGGTTACTTACTGAAAAGTCCGATTGGCTTAATCAGTCAATTGTGATAATAGATCCTTGTTTGAACCCAGATGGAAGAGACAGATATGTTAACTTCTTTAAACAATACGCATCTAGTCTATTTAATGTGGATCCTTTATCAATTGAGCATAAGGAACCATGGCCGGGGGGAAGGTTTAATCATTATTTGTTTGATTTAAATAGAGATTGGGCTTGGTTAACGCAAGTAGAGAGTCAGCAGCGGATTAAGGTTTATAACCAATGGATGCCACATGTGCATGTCGATTTTCACGAGCAGGGCTACAATGAACCTTATTATTTCCCTCCTGCAGCGGAACCCTTCCATGAAATCATTACCGATTGGCAACGTGAATTTCAGGAAAGAATAGGTAAGAACCATGCGAAGTATTTTGATAAGGAAGGTTGGTTGTATTTCTCCAAGGAGACTTTTGATCTTCTTTACCCTAGCTATGGAGATACTTACCCTATGTATAATGGTGCAATAGGGATGACTTATGAGCAAGCCGGAAGCGGGCGAGCGGGCAAAGGTATTGTAACGAATTCAGGGGACACTTTAACGCTTCGGGACCGTATTGAGCATCATATCACTACTGGCTTGTCTACAATTGAGGTATCATTGAACCATCAAAAAGAACTACTCGAAAACTATAGGACTTTTCATTTGAATAGGGATTATAAATATGACTATTATATTTTGAGAGGAAATTCGTATAAACTTAAAAAGCTAAAAGAGCTGCTGAATGCCCACGATATTGAGTTTGGACATGTTGTAAATGAGGAAAAGTTTAAAGCATGGTCCTTCAACACTCAAAAAGAAGAGGATGTGAACATCAACTCATTTAATGATTTAGTTGTTTCTACAAATCAGGTAAAGGGCCCACTAATTGATGTTCTTTTTGAACCCGAGACTTACCTTTCTGATTCTCTAACTTATGATATCACCGCTTGGTCATTACCTTATGCTTATGGTTTGGAAGCATTTGCTTATACGGGGGCGCTCGAAATTAAATTACTAATTGAAAACACGGAGTTATATCAGGTTGAAATCCCGAATTGTTATGCCTATCTGTGTACATGGAATTCCATGAATTCTGCTGCATTTTTACAGTCAATTCTTGCGCAAAACATTGCTGTAAAAGTTGCTGAGAAGGAGTTTCAAATTGATGACCAAATTTTCCCAGTGGGCACACTTGTGATCCCAAGAGGTATTAATCAGGATATTTCTAATTTTGATGAAATTCTTCTAAAGGCGGGGAGTCAAGCTCAAATATCTATTCTGCCGGTCGCTTCAGGTTACGTGACAAAGGGTAAGGATTTTGGTTCTTCATCCTATAAAGAGCTTGGCTTACCCAAAGTCGGAGTCCTATCAGGAGGCGATTTGTCGCCATTAAATACGGGAGAAATTTGGCATTTTTTAGAAAAGGAATTGAAGATGCCTTTTAGAATGTTTAGAGTTTCGGATCTTAAGGGTCAAAATACGATTGAAGATTTAGATGTGATTTTATTGCCTGAGGGATCTATTGATTCTGAGAAACTTAGCCAGCTTAAAGTATGGATTAAAAATGGTGGGCGTTTAATGGTATTTGGTGATGCGGCATATAATTTTACCGAAGGGTTTGATTTAACGGTTCGTGAATTGGAACAAGATTATTCAGCAACGGATAGAGAGGAATTGAGCGCAATGATTACAGGTGCCATTTATAAATGTGAGTTGAATTCTCATCCTTTAGCTTATGGATATAATCGCTATTTCTCTCTTCGACAATCAGCTAGTAATTTTAGTTTAAAAAACGGTGAAACTATATTGAAGTTGCCTTCAGATGCCAAGCAGGTCTCTGGTTTTGTTGGTTCTCTGGCTAAAGAAAATCAAGGTGATGCTATGGTTCTAGGAATTGAGCGTTTTGGTGAGGGAGACATTGTGTATTTCTGTGACAATCCTTTGTTCAGAGGTTTTTGGGAAAATGGAAAGCTCATGGTTGCAAATGCTCTGTACTTTGGCAATTAGGAAAAAAAAAATTGCACTCGTAGCCTGTGTAAAAGAAAAGTCTTCTTCCCCATGTGAGGTGGGTAAAATGTATCTTTCTAAAGATTTTCAGAATTGGTTGACTTTTGCCAGGGATTGGGGGGCTGATTTAATTTTTGTTCTATCTGGAAAGCATGGCTTACTTAATTTAACTGACGTGATTGAGCCCTATGACTTTAATTTAAATGATCAGTTGTCTTCATATAGGGTTGCCTGGTCTGACAATGTGATCAGAAGCTTATCTATGCACTGTGACCTTAAAGAAGATGAGTTTCTTTTATTGTCTAATAAAATTTATGCGGAGTTTTTGATCCCTCATTTTGGAAAGGTGGAAATGCCTTTGGTGATTCACTGATTTTATAGTAAGCCTTTTAGTTTCAAAAATTCTTCAAGTGAGTCAATGTCTGTATAAAGGACATCTCTTGCTTTACTGCCTTGAAAAGCACCGATTATCCCCAGAGACTCTAATTGGTCTACTATTCTACCAGCTCTGTTATAGCCTAATTTTAGTTTTCTTTGAAGTAAACTGGCTGAACCCTGCTGGTTGATGACTACAATGCGCGCGGCATCTATGAACATACTATCCATTTCATCCATATCGACATCGCCTTTCCCTTCACCTCCTTCGGGAACGTATTCAGGGAGAATTAAGGCATCTGGGTATGCACGTTGGTTGCCTATAAACTCACAAATCTCTTCTACTTCAGGGGTGTCTACAAAACCGCATTGAAGCCTAATCATTTCTGAACCAGTAGATATGAGCATATCTCCACGACCAATAAGTTGGTCTGCACCTGAACCATCGAGTATCGTTCTAGAATCAATTTTTGACAGCACCCTAAATGCTATTCTTGCTGGGAAGTTTGCTTTAATCATCCCTGTGATAACGTTCACAGAGGGGCGCTGTGTTGCAACTATTAGGTGAATCCCAATGGCTCTTGCGAGCTGAGCAATCCTAGCAATTGGGTGCTCAATTTCTTTCCCTGCAGTCATAATCAGATCTGCAAACTCATCAATGAGAACGACTATGTAGGGCAGGTACTTGTGGCCTTTTTCGGGATTTAATTTCCTTTTAATAAACTTTTCATTGTATTCCTTGATTGTCCTAACCTGAGCTTCTTTAAGAAGTTCGTATCGGTTATCCATTTCTATACAGAGCGAATTTAAAGTGTTTACCACCTTTGAAGTATCTGTGATAATCGCATCTTCTTCGCCAGGAAGTTTGGCTAGAAAATGTCTTTCTATTTTGTTATATAATGTAAGCTCCACTTTTTTCGGATCTACAAGAACAAATTTCACCTGGGAAGGGTGTTTCTTGTATAGAATGGAAATCAGAATGGCATTGAGTCCAACGGATTTCCCTTGTCCTGTAGCTCCTGCGACCAATAAATGAGGTAATTTAGTGAGGTCAAAAACATAGGTCTCATTTGTAATTGTCTTCCCCATGACCACGGATAATTGACCGTCGTGGTTTTGGAATTTTTCTGAAGCAATTAAAGTGCGCATGCTAACCATGTCTGGATTAGAGTTTGGCACCTCAATTCCAATCGTTCCTTTTCCCGGTATTGGGGCGATGATCCTTATGCCAAGCGCACTTAAACTTAAAGCAATATCGTCCTCTAGATTCTTTATTTTCGAAATCCGCACTCCTGGCGCTGGGATGATTTCATAGAGCGTCACAGTGGGGCCAACTGTTGCTTTTATCTTCGAAATTTCTATTTTGTAGTTGGACAGTGTTTCGATAATCCTGTCTTTGTTTGTTTCTAGTTCTTCCTTATTAACAGAAACACCTCCTGTACCATAGTCTTTTAATAATTCTACAGACGGAAGTAGATAGCCTTCAAGATCTGCAGTAGGATCGTATTCTCCATGCTCTTCAACTAATTTTTCAGCCAAAGTCTGTTCACCCAATTTACTTTCATCGACCATTGCCTCCTCTTCTGCAATTTTAATTTCGAATTCGTCTTCTATTGCAGGTGCATCTTCTGTACTTTTTTCTGTCACCAATTCATGGGCATCTTTTTCTTTTTCTTTTTCATCATCATCATCATCATCATCATCATTTGCTGACGTGCCTAAATCATGCTTCAATGCTGGTGTACCTTCCTCCTGCTTGTTTTCTGTGAAATCAACTGCTTTAGAGATAATGTCCTCTTGAATCTCCTCCTCTTTAATAGGATTGATGATAAGCATGTTCTCCTCTGAATTACTTTCTTTATTTTCCGAAAGATCAGCATTCTCAACATCTTGTTTTTTTGGAAAAAGGGAAGCGAATATTGCTTTGTAATTGGGGTTGAATAATACCGTGGTGATAATGAATAGCAGTAAGATATCTAAACAAAACGTACCAATTGAACCGAAAGTTTGAAGAAGCCATAGATTGGCATAATAACCAAAAGTCCCGCCTAGCAAGTGGATTTCATGTGCGAAAAAGGCAAGGAAAAGAGATCCCCAAAGCATGAATAATATGGTGGTGCTAAATGATTTTCCGATAGGAAGAAAAGATGTTTTAAATAGTATTTTAAATCCAGATAAGAACATCAGGAAACAAATACCGATTGAAGTAATTCCAAATAAGTCATAGATTAAAAAATGTGACATCCACGCGCCAAATTTTCCAAGCCAATTGATTACCTCAACTTGAGGTTGATTGAAGATAAAATCAAAGAATGAAGAATTGATGATTTTATCTTGATCAGTTTGCCATGTAAAAAAATAGGAAATACAAGCCAAGAAAAGGAAGATGGAAAACAAAAGCAAAAACGACCCAAGAATAGCCGAGACTCTTTTCTTGTCAATTTTTGAGAAGAAGGAACTACTTTTTTTTGAGGGGCTTGATTTCTTTTTTTCGCTACTAGACTTTTTAGAAGGGCTTTTTTTAGCTTTCTTATTATCTACTGGTATAAATTCGTTTTCATCCATTCATTTTGTGCTATTTAACGAATATAAGCTTAACTGTCTCAGAGATTGAACTAATCTCCCATTTGTATGAACACTCAAGTGTTCATTATAAAGCGTGAAATATTGTCTTTGTTACTCGGTGTCTTTAAGTATTTCCAGGAATTCATGAAGCGGCAGTACGGTTGCATCTTTAGGGACCTTAAATAAGGCTAGCGGGGGATCATAGCGCTTAAAATTTTCTAATTCATACAGGAATAATCCTTTTTCAGAAACGATATAATACCTTAATGCCAAGCCCGGAATTTCCGGATACGGTGCATTGTACGATGATTCTATTTTTGGTGCATACCAAATCTGAAGACTATTTTTAAGCATAGGATGGGTTAAAGCCATCGGTTTTCCCTTTACGCCTCCAATACGTCGGCGAGGAAAACATTTCTTTTTAAGGTGATATGACGTGTCACCACCTACTGAGGCTGATTCTTTTGGGAGCTGAATAGCGTATTGAATACTGTCAACAGTTATGAGTAGTATTTTTTTTTGGAGTCTCAAATGCTGAAGGCTCTCTTGTATGCCATTTACAGAATTAAAATGAACGATTTTCAGCAGTGAATCCTTTGCATATATGATCATCTTTTCTTCGGCGGGAATATCGTTATTTGGAAAACCAGCCTGTAGCTCGTTTGCATTAATTTTAGTAATACGGTAAGTCAATTCACCGGAAAATGAATTTTGTGAATGAAAATTTACCGAGTAGGAAATAACGAATAAAAGAGTAAGGGTATAATGAAGGCTTATTTGAAGATACTTGAAAAATAGGCTCATAAAAAGGATTAATCAGATTTAGTTATTTTTTGTGAAAGGTACAAAACAATGCAATTGACTGCAATATATGATGTTTTTTAAAGCGAAATTTTGATTTAAAAATATGAATGAACTAAATAAAATTTGATTAGTTTCGTTCGATAAATATTAGAATTTATGCCATATCAAAAACTTCATGTTCAAAATGAAACAGGAACGCTTCAAGCTGTCGTTTTAGGAATCGCTTTTGATTTTGGTGGCACACCCACTGAGGAAGAATGCTATGACCCTAAATCTCTTGAACACGTTCAGAATGGAACTTTTCCAACAGAACTTGATTTGGTTCAAGAAATGGAGGCTGTAGCCGCTCTTTTCGAACGTTACAAGGTTAAAGTATTTCGACCTGATAACATTCTTGGGCTCAATCAGATTTTTTCCAGAGATATCGCATTTGTCATTGATGATGTCTTTTTCATTCCAAATATCATTAAAGATCGCGCCAAAGAAGTGGAGGCACTTTCATTGGTTTTGAATCAAATTGATCCTTCAAAGATTATCCGTTTTCCCGAATCAGCACGCATAGAGGGAGGGGATGTCATGCTATGCCAAGAGACCATTTATGTTGGCTATTCTGAAGCTGAAGATTTTGAAAAATATAAAGTGGCACGTACCAATATCGATGGTTTACAATTTTTGAAGGAATATTTTCCAAATAAGGAAGTTGTTGGTTTTGAATTGGCAAAATCAGATCATTTACCAAAAGAAAATGCCCTTCATTTAGATTGCTGTTTTCAGCCTGTTGGCAATAATTTGGCATTGATTTGTGAGAGTGGATTTAAAAACAAAGCAGATTTTGAAATGCTTGTAAGTCGTTTTGGAAAAGAAAATTGCTTGTTCCTCTCGGCTGAAGAGATGTACGGAATGAATTCGAATATTTTCTCATTAGGACCAAATGTGGTCGTTTCTCAAAATGAATTCACAAAGGTTAATCAATTCTTTACAGATCATGGTTTAACCGTAGAAGGCGTCGCCTATAAGGAGGTCTCTAAAATGGGTGGATTACTCCGATGTTCAACCTTGCCTTTATCTAGACTATGAGTCAATTGACAAACCATTTACTAATGATTGAACCCATTGCTTTTCGTTACAATGAGGAAACTGCAGTCAATAATTATTATCAAAAGCATCTAGATAGTATTTCAAAGGATGAGGTTCAAGCCCGAGCGTTATCTGAGTTTTCAACCTTTGTAAAAAAATTAAGAGCGAAAGGAATAGAAGTTACTGTAGTTCAGGACACATTGTATCCAGACACTCCAGATTCTATTTTTCCTAACAATTGGGTATCCTTTCATCATGATGGACGCGTTGCGTTATATCCAATGTATGCCGTGAACAGACGTACGGAGCGAAGAATGGATATAATGGAATTATTATCTTCAGAGAAAAACCTTCTAATTACTGATGTCGTTGATTTCACAAGTTTTGAAGCTGACCATATATTCTTGGAGGGCACTGGAAGTATGCTTTTGGATAGGGAACATAAAATATGTTATGCCGCGTTATCATTGAGGACTCAAAAATCAGCTTTAGATAAATTCTGTGAAACTTTTGATTACGAATCGGTGAGTTTTGTTTCAAATCAAAATGTAGGCAACCAACGCATGCCAATTTACCATACCAATGTGATGATGTGCATTGCGGATAAATATGCTGTGGTCTGCATGGATACGATCGATGATAAACAAGAAAGGCTTTTGGTCGAAGCCTCTTTTAAATCAACTGGAAAGGAGATTATAGAGATTACGGAGGAGCAAAAGCATAGGTTTGCAGGAAATATGCTTCAGGTCTTAGGAGACCAGCCGTATTTAGTTATGTCTTCTTCTGCATATGCGAGCCTTACATCTGCCCAAATTAAACAGATCGAAAATTATAATCCGATAATACATAGCAGTCTTGATACCATCGAGTCTTGTGGTGGTGGTAGTGCGAGATGCATGATGGCAGAAGTCTTTCTACCAAGTAAATAAAATCGTTATTTGATTACGCTTAGCTTTTTAAAAGCGGTTCTTTGATCAGAAGAAATTTTTAACATGTAATTTCCAGTCGGCAGTCCATGCGTGATTTGAATATTTGCTTGAATGCTTGAGTTGGTTATTTCTTTTTCTAATACAAGATCACCTCTGCTGTTGATGATTTCAACTTTTAGACTTCCCTTATGGGTTTCAATGAGTTTAATAAAAACATCTTCCTCTGAAGGATTAGGATAAAGCGAGAAAAACGCCTCTTCAAGATTAGATTCATTCATATGAGCTACGGGCTCGTTATAAAAATTCCAATTGGTTTTATTTGCACAATAAATATTCTGTCCAAAATCAAATTCCATTTCAAAAACGACTTCATTATTAGAATTTACTTCGGTGATGATCGAACCCCTGTCAGCTAATTGATTGTTTCCAAAATTGATGAGTGTATTCCCATTGTCTAATCGCTGAATACTTCCAATGGAGGGGGTAAACAAAGAGTCTGGATGTACGAAATCCCATACTTTTGTTGCGGTATAATCTGATAAATTCAACGCGTATTCTACACCTCTAGATCTTCGAATTCCACCGGTATAAACGTCGCTCAAATTACCGTTGTCATATAATATATAATGGTTGTTCCCCAGACTTTTGATACAATGTTGATTCGAAAATGGATAATCATTTGTAAATGTGAAATCACTTTGATCTCCGCCAAATCTCCAAATGACATCCCCTGTAGTCCTATGTATTTTAGTGATCTCGGAAATAGTTCTGTTTGATATAAGAAGGTGGCCATCTTCATCGATATCAATAGCATTGCAATGAAGAAAATCAATATATGTATTGTTATAGTTGATTTGAGAATAGTTTGACATATAAAAATGATCCCAGCTAAGCCATTCAAAAACAACATTATGCTCTGAATCAAGCTCTTGAATGACAAGGCCAATAACAGTTTCTTCTGGGGTTCCATCAGGTGAAATGGTGTCTGTGGCATAGTCTCGTTGGTCATAAGCAAACAAGATGTAGTTGCCATTCTCAAGTGCGATGAAGTCATGATTATCCGCGATATATCCATTCTGACAGTATACTGTGTCTACTACGTTTTCCAAGGAATCCATTACGAACCATCCTTTCGAGAGTCTATCGAAATAGGTGATTTTATTATTTGAGTTCACCTTCCATGCCCATCCTTTCATGCCGAAATCCTCCGAGTATATTAGTATTCCAGATGAGTCTACGATGTTTACCGGTTTGCTAGGGGGGCCACCGACCTGAAAAAACAGGTTTCCAGGGTGGGCGCCATTATTCGTAAGAATGGTATAATCAGGTTGTGTAAAGGCTAAAAGTGGAATAAAACTAAGAAGGAGGATAAATGATTTCATGAAAAATAATATTGACAAACGAATTTAACGTTTTTCAATTGATAACGCTATAATCGGAGCTATAAGCTAGGTCTAGTTATATTTTTATGCTCACCTTTAATTTTCGGGAAGGAAACTTTAACTATTAACGTCTAATATTTGAATATTCTTTTTAAATAGATTTAATTAATAATTAAACGCTTAACATGAAAACCAAACTTAATTTTATCCTGTTCTTAGTCGTATTTCAATCAATCCCTACTTTTTCCCAAATAGAGGGAGCTAATTTATTCTCTGTTGATCAAGTAGTTCAAATTAATCTTGATTTTCCCATGAGTGATTTTTGGGAGCAACTTGAATTTAATTATGAAAATATCGATGCGAATGGCTCAGTCTATATTCCAGCAAATTTGACACTAACAGATTTAACCGGAACTTATTCTTTTGATAGTGTGGGGGTGAGGCTTAAAGGAAATTCTAGTGGTAATCACCCCGGTGATAAAAAGTCTTTCAAGATTGATTTTAACAAATTCATTACCGGGCAGGATTATGATGGCTTGAAGAAGCTGAATTTCAGCAATGGTTTTAAAGACCCAACATTCATGAGAGAAAAGTTATTTTTTAATTTATGCAAAGACAGAGGAGTCGCAGCGCCAAGAGCAAATTATGCAAGTATAAATTACAATGGGGTTTCTTGGGGTTTTTATACCATGATTGAACAAATTGATGATCAATTCTTGGATTGGTGTATCGGTGATGATGGTGGTAATTTATTTAAGGCGGGTTCTAATTTTGGCGCTGGAGATGGTGAGGCTAGTTTGGATTATCTCGGTTTGGCTCAGTCGGCATATGAATCGTCATATGTTCTGAAAAAAAATGAAGAGGTTAATGACTGGTCCGATCTTATTGATTTTATCTATTTCCTCAATAGTTCATCAGATTCAGAATTTGAAAGTGGTTTACCAGCGCGTCTGGACCTAGGTCCATTTTTGAGCTCGGTTGCCTTTAATAACCTATTTAGCAATTTGGATACCTATACCTTGTCTGCCAGGAATTATTACATCTATCACAACATGACAACAGACCAATGGGAGTGGATCAAATGGGATGGAAATGAAACTTTTGGTTCCTATGCATTTGGGGTTCAGAATCCTATGACTTCACTACCTATTGATTTTTATCAAGGTTCAAGGCCTCTTTTAGAGCGTGTATTTGACAATACAAACTTTATGTCTCAATATACTTCTGAAATTTGTCTTTTATTAAATACTGTTTTTAACCCGACCTACTTAAATCCTGTTATTGATGATTTAAAAAGTTTGATTCAGGATTACGTCTATGCCGACAATAATAAAATGTACAGTAATAGTGATTTTGAGACTAATATTGAATCAAATCTTGGTGGTGGCGGTGGCGCATTGCTTGGCTTAAAATCATTTATTCAGAGCCGCTACGATTATTTGTCCGCTGTCGTAAATTGTGAGGCGTTTGCTTCGAATTTATTATTAAATAATGAACATGTTTCCATTTATCCAAATCCGACCAATGGTACAATCACCTTAAAAGGAGATCTAATTTATCCAGCTGCTTATAAGGTCTATAGTATCGATGGAAAACTTTCCGTTTGTGGAGAGCTCTTGAACGCATCGTCAGTAATAAATTTGGGGAGTTTATCACGAAATATAT
>TARA_B110000908_G_scaffold31139_1_pt1 | contig 15480 bp, 18 predicted proteins | sample TARA_B110000908 | Tara Oceans TARA_B110000908 (sample SAMEA4398067) | marine metagenome | biome: Polar Biome; feature: [DCM] deep chlorophyll maximum layer (ENVO:01000326); material: water (ENVO:00002006), including particulate matter (ENVO:01000060) such as... | depth 36 m
CGTGAGATTGCGGAAGAAAAAGAAGCCGTCGAACAGTATGGCTCCTCTGACTCCGGTGCATCCTTGGGCGATATCCTTGGTGCAGCATTGAAGCCATCTGACGACTAAGCTTTACAGCTTATCGGCTAAGATTTTAGGCCCCGCGCAATTTGTGCGGGGCCTTTTTTGTGCGCATTTTGAGGGGTGCGATGACCGAATCAATTGAAATTCATCTTTGGTTTGTGTGAAACTTGGCCTCACCAATCTAGAAGTTGGCTGATGATTGGCGGAAAAGCGCCAAATTAACGTGTGGTAACAGTGATGATCCGATATGGTGCTATTCACCCAAACGTCAAACGTGCCTATAGTCGTACCTGAAACACACATTATGCTTTTGGGGGATAAAACATGATCCGATCTGAACTGATCCAGAAAATTGCGGACGAAAACCCACATCTTTATCAACGCGACGTTGAGCGTATTGTGAATACGATTTTTGACGAGGTGACATCTGCCATGTCACGCGGCGATCGTGTCGAATTACGTGGCTTTGGCGCGTTTTCAGTCAAACAACGTGATGCACGTGTTGGCCGCAACCCACGCACGGGTGAAACAGTCAAAGTTGACGAAAAACATGTACCGTTTTTCAAGACTGGTAAGTTGCTTCGTGATCGTCTGAACGGGAACGCCTAAAATGCGGTATATTCGTTATGCCTGCATCGCGCTTTTTGCGGTGGCCTTAATTGCGGTTGCATTGGCCAACCGTTCCATCGTCACGTTGAAGGTGTTGCCAGACGAAGTCGCCGGGCTTTTTGCGGTGAATCCTTCTATCAATATGCCCCTGTTTGTCGTCATCTTTGGCGGCATCATTGCGGGTGTTTTGGTTGGTTTTGTCTGGGAGTGGTTCCGTGAACATTCGGTGCGTTCTGAGGCGTCCAAAGCTGGACGTAGTGTGCGCCGTCTTGAACGCGAAGTTGCCCGACTAAAGGGTGACGCTGAGGGTGGTCAAGATGATGTTCTGGCCTTGCTTGATAAAGCCAGCTGATCTTTCATGACCAATAATGTTGCTGTGAAAATCTGCGGTCTTACGCAGCCCAATGATGTGCACGCCGTTGCACAGGCTGGTGCGGTTTACTGTGGTTTTGTGTTTTTCCCTAAATCCCCGCGCAATGTGTCCTTTCAGCAGGCTGCCGCGATGGCCGTCGAGGCCCCCATCGGGTTGGCCAAGGTCGCGTTGACTGTGAATGCGGATGACGCATTCTTGGACGCGCTGACAGCCGCTGTCCCCCTTGATATGTTGCAGTTACACGGCAACGAAACACCAGAACGGGTTACGCAGGTTAAGGTGCGTTATGGCTTGCCTGTCATGAAGGCGGTTGGCGTGGCGGACGCGACAGATTTGCCCGCACTTGATGTCTATATGAAAGTGGCTGACCAAATCCTTGTCGATGCAAAGCCACCTAAAGATGCGGATTTGCCAGGTGGCAACGGGCTAACATTTGATTGGCGTTTGATCGCTGGGCGTCGATGGACCGTTCCGTGGATGTTGGCAGGTGGGCTAACGGCCGAGAATGTTGCAGAGGCAATTACAATGACAGGCGCACGTCAGATCGATCTTAGCTCGGGCGTCGAAAGCGCACCGGGTGTTAAAGACGCTGTGATGATCGACGGGTTTATGGCGGCAGTAAAGGGTATGAAATGAAGTTCTTTACGGTTCTTGTTCTGTTGGTTGGCTTGTTTGTCGCACTGTTTGTGACAAACCCAAGCCGCGCTGAAGTCGATGCTGAGATACAAAGCCAACTTCTGACACGTATTGATGGCTTGGATACCAACACAGATCAGGACCCAGTGGTCCAGTTGATTTTCACGACCTGTAAGTTCGGGCGCAGTGCCTGTGCGTCCTTTATTCAGTCGCTGTTGAATGTGGAGTATGAGGATAAAATTCTGTTCTCAAAAATCACAGTTAGCTTTGGCAACGAAGCCCCTGTTCAGTGTTACGGTGCACTAACGCGAGTGATTTGTCGCGGGTTATAAGCAGGGCTTGTGACAAAACCGTTGATAGCCCGCTTTACGCGTCGGCATCCGTAAGCTACATCAAAACGTAGCGAAGTGGAGCACAGTGATGAATGATCTTTTCAATTCTTTTATGACCGGACCTGATGAAAATGGGCGGTTTGGCGATTTCGGGGGGCGTTTTGTCTCTGAGACATTGATGCCGCTGATCCTCAGCCTTGAGGAAGAATATGAAAAGGCCAAAACAGACGACAGCTTCTGGGAAGAAATGAATTTCCTTTGGACCCACTATGTTGGTCGTCCTAGTCCTTTGTATCACTGCGAACGCCTGACCGAACACCTTGGTGGTGCCAAAGTCTACATGAAGCGGGACGAGCTGAACCACACAGGTGCCCACAAGATTAACAACGTGTTGGGCCAGATCATTCTGGCACGTCGCATGGGCAAGAAGCGTATTATCGCTGAAACAGGGGCAGGGCAGCACGGCGTCGCCACAGCAACTGTTTGTGCTAAATTCGGCCTGCAATGTGTGGTCTACATGGGCGCACACGATGTTGAGCGTCAGGCCCCAAACGTATTCCGTATGCGCCTTCTGGGTGCCGAAGTGATCCCTGTAACCTCTGGTCGTGGCACGTTGAAAGACGCGATGAATGACGCGCTGCGTGACTGGGTCACAAACGTCGACGACACATTCTATTGCATCGGCACGGTCGCTGGTCCGCATCCTTATCCTGCGATGGTCCGTGATTTTCAGTCTATCATTGGCAAAGAAGTCCGTGAACAAATGCATGCTGCCGAAGGGCGTGTACCAGACACATTGGTCGCGGCCATCGGTGGTGGGTCAAACGCGATGGGCCTGTTCTTCCCTTTCCTAGACGACAAAGAGGTTAACATCATTGGTGTCGAAGCTGGTGGTAAAGGCGTGAATGCCAAGATGGAGCATTGCGCGTCATTGACCGGCGGACGCCCCGGCGTTTTGCACGGCAACCGGACGTATCTGTTGCAGGATGACGATGGTCAGATCCTCGAAGGGTTCTCGATTTCTGCGGGGCTAGATTACCCCGGTATCGGTCCTGAGCACGCATGGCTACACGAGATTGGGCGGGCACAATATGTGTCGATCACAGATGTTGAAGCACTTGAAGCGTTCCAACTTTGCTGCACCTTAGAGGGGATCATTCCGGCGCTTGAGCCATCCCACGCATTGGCACACGTGATGAAGATCGCACCGACGCTGCCAGCGGATCACATCATCTGCATGAACATGTGTGGACGCGGCGACAAAGACATCTTTACCGTCGCACGGGCACTAGATTTTGACATGGGCGAATTCGCCTAAATCGAAACTAATCAGATATGAAAAGGCACCTCACTGAGGTGCCTTTTTTCTTTTCAGCTTAGGTCTTTAGGGTGCTGTGTTCTTGCAAAACCTCAAGCGACACAACGTCCAACGCACGTCGATGTGTGGCGGCCAGATTGACCAAAGGCGCACAGCCTTCATCATGGGCTTGCAGGAAGCGTCCGGCGCACAAACACCACGCATCGCCAGCCTTCAAACCATCGAACCCAAATTGCGGACGTGGTGTGCTTAAGTCGTTTCCAACGTATTTTGAATAGGCCAGAAACTCAGCGGTCATAACGGCACAAACAGTATGACTGCCCTGATCCTGTTTGCAGGTATTGCAATGACCGTCCCTGAAAAAACCCGTTACAGGATCAAGCCCGCAAAGGCCAAGCGGTGCACCTAAGACATTCACGCTATCATCTGGTTCCATGTGTTACCCTTCGCTTGCAGCTACGATTTGACGGAAGATTTCGATATTCTGATCGATCACACCATCCTCGCGAAACAACCTGTCCGCGCCTGTCGAAACAATAACAACACTGGCAGGCTTGTCGATGTAGATATATTGTCCATAAATGCCACGGGCCATAAATTCGCAGCCTTTGGCGGCCCCAACTGGAACCCACCATTGATAGCCATACCCAATTTCACCCGCCGCAGTTTTGGCCGATGCGCTGGTGGATTGCGCGATCCAATCGCTAGGCACAACTTGCTGTCCATTCCACTGGCCATCCTGTAAAATCATCTGACCAAACCGCGCATAATCACGTGTGGTGATATTCAACCCACCAAGGACAAAGGCGACACCATCACCATCCGTCAAGTAGTAGGGCGCTTGTTCTTGGCCCAGTTTGGCTATGATCTTGTCGCTTATCAAATCAGTGATATTGCGCCCTGTCGCACCACGCGCAATCATCCCGATCACATGTGTGTCGATGGAGGTGTATTGCCATTGCTGACCAGCAGGGGTGAAGACCTTTGTCAAACCCGCCGCAAAGTCATCCATCTTGCCACCCAAAGCCAACACACGGCCCATTTGGTTTATGTCACTGTCATAGCTAAGATAATCCTCGTCAAAGGTGATCCCACTGGACATTTGCAAGACATCCCGCAGGCTGGCCCCATCATACGCACCTCCGGTTAACCTAGGCACGTATTTTGTCACGGGATCATCCAGGGACGTAATGGCACCTTCATCAATCAAGATCCCGAACAGGGCAGACAAATAGCTTTTGGCGACAGACCAACTGATGCGGCGATCATCTGGCCCAGTACCTTGATAATAGGATTGATGGGCAATCTGCCCGTTTTTCAAAACCAGCATCGAGGTCACAGTGCGCGTTGTGACCCATGCGCCGTAGTTCGCAGGCATTGTCATCTCTGGGCCAACACGAAGCGGCGTCGCAGGTTCACTGCCGTGTTCGAGTTCCACATTCAGAAACGCAGCATTCATGTTTGAGAAATTGTGAACAATCTTGTCAGCGTCAAACAGGGTGTTCACTGCTTTAAGCCGGCTAATACCTTCACCTTTTAGGATATTTCTGATCACGGCTGCCGCAAGAGGGCGCGTGCGGGTGATCCACTGAATTAAGCTGCGCATAAATGTTCTTTCTGCTGAGGCCAATCAAGCATCAAACTGGATAATTCCACTGAACCCAGCGCCCATGAAAATCAGCACGCCCCAAGTGCAGTGTCACATCACCAGGCCAAATTCGCAACGTAATCGCCGCGCCAACTTGACCCGTCGCATCGCCGTCATTTTCCATAGCCAACCATGCCAACGGACTGTCAGCCGTTGCACGCGTGCCTGCAGCCTCAAGCAACTCCAAACCATGTTCCTGTGTGGCTTTAGGGAAGTACTGCCAAGCAACGGTATTTTGGATCAAATGCAGATGACCAGCCTTAGGGGCCGCAAGTCTACGTTCCAACCAATCAATTGCATCACCGCGTTCGACAACGGTATTCAGCACCGAAGCCGCAGCCTCAGTTAACATCAAACGGTGCGGTTGATCTGCCCAAAGATAGGCCTTGAGGCGCAGCAGATCATCAGGATTATTTGGGTTCAAAGGATTAAGATCGATGCCAGCCCGCTCAGCTATTTCGATTGTTTCCGTTGGCGGTAATAGACCATCCCATTCGGGTGATAATGTGAGGGCAGCATCGGCAGGCCCAAAGCATGTGCCATCTAGCTCTAAAGAAAAGTGATCCCACATCAGATTGAGGCCACCACTGGCCCCCAATTCGGATAGAATGATGGGGCGTTGAAAATAGGAAAGCGCAACTTGCGCCCCTGCTATCAATACCGCGGACCGGCGTACTTCATTGGTTTGTGGTGGGTTTGTGGTCCAATCCAAAAGGAAGGCTTCGTGTTCGCTTAGTGCCGTGGTGACCGCAGATGATAAAGTGGGGATGTCGACGTTATGTGGTGGATATGCTGCCATCAAAACGCCATTGCGCCCATTCAGTACCAACGCATGAAGCCCGCCAGCGATGCGTAGGGGTAAGGAGTGGCCAACTGATCCAATATCGCCTGTATACGCAGCCATTGCCTGACCCAATCGCGTTTCGGGTTGCCAGACTTGGGCTAAGACACGCAATAACTTCCCCATAAAAGGGGAGTCTAAGCGTTCACAAGAAACCGCCTGATCTTCAAAGGCTTGCAATAGGTTCATTTAAAACGATCCATCAACTTTTGCATCGATGAACGGGCGTCTAGGTCTGGCTCAGGTGCAACCTTTACTGGCCGCTCGGTGACCACCTTCGGGATGCGCTTCCCCGTACTGGGGCGCGGCGGGGCGACGCGCTGTGCAACTGCATTCATAAATTTGGGCGGATCACCTGCCGCCAAAAATGGTGCACCGTCCGCGCACCCACGCAAAACATCCTCCAGCCAATCCTGATCCGCCTTGGCGAAGTCACTTAGCACATAGCCCGAAACACGGTCTTTGTGGCCGGGGTGGCCCACACCCATACGAATACGCCCATATTCCGCGCCAATATGTGCATGGATCGAACGCAAACCGTTGTGACCTGCATGTCCACCCGCCATCTTAAAACGGACTTTGGCTGGGGCAAGATCCAGCTCATCGTGAAAAACAATTACATCTGACACATCAACTTTGTGAAATTGCATGGCCGCCGCAACCGATTGGCCGGAATTGTTCATAAATGTCTCTGGCTTCAGTAACACCGCGCGATCCGATCCGAACCGACCTTCACAGACCGAACCTTGAAATTTTGATTTCCAAGGACCAAACCCATGATCCACGGCAATCATGTCCACTGCCATAAATCCAATATTATGACGATTGCGGGCATATTTCGCACCGGGGTTTCCCAATCCAACAATCAACTTCATGGCATACCCTCAATTCATAAATGGATTAAAACCAAACATACCACAAATGCTGCGCTGACCTCCAGCGTAGCACCTTATTCTTTTGGCCGAAAATATCCTGGGGGTCTGGGGGCAAGGCCCCCAGCGACCAGCCAAAAAAAACGGGGCCCCAAAAAGGGGCCCCGCCATTTCAATCTTCACCCTAAAGGGTAAGGATAAATTATTCAGTCGCCGTTTGCGCTGTCGCTTCTACTTCGACTTCAGCCGCATCGTCTTCGTCTTCAGAAGAACGCAAGCTGGATGGTGCCGCGATGTTACCAACAACAAAATCACGGTCGATCGTTGATTTCGCGCCAGCTGGCAACGTAATCGCGGAAAGGTTGATTGTGTCGCCAACATCCAAACCAGTCAAATCAACGGTCAGCACTTCAGGAATGTCACCCGCAGTTACGATCAATTCGATCTCGTTACGTACAACAGTCAAAACACCGCCGCGCTTAAGGCCCGGGCATTCATCTTCGTTGACGAATTCAACTGGAATGAACAAGTTGATTTGTGTTGTACGCTTAAGACGCATGAAATCGACGTGCGTTGGCAAGTCTTTAACAACGTGGCGCTGAACGTCGCGGCAGATAACGCGAACGTCGTCATGGCCTTCGACTTTCATGTTGAATAGCGTGGACTTAAAGCGACCAGCTTTCAGCATTTTCAGCAATTTGTTGAACGGGATGTTGATCGGAAGCGGATCGTTTTCGCCACCAAATACAATGCCCGGAACCATACCAGCACGACGTGCCTGACGAGCGGCGCCCTTGCCTGTCCCCGTACGTTCCAGAGCTTCGAGATCAGGAATCTCTGCAGCCATAGTAATTCTCCAATATTTTATAGGGCAGGACGCCTCCAAGGCTGTCGTCCCGCGTGAAGTCGCGCGTATAGACTGGATTTACACCTGAGAAAAGCGCTTTTTACGGATCTGGCATTGTGCAGGGTTGACCGTGTTCTGGAAACTCGTATGCATCGGCGTTTATGCATGATATTTAACGCAACACCAACCCGCCCGAACATCATCAAAAATTACGCACGTGGATTGCGCAAATGACCACCTGCCGCCATCAACCGATCATATAGTTCGAACTCTTTGCTACGGGCTGCGCGAAACTTGGCCTCGACCTCAGGGGACAGGCTGGTGTCTGCATTGGGCGACACGTTCTTTTGCTTGAATTTCAGGTCATCGCCAAATTGATCCATAAGAAAATTGCGAAACAACGGCTGGGCCTCGTAGGCAAATAAGTGCGCAACCAGCAGCTTACCCCGAGCTGAAGTTAGGAAATTATATTGACTGCCAATTGCGGCATAGACGGGTGGGTCATCTTCGATCACCGCCAGCACAAATTCATCAAAGCTGTGCCCTTGCGTACTGCGATCAGAGTTGGTTTCACTCACACCTTGGCGATAGCGAAACCAACTGCGAATTTGCTCAACCGGATTGCGCATGACGGCAAATGGTTTTGGTGTTATCCCATAAGTGTCTTGCAAAAACGGGGCAATTTTCTTGCGATAGCGCATGCCAGTTGTATGTTTGCGACCTTTCCCAAAGATGATGTCAGCCTTTGGACGCAATGCCCATTCGACAGCTGAGGTACCCGTCTTAGGGACAGCCAAAAACACAAGGTTCTGTTCGAAAAACACCAACATAAGCGGTATTTACAAGGATATTAAAAAGGTTTCAAGCCGCTCCCTTAATCTTGCCAGCGTCCTTCAAAATCTTTTGGGATCAGCAGATTATGACGCCCCAAATTATCGACGTGGGTTTCGCCGCACAATGCCATCGTTGTGTCCAGTTCGCTGTGGATCACTTCAAGTGCAGAGGTAACACCCGCTTGGCCCATCGCACCTAATCCATAAATGTATGCGCGGCCGATGTACGTGCCTTTTGCCCCCATCGCCATTGCTTTCAATACGTCCTGACCAGACCGAATGCCGCTATCTAGATGCACGTCAATCTGATCGCCAACGGCCTCTAAGATCGACGGTAAGGCACGGATAGACGACAATGCGCCGTCCAATTGACGCCCGCCGTGGTTCGAAACGATAATAGCATCAGCGCCAACTTTCAGCGCCATCTTCGCATCTTCGGCGTCCAAAATGCCCTTCAAGATAACCTTGCCACCCCATTCTTCTTTGAGTTTGGCAATCTTATCCCAATCCAAGCTAAGATCGAATTGTTCCGTGGTCCATGCGCCAAGGCTGGACGCATCGCTGATTCCATCAACATGGCCCACAATATTGCCGAACTCACGACGTTGGGCGCGCAGCATTTGCAGACCCCATGTCCATTTGGTTGCCAAGTTGGCCAATGTCTTCAGGGTCAATTTGGGCGGGGCGCTTAGCCCGTTTTTCAAATCCTTATGGCGCTGCCCAAGAATTTGCAGATCAAGGGTGATCACCAGTGCTGAACATTTGGCATCCTTTGCCCGCTGAATTAGGCGGCTGACATAATCTGTGTCTTTCATCGTATAAAGCTGAAACCAAAACGGCTTGGTTGTGGCCGCTGCCACGTCTTCGATCGAATTGATCGACATCGTGCTTAAAGTATAGGGCACACCAAATGCCTCAGCGGCGCGGGCGGCTTTGATTTCGCCATCGGCGTGTTGCATGCCGGTCAAGCCAACAGGGGCCAAGGCCACGGGCATCGCTACATCTTGGCCGATCATCTTTGTTGCTGTTGAACGCCCCGACATGTCGACGGCCACACGTTGGCGCAAGCGGATTTGATCAAAGTCGGTGGTATTCTCGCGAAACGTTTGCTCGGTCCAGCTGCCAGATTCTGCATAATCATAAAACATGCGCGGGACACGCCGCTCGTGAATACGTTGCAAGTCTTTGATGTTTGTAATGACAGGCATATCGGAACCTTTCTGATTGGTTAGTTTTGGTTACCAATTTAGCTTAACGTTCGCAACTTTGAATGTAGTTCGAAATTGTACTAATAAGGGAATCGATGTGACCCTTTCGCGTAGAATGCCATTGCATTGTTCGGTGGTGGCACAATTTTAGCGGCCAGTGCATCCATGGGGGCCTTCTTGGCAACACGAACGCCGCACGCAGCACAAGCGCTGTGGAGCATGGCAGGGGGCTATGATGACCCACGTTTGAACGCCTTGTCATTTGGCCTGCTCGCACCTAACCCACATAACCTGCAACCTTGGATCATCGAACTTGAGGGTACGGATGCGTTCATCCTACACCATGATGCATCGCGCCGTTTGCCCCAGACCGATCCCTTTGATCGTCAGATTACCATCGGGCTGGGCTGTTTTCTAGAACAGACGCGGATTGCGGCTTCCGCAGATGGATATGAAGTTGCGCTGGATCTATATCCAGGTGGATTGGCCGATCCAGCCACCCAAGCGTTTCAAGAAGGCATAAAGGCTTTTGAAACGCTGATGAATGCAACGCCAGCTTACGTGGCTTTGACATCAAATGGTAACACACGTCACGATCAGATTGACGCGGGCGCGCGCTGGTTACGGTTGAACCTAATGACAACCGGGTTGGGTTTGTCGCTTCATCCCGTCAGCCAAGCCTTGCAAGAATACGAAGAAATGGCACCGCTGTATTCGGCCGCACATGATCTTTTAGCCCAAGGCGGACAAACGGTTCAAATGCTGGGCCGTTTGGGCTACGGTCCCGAAATCCCACGTACGCTGCGATGGGCCTTGGAGACAAAGTTGCGCGATGCCTGACCAAAGCGATCCACCAAAGGACCAAAGCCCATTTTGGCTGTTCGAGCTGTTCACCGAAATTGGAATTATCGAACAGTTAAGCCGCGCTTTGCTTGAGGCGAGGCTGCCGGACGGTATCATTGCCCCGCATTTTGCAGTTCTTAATCACTTGATGCGTGGGCGCGATGGTCAAACGCCGCTGACACTTGCCCGCGCATTTCAAACGCCAAAAACGTCCATGACACACACGTTGAAGGTATTAGAAAAGCGGGGGCTGATTGCTTTGAAATCCAATCCCGATGATGGCCGATCTAAGCAGGCGTGGATTACCGATGCAGGACGTATATTGATTGGAACTACGATCACGGATTTGGCTGCAACCTATTCCAGGTTCTCACAAGACCTCGACATGCAATCGTTGGGCCAGATTAAACCCGCCCTTAGTGCGTTGCGCAGCTATTTAGACAACCAACGCGATACGGATATCGATAACCGCTAACTCAGGCGCGGTGGGCACCATCTGACAGGGATTTCACAAACGCCAATACATCCGCGACGCTTTCGCCAGCACCAATCTTGGCAACAATCGCACTGCCGACAACCGCACCATCAGAAACAGACGCGATCGCCTCGGCCTTCTCAGGCGTGTTCACACCAAAGCCTACAATCACTGGCAGACCTGACGCCTTTTGAATACGCGCGACTTCAGGGCCAACATTAGTAGCCTGCGCCTCTGCGGCACCCGTGATCCCATTGATCGACACGTAATACACAAAGCCTGAAGTGTTCTGCAAAACGCGGGGCAGGCGGGCCTCATCGGTTGTCGGTGTCGCCAAACGGATGAAATTCAAACCCGCAGCTTGTGCTGGAATGCACAATTCAATGTCTTCCTCGGGCGGCAAATCCACAACGATCAACCCGTCAATCCCAGCAGCTTTTGCATCGGCCAGAAACTTATCAACGCCACGACTGTAGATAGGGTTGTAATAGCCCATCAACACAATCGGGGTCGTGTCATCCGTCTCACGAAACTTCGCCGCCAATTCAAGCGTGCGCGACAGCGTCATACCACCCTCAAGCGCACGTTGTCCCGCCAACTGAATGGTCGGTCCATCTGCCATTGGATCGGTAAACGGCACACCCAACTCAATGATATCCACGCCCGCTGCTGGCAAACCCCGAACAATCTCAAGCGAGGTGTCAAAGTCGGGATCACCCGCCATCACATAAGACACAAACGCCTTCTTATTTGCAGCTTTCAGTTCAGCGAATTTTGCGTCGATACGGGTCATGTTGTTAGCCTTTGCAGATGGGTCCGTCCGCAATGCCAATTCTGAACGCAGAAATCAATCGCAATAGCGCAAGTCCCTTAGGGGACGCTTATAACACCACTACGCTTGCACCGCCGCCATTCGATCACTAGAAGCGGCCAAAACCAGTCTATATCAACGCGCGGGAGAACATCATGGGTTTCAAAATGGGCATCGTCGGCTTGCCAAACGTGGGCAAATCCACGCTTTTTAACGCCTTGACCAAAACCGCCGCCGCACAGGCTGCGAATTTCCCGTTCTGCACAATCGAACCCAATGTGGGCGAAGTTGGCGTTCCGGACGCGCGTCTTGATAAATTGGCCGCGATTGCGACCTCTAAAACGATCATCCCAACACGCATGACATTCGTTGACATTGCGGGCCTCGTCAAAGGCGCCTCCAAAGGTGAAGGGCTTGGCAACCAGTTCCTTGCCACCATCCGCGAAGTCGACGCAATAGCGCACGTGCTGCGCTGCTTTGAAGACGGCGATGTGACCCACGTTGAGGGACGCGTTGATCCAGTGTCTGACGCTGAAACAATCGAAACCGAGTTGATGCTGGCCGACATCGACTCCCTCGAAAAGCGCCTGAAAAATTCGGGCCGCAAAGTGCGCGGTGGCGACAAAGACGCCGTTGATCAGGAACGCCTGATGAAACTGGCGCTCGAAACACTGGAAGAGGGCAAACCAGCCCGCACCCTTGAAATCCACGAAGACGACGAAAAACAGTGGCAAATGCTGCAACTGCTGACATCCAAACCCGTTTTGTACGTCTGCAACGTGGGCGAGGCCGAAGCCTCCGAGGGCAACGACCACTCCACAGCCGTCGCCGCAATGGCCGCCTCCCAAGGCAACAGCGCCGTGATCATCTCTGCCCAGATCGAAGAAGAAATTAGCAAACTGGAACCAGACGAAGCACTGATGTTCCTCGAAGAAATGGGACTGACTGAAGCAGGCCTAGACCGCCTAATCCGCGCTGGTTACGAACTGCTTCACTTGGAAACCTACTTCACCGTAGGGCCAAAAGAGGCCCGCGCATGGACAATCCCCGAAGGGACCACAGCGCCCAAAGCTGCTGGCGTAATCCACGGTGACTTTGAAAAAGGGTTCATCCGCGCCGAAACCATCGCCTATGATGATTTTGTGGCACTGGGGGGGGAACAACCCTCAAAAGAAGCAGGCAAAATGCGGGCCGAGGGCAAAACCTACATCGTCAAAGACGGCGATGTGCTACACTTCTTGTTTAACAACTAAGGCAGGCCTATCTTCGCATCTCAGGAAACGTCATGGCGCAAAAATCCACCATCTATAAAGTCGAACTTTCCGTTTGTGATATGGATCGTCACTATTACGAAACCCATAAACTGACCATCGCCAAGCACCCGTCCGAGACGGATGAAAGGTTGATGGTGCGCCTGCTTGCGTTTGCACTGAACGCAAACGAGCAACTGGAAATGACCAAGGGGCTTTCAACGGATGACGAACCAGACATCTGGCAAAAAAGCCTAAGCGGCGAACTTGAACTTTGGGTGGCCTTAGGTCTTCCCAGCGAAAAGATCGTGCGCCAATCCTGTGGTAAGTCCGATCACGTGATCATCTACACCTACGGTGGCACCACGGCAGACGTATGGTGGGACAAGATCAAAAACAGCACGACGCGGTTTGACAACCTTGTGGTCAATACACTCGCAGAAAATAGCACGAAAGAGCTGGCACAATTGGCCAGCCGCTCAATGAAATTGCAAGTCAACATTCAAGATGGCGATGTGATGGTCAGTGTGGACGAGAGCATCGTTTACGTGACCCCGATTAAATTGAAGACGGCTGGGTAAGATGGCGATCACCGCTGGAGTGATGAGGGCGTTGATTTCGAACAAGGCCTCATTCGTGCCGAGGGCAAGACGTATATCGTCAAAGACGGCGACGTGCTGCGCTTTTTCTTAAAAATCAGTTGATCGAGAATATCTCGATGTATTCGTAGATGTCCGAGCGCAATCGCTCGATTCCATCCTGCTGATTTTCAATTGGGGGCCTATTGGGATTTGGGTTTCGAGAGATACTGGTCACTGGTTCGAAATAGTAAAGCCACTCGTCGTAAGCGGTGATTTGTCGATCTGGTATAACTATATTTCCCATTGGTTAGGTCAAAAGCTTGACAAATATCCTGCATTGTAAGAGAGCCGTTCAACGCCTTTTCATACTCACTTGGTAGCCATGATTTCATTACAGTAAGAAATACCAAGAGACGGCGTGAAGGCTCGCCCCCGAATGTCCCAACTGGTTGCCAAATTGTCGGGGTAATAGCAATAATGCTGGCAAGTCGTTCAAATCCCCGCAATGAAACAAGAGCTTGATTTTTGACAACAGCTGTTATGGATAAGGATAAATTGATTAGCCCTGTTTCAAACTCCATCTGTTCCGTGATTTTTTTGAAGTAACTATCTGCAACGCTCGACCCTGGCCCACCATGTAAGCGCTCCGGCAACCGCATCTTTAGTGTTACAAACTTCTGCAAATATAGCTCAGCATCAATCCCTAATCCGTACCGCGCTTTCACACTATTTTGCAATTCGCGCATATTCGCACCCAACACAAAATGCACATGCGGGACATCAAAGAAATGCTTGATGATCTCAAGCAATGACAACGCATAATCAGGGCGGCAGCGGTCCAACTCATCTATGACGATAACAAGCTTCTTTGGCAGGTGTGTGTTATTCTCTGCATCATCTTGCTGACCTTTATCAGTCTTATCTGGCAAAGGTAGGTCAGGGGCAGTCAGCTTAACCAAAGACTCCCGAAACTCTTCCATTGCACGCCGCCGACCAGCTTCATTTTCCCAAAGGTCGTCAATCGCGCTGGATGCCTCTGCGCCGATGCGTTTGACGCCAGCATCCACCATACTATCAACCGTGGTGTCCACCTTTTCCGTCCCAATCGCGGCAACGGCAACTTCTGATAGGCCGTAGCTCATAACTCCCGCACCAATCCGCAACCCTGGCTTCAAAAGCTTCTTTGCCACTTTGACCGTACCCGCAAAGCGGTTCTTTAATGTGCGATCTTTTACATGCTCATCATCAAAGCGATCCTCAATGACGCCCATAAGGGAGATCAGCGGTTCATCAATAAAGTCATGCTTGAACGCATCAAAATACACAGTCTGCGCATGGTGCTTTGCATCCTTCAGATGTTGGCCCACCCAACACTGCAGAAAGAAACTTTTACCCGTTCCCCAGCCGCCGTCTAACGCAATGACCATCGGTTCTTCGATCCGTTCAACAAGTTCGGATAAGGCGGTACCTGTTTGCGCCCGCTCTAGTTGGTCTTTGGCGTCCGTAAACCCGTGTTTGTAAAGTTCAATATTAGGTTTCGGTGGGGTTAAGCGATGCATGATAGTCCGATTCAGTTGCCAGATTATGCAGGTTAGTTTGAAACCAACTTTCAATCTACAGGTGTTTTGCCAGTCATGGCTTCACGTTTAAGTCCCGCATGCACGGCACCTACACAATACCGACGTAATACCGACGTTAAACATACGTTGAAAATTCAGTCATTTTGCCTCTTGCCCCCTTCCAAACCTATCGCTAAACGGGTCAACGGAGACGTGGCCGAGTGGTCGAAGGCGCTCCCCTGCTAAGGGAGTAACGTTAACGCGTTCGAGGGTTCGAATCCCTTCGTCTCCGCCATTAACTCAAATTAAGTAATTGATTTTAAAGGGATTGTGGAAATCACTTCCCTCTTTATTTCCCCCTCTTGATTGCGGCTGCCAACG
>TARA_B110000908_G_scaffold59196_1_pt1 | contig 15423 bp, 13 predicted proteins | sample TARA_B110000908 | Tara Oceans TARA_B110000908 (sample SAMEA4398067) | marine metagenome | biome: Polar Biome; feature: [DCM] deep chlorophyll maximum layer (ENVO:01000326); material: water (ENVO:00002006), including particulate matter (ENVO:01000060) such as... | depth 36 m
TAGTTATCAAGTACCTTGTCATCAATACGATCCACTAGCTCGCCAATAGTATCGTAGTTTACATTGTCGATTTCTACATCAAACGTACCCTGTATTGCTTGACGCAATGTATTTGGGTTACGCAATAGCTGTGGGCTAGTATGTATTAGTTGTTCTAGTTTGTTTAAGATTTTATGATTCATGGTGATTTATACTCGGCTAAAAATACATCATTATTTTTATGATGTTGAGTCCATTGTAACATATGTTGCTGTGCAAAGTCAAGTATTAATTTGTTCTGTTGTGCAATTTCTTTTTGCATACCTTCAACATCTACATACCATTCATAGTTAGGATAGGTAATATCGAACCCTCCTGCCTCTAACCACCATGTTAAGCTGGCATCATTTGGTCGGTATACTAATTGTATATCAGCATATGGATAACGTTCAATGATCTCATCAAACATATAAGGCCACTCATGGCTCATTAGTAGTAATGTTCCTGATGTATTTTCAAAAGGTGCTATTAGGTTACTATAGTCTAAACTAGTATCAAACTCCATACCTGTGCCAAAATAACTATCACAATGCCCACTGAACTCTCCGTGACGGTATATACGATGCGGAGCTCTGTCAGTACTGTTGTATATAGGATCTTGTTTAATACGTTGTGCAATTCCGCTCCAACGGGAGCCAGGAACACCTGTAAAAAATACTAAATTAGTGTCGTTCATTTAAAAACCTTTCTCGATTCTTACAGTAGTGTTGTTTCGTTAAATTTTCCAAAGTTACATGATTTTAATGATATTAACTTAAGACAATAATCATACAATTCGTTATAATTTATTACAATCTCATACTTGTTTGGGGCATGATATAAATTATCTCTAATATGAACTTTTATTAATGTATCAAGGTCTTGGTTACATAGTTTAGTATTACAAAAATCTTTTCTTGGCCAAAATGTTAAATCTTCAAAATAAATAGTCTCATCATAACTTAAATTATATTTATTCGTAACTAATTCCTGTGTCATATTCCATTGAAACTCAAATGCCTCACTAAAGTTTTCCAATGGTACAGTTATTGAATCGGTATTAGTGTGGTCATGCCATTGATTTTTAATTTTAGAAATTGCAGTACTTAGTGTGCTTTCAAAGATATTTCTTCTTAATAGCATGATTCGGTAATGGTCTATGTTCTTAAAGTCCTCTAACAAATTACATTTAGCTAGAACATCTAATTCATAAGAATGTGTTTTCATTACGTACCTGTCCGTTTGACTTATCAACGTAAAATTATGTTGTATTTGTTGATTTGTTAAGTTATTATGATAACGGTGACCATCCCGTGAGAATGTTTCATTAAATAGTCTCCTACTCATTCCAGAATCTGGATCATCAGACATAGGTGTTACTAATGAAGCAGGAGAGTGATACTTTGATAGTACATGCCACATGTAACTAGATCCGTGTCTAGCATTTGATAATAAATGTATTTTAGGTTTCATATTCTAACAGGAACACATTAGTCCCTTCTCGATGTCCAAATTATAATAGCACGTTTTCCGTCTAGTCCGTGATTAAAGTAGTTGTCACTACAGTGATATTTAAATCTATCAGCAGCAAAGCAACTGCCCTTCTTCCATTGGAATGTAGTTTCCACTGTTAAGTACTGTAACACATTAAGTCCTGTGTACGGATGGAAGTCTTTTTCAAACGTTTCTTCGTCAACTGCTGGCGTATCGTAGGGTTCAATCGAGATCCAAGTACACCCGTAAAGAATACTAAGTTTGTCATGCTAGAGAGGTCCATAGTATAATAGCTTTTTTGTTTTTTATTCCTTGATTAAGATAATTACTGCTACAATGATACTTGAATCTATCTGCTGCAAAACAACTACCACGTTTCCATTTAAATTTTGTTTCAACTGTCAGGTAACTTAAATTATCAGGATGTGTAATTGGACTAAAATCTAGCTCATACTCTTCTTTAGTAAGTCCTGTTGTTTCTAATCCATGTGGTTTAACATTATAATATTTGGCAAACTCCATTGCGTCTTTAAAGCCACTACGCTCATTGAAAACATATGTAGTGCTTTCACATGTGTCGAATGGGATGATTAATGTCCATGCAGGCTCTGGTGCCAACTTCATATTAGGTTGTTCAGCATCATTGTGTAGTCCATATGGAAACCAGCTGTCTAATACATGTATATGACTTGCTCGTATATTAGAACCAAACTCTGCTTCTAATTTAGGTTGTATAATGTCTACTAGATGACTCCACTGTGGATTATTATAAAAATTTTTAAATATATGATAGTTTGCAGTAGTGTGAGTTGATGGTTCCTGGCCAAAAAGCATTTCTGCCATTGGTGCCATGCTAGTGTCTTTAATATACTGGGCATTTTCACTTTGCGAAGATGTCCAGAACTCATCAAGTTCTGGATCAGTTAAAAAATTATCTACTATTCTATTTTCAAATTTCTTTTGTTCATAGTATTCTCCTTGAAGATATTTTTTACTGTACTCTTCAAGTTTTAATCGTTCATTAATATTGCTATCCATTATCCAGCTCTTCTTTACTAATACCATTAAAGTCTTTAATGTTACATTTTAATTCATGCTTAATCCAATCAAAACTCATGTCTTCTCTTCCACATTCGTACTCTTTAACATGACGTTGATCATCCGCACCACGCATTGATTCATGATTAAATTTATGAGATATTTTAAATGTTAATTCACTATTCTCATCAACTTGTATATTAACTTTTGCCCAATATGCATTAGCAGTATATGGACCATACATATTATTGTCTAAATCTTTATCATGTGTTATTTCAATTTTAAATGGCCCATAAACTTCATATAATGCCCATGCATACGGCAAATGTTCATTAGCAAGACTTGCGCTTAGTTGCTCTTGTGAAGTTTTGCCAGAGAAATGATCAAAGTTTTGATTAAATTGCTGTGGTATATAATCTACAGCTTTGGCATCTGTTAGCGTTTTAAATTTAAACAAATTATTGATTCCGTCTTGATGTTGAGCGTTAATAATAATACCATCACTATGTGTTTTACACAGTAACAACCAGATGTTAACAAATTTTAATCGTATAAATCTATGTAAAATGGTGTTTACATAACCATGTGTAAACCAATTATTAAGGAAAGAGTTGTCATATACTTCTTTTTTCCAAGCGATGTTGTATTTTTCCCAGTTAACATGTATATCACTAAACGGACTCATGTTACATGTTGCGCCAGGGCTAATTGCATATACCCAATTTCTAACATTATACATTACATGTAAACTATGCAAGACTTCCGCAGGCCCTTCAGTTGGAAATCCAAGAACCCAATTAACATGGTTGAATAGTCCCGCAGCTTTCCCATCTCTGAGATTATTTTCAATTTCCCAAACTTTTATCAACTTCTTCATGTCAGTAAGTACTTTTTCACTGCCGCTTTCAACACCAAAGCTAAGTGATTGACATCCACTTTTTTGTATCATTTTAAAAAGGTCAGCATCCATGCGGCCGTCACATCTAGCATAACTATTCCAGCTAATGTCAAGACCATCTTCTACAATTGCGTGTACTAAGTTTTTAAACTCAGTAAATGCACCATTTGCCAAACTATCAACAAACCAAAAATGTCTAGTTCCATATGTGTCGATTTGATGTTTCATTTCATCAATTACTAGATTACTCTCTCTGTATCGGTATTTCCAAAAATGTGTTTCAGCACAGAACGTACACTTAGCAATGCATCCTCTGCTAGTTTCAATACTTACTCCATTTGAGTAATCATACAAACTTAAATCATAATCACTGTAATCAGGAAATGGTAATTGGTTTAAATCAAGTTTTCCTCTAAATCCACCAAAGGTTATTGGAGTATCTGAATGCGGCAAGTCTTGATAAGTTTCCAATAGTGTTAGTAATTCTTGTTCGCCTTCGCCTGTAATTCTATAGTCGATCAAACTTCTGTCATATTTTAAAATATCAAATGTAGTAAACTCAAAATCGTCGTTAAAGGCCTGTGGACCACCAACTGCAATTTTAGTGTGTGGGCTGATAGATCTTAATCGATGTATCATATACATACTCGCATTAATATTACTAGTATATAACGTAAACCCCACAATTGGATTACCATCAGCAATTATGTTATCTACTGCTTCATCTAAAACCGGCTTTAGTGCTGGTAATGTTTTTTCTTCCCATGCAGGACTACTCCATACCCAGTAGTGTTGACCGTGCCACCAATTGTCAACTCCAGGCTGCTTATAAAAGTTAGTATCTAACAAATACTGATGACATTTTACATTAACATCGTGTACTGTTACTTTGTACTTGTATTTGCGTAATAATCCAGTTAATCTTGCTAAGTTATAAGGAGGAAATAATACTCCCCAAGCTGGTGCCACAACAAAGCTAATACCATCATGTATTCCAGCATCAGTAGTTTCACTATAATAGTTATATCCTCTAGGATGAAGATACTCGTGCTTATTTGGAATGGGCTTTAGTTTACCAAGATGACTGTCAGCATGATTTATATTCTCTTCAATAATCCGTTTAATTACTTGGTCACGGTCTTCATTGAAGTGTACGTCTACTTTGTGTTCTTCATCTGACATATATTTGTCCTTCAACTGTTTCAATAGATATTATATCCCATGTACTATCTAACTTGTGTGATTCTGAAACAGGAGTTTCAGGTGTTACGTCGTGGTTAACAACATTTTGCGGTTGTGTCCCACAGAGAAAATCTGTAAACTCAGTATTAATAACTTTTCCAATCTGATAGTTACTAAATTTAGATACATCCCCAAGATTATAATGCTTTGCCCAATACTGGTATCCAGTACTATTAAAGATGTTGCTATAATCATTGTTATAGTCAATTTCAAATGTACCATCTATAACCATCATATTAGTAATATCCCACTGTGTTGGATCGTCATATTGAAAATATGCAGTTAGATAGTCTTTTCCTAAAATCTTTTTAAGAGCATATACATTATATTCATATCCATTAAATGCAAAATTTGCCAAGTTTGGAGATATTTTTTCTTCATAAATTTCAGTGTGCCAGCTGCCACCTACTGTTTTACTATCATAATCAAGTTGCATAATATTGCCATTGAAGTCTAATTCATTTGCTCTATTAGATCGCAAGTAAGCGGCTTCATACATGTGTATATATGCATTTATATTTTCTAGTGATTGCAATAATTCAGTTCTAGAGTTAAGACCAAGATTATCTAATTCGTAAAAATCTTCCACAGTTGGATCGTTTGTAATAAGGGTTGCTAGCTCATAGTGAGTAGTTTGACCACGTTTTTGAATAGCAATTAGGTTTTGTAGCTCTTTACTCAATACTGGAGTTTTATACTGTGTAATCATACTAGTGGTAAATCCACGATGTAAGTAGTTAGTTGTTTCAAAACCCATACCAGGATAAGCATAGCCGATCCATTTATTTCCAGTTATTTGCTCTATCTTGCGTATTGCTGAATTTATTTTTTTTACCATACCCACAGCATTTGTATCAGTTGCTGGCAGATGAGGACCTTGGTGCAGTAGTAAGTTATTATTTCTATTCCATCTTTTTAGATCCAGGTTATTAATAAAAGCTCGCCACCAACAATCAACAAACAGTGTTTGTAAAAGTTCAATTTTTACATTCAGATGGTTGTTAAAATTTATACGTACCCATTTAGGTGTTGGCATGTCCGTTAAAATCATTAATATTACATTCTATCTTATATTCTTTCCAGTCAAAACTCATGTCTTCTCTTGGAATTTCCTGTTGAGCTACTCTGTCTTCATCACGAGTTGTGCGATGCTCGAACTTATGTTTAATATTTAACACTAGTTGGTCATTAGTAACACTCATACTTATATCCGCCCAATATGGGCTTGTAATAAATCCACCAAACTCTTTAATGTCTTTGTCTAAATCGTGCATCAAAGTCAATTCGAAATCACCATACACTTTCCATAATGCCCAAGCATAAGGTATATACTCGTTTGCCAAACTAGCACTAAATTGATCAATGGTTCCATCACCAGAAAAGTAGTTAAAGTCTTGATTATCTTCTTGTGTTATATAATCTTGATAATCACCGTTGGATTTAAAGTCAAAGAATTGAGTTAACCCTGGTCTATACTGCGCATTATTAACTGTTCCGCCTGCTTTAGTAACTGCTAACTCTAGCCAAATTTGCATAAATTTTAATCTAATAAACCGGTGTACAATAGTATTTTCATAACCTTCTGTATACCAATTACTCATAAAGGTATTATCCCAAGGTTGTGATATCCATTGTAATTTATAATCTTTCCAGTTTACGTTTAAATCACTAAATGGGGCATCACCACATGTCATTCCAGGACTAATAGCATATATCCATTTACGAGTGTTATGTATTACATGTAGACTGTGTAGCCACTCAGCAGGCCCTTCAGTTGGAAAGCCAACAACCCAGTTAACATGATTTTTCATTCCAGCATTATGCCCATCTCTGAGATTATTTTCAATTTCCCAGATCTCAACTTTTTTCTTCATATCGTTAAGAACTTTTTGGCTTCCACTTTCTACACCAAAGCTAAGACTCATACAGCCACTCTTGGCAATATCTTTAAACATTTGAGCGTCCATTCTACCATCGTTTCTAGCATAACTATTCCATCGAATATTAATGCCTTCATCAATAATATCCTTTATTAAGTTTTTAAACTCAGTAAACGCACCGTTGGCTAAACTGTCAACAAACCAAAAACGTCTTGTTCCGTATTTTTCAATCTGTTGCTTCATTTCATCAATTACACGATCACTTTTGCGGAATCTATATTTCCAAAAATGTGTTTCAGCACAAAAGCTACATTTAGCAACACAGCCTCGACTAGTTTCAATACTAGCACCTTCAGGATGTTGATACAAGTTTAAATTGTAATCACTATAATCTGGAAACGGGAGATCATTTATATCTAGCTTACTTCGGAAGCCACCAAATGTTATCATTTCGTTAGTTGATTCAAATGTATTGTAGTTTTCCAACAAAGTTAATAGTTCTTGTTCACCCTCGCCTGTAATACGATAGTCTATCAATTTTTTGTCGTACTTTAGTTCTCCAAAAACTAATGATTCGAACCAATCGTTAAACGCTTCAGGTCCGCCAACTACAATTTTTATATCAGGACGAGCTTTCTTTATTTTTTTTATCATATACATACTTGCTAACAAGTTTGTAAGATATAAACTAAATCCAACAATGTCTGTGTCGTCATTTATTATTTGCTGTATTGCTTTATCTAGAACAGGTTGAATAATAGGAAACACTTCTTGATCATACACTGGACGTTCCCACATAAAGTAGTTTTGACTTGCCCAAAAATCTTTGTCTTTGTAATTATTTCTTACATATACTTCTGCTGTAATATTGATGTCATGTACATACACGTCATAATTATAATGTCTTAGTAGCCCAGTTAATCGTGCAATATTATAAGGAGGGAAAATGACACCCCAGGCTGGCGCAATAACTAAACTAATGCTACTAGATTGAGGAACTTTGTTGTATTCGCTATAGTAGGTGTACTCTCTATCATTTGAGGTTTCACTCCAATAAGATGCTCGCACTACTGCTTTTGATTTTTCGCCAATATGACTTTCTGCATGATATACTCTATCATCTTCAATGATCTTTCGAAGTACAGCATCTCTGTCGTCACTATCGAAAATTACTCGTTTGTCTTCAGCCATGTGTCTCTATACTCTGCTAATTTAGGATGTACCAATCCTATATCTTGATTACGTAGTTGATCATATTTAACTGTTCGTTTTGCCCATTTAAGTCTACGTTCATCTAGGTTATCAAATTTACTTCGAAGTCTGAATACTGTTGCATCCATCCTGCATTGTGTTTTTCTATGTTCAGGTAAGTTTTTAACTTTCTGTTCGATCTGGTCAGCAATTTTCATTCTTTCGTCGTATGGAATTATATCAATGCTCATATCTTCTGGCCAATTTACATGATTAAAAACTAATATGTTATTGCTATGTTCTTCATGTTCTTTCCAAAAATCAATAATATTAGGTAAATCAAAAACATTGTAGGCTTGAACTGTACTCAATATATTTACTGTGTTTACACTACTAATATTTACGTACATATGATAATTAGATTCGATTACACTCCATTTACTTGGATGTCTAATATAATCGTTTGTGTATCCTATGCCATCAATGCTGTATTGAATATCAACTGAATCAAACTTTTCTAACCAGTTAATTACTTTTCCTTTGCCTCTCGTACCGTTTGTTGTTATATCTAAGTGTAAATGTGTATTACCAGAATCAACACACCATTTAAGAAATTTAATAACACCAGGCATGAATAATGGTTCACCACCAGCAAGTTTTATGGTTTTAATATGTGGTATAAGTGCTTTTAAACTTTCATACATAGTTGGATTATCAATCCACTCTTGTAATTCAAACCAACTTTCGCCGGTTACTTCTTCTAATTCTGGATGCTTTTTGTGTTCATCTGCAAACGTACTGCTAACTGCAACAAAGCACATTCTACATCCTAGATTACAAAATCTACCAGGACGTAAATCTAACCACATTGGTTTTTCTGTTGTATTACCAGTCTCTACTGAAATATCCCAATCATGCGTTGGCGCTTTAAAGTAATTATTATGTGCCCATCTATCACTACCGCCTCCTTCTTGATCTGTTTTGTAACATAGATTACATGCATTAACACGCTTGCCATCAAGCATATCTTGTCTAACTTGCTGATATTCTTGGCTGTTCCAAATTTCGTCGAATGTTCTATTAGATAAATCCTCAACAACATTTTCTCTCCAATCAGCAACACAACATAGTTTAGCTTTATTGTCTGTACTTAAATGCATGTGTGTAAACGGCAATATACAAAAATGCTTGTTATCTTTTACCTGATGTTGCCAGTTTGACATTGCGTTTCCTTTGTTCTTTGTCTGTACATGATCTTAACATTTCTTCAATTTCAGGAAGAACCTCTTTCCAATCCTGTGACCTTGCATTATCTAATATTTTGGACTCACTAAGAAACTTGGTGTAATCTTCTTTATTTTGTGGAGTTTCCATCATATGCCGTATAACAGATTTTAGTTTGTCTTCAATTCGATCGGTATGCTCAACTGCATGTGGCCATCTTCGTTTAATGTCATTGATAAACTTTTCATATCTTGCTTTAACATATTCTTTTTGTTCATCAGTTAAATTTTGTATATTATAAAAAGGCGGACCGTAAAGATTATGAATAGTTATCACTGGATCAATACGTTCCCATGGCTGCTCAAGCATCCACCATTGCATATCTATTACGTGTAACACGTTCATAATACTCAGTGTTAAACTTACACCAGCTATTACTCTTTCGAAACCATCTTCTGAATCAATGCGAACCATATTTTTATATGCAGAAGACCATTTTCCTGGATACCTAATATATTCAAAGTGTTCAAATATACCATCAATACTCATGCCCAAGTTAACGCTCTTAAACTCTTTCCACTGAGTGAAAATTTTACTTGGAACACCGGCCATATTGGTATTATAGTCTAAATCAATACGATCAGCATGACCATTATCTATACAAAACTGTAATAGTTTACGGTGCGCATGGTTAATGGTTGGCTCACCACCCGTAAAGTAAAACCGCTTAATGTTTTTGATATCTTTTTTAATATTTTCCAACAAGTTTCCATTGTCATACCATTCAAAAACATCACCTTCTGTTTTATTGTCATCAGTAATTGTTACGGTACCGTGACCTGGAGCAACAAATGTATTTGTTTTTTTAATAGTTTTCCAATCATTATACCAAAGATCACTGTCAGTTGGACCACAACTTCTACATGCTAAGTTACACTTATTACCAAATCGCAAGTCCCAATATTCAATTGGAAAGTCTTCATTTTTGATACTTCCATCGTTATCAGTTAACTCAACAGCCTTTATTAGTGTGTCGGAAAAATAGTCATTAGTCCAATCTCGGCGGCTACCAATTCCATTATCTTCTTCTTGATAACATAAATTACAAATACTAGGTTTCTCTCCAGCAAGCATTTGTTTACGTAATCTTTTCCACGCAGGCGAATTTCGATTTTCGCTAATGTTGTCTTCTACAGTAAGAACTTCGCCGTCGTTTTTATAAACTGTACCATATGCTTCTTTACCTTCATATTTGTCTAAGTTAATCATTTGGCAACACATTCTAATAGTTCCAACTGCGTTTGTACTTACATGATTCCAGGGTACTGTACAGATACCTGATAGTTGCTTAACATGATTGGCTTTTTTTGTTTGAATTACAAATTCGTCGACTTCTTCTTTTGTTTTGTTTAGTCTAGAGCAAATAATTTCCAATAGTTCATTATCAAAAAGTTTACCCAATGCTACTGATAAGATTACATCATCATCATAGTCATGATTTGCTATAGTATCTAATACTGCTCTTGGGCATTCTTCGTCAAGTATTATAGCAATACGTTGCTGACTTGACTTGAATCCGCTCATGTCGAATTTATCCAATTTTATTTCCTTTTGTCCAATTTCTGATTAGTTCAGCAAACTTATTTCTGTCAAGTCTTGGAAAAACTTTTGCCACATCTTTAATAAATTTGTCAAGATTGTTTACTGTATCATCCATATTTAGTGTATAATAATTATTGAAGTTTTCTCCAATGGAAGTAGTGTATTTGATTGACGATTGCTCTTTAATCACTCCAGTATGCTCTGTTAAAAACTTTACTTGTCTATGTGGAACAAATTCAGTAAATGTGTTATTAAGTATATCAGTTAGTATAGCATACAGTTCATGTCTATATAACCATTTGTACTGTGAAAGTATCTTAATCGCAGTTGGGAAATACTCTTCTGGAAAATCTTCGTAACCGTACTTCCGTATCATTGAGACATCTGAAGGATTATTTACCTTAAGACTAATTTTGTTCCATGCGATTTTTGCCCAATGATCTGGGTGTGAAGTTGTTAGTAATATAGCATTTAAATTTTTTAATCCAAAGTCCTTATATACATCAAAAACAGGATCTCCATAGTGATCTTTGAGTAGATTAATTTTTTCAGGAGACGCTTCACCTTTATAAGATTGAGATGCGTATAAACCAGTAGAAAAAGCAATTTCGCTATAGCGAACAAGACATGTTACAGAATATCTATTTTTACTTTTGTCATTGTAGGTTACTGGTAGTGAGTTTATATTGTCAACACATTGACTAATAGCGTGTGTAAGAAATTCGCCCCCTAACCCAGTTGAATACAGGATCAGATGATCTCCTTTATTGATTGGTAAAGTATTTGATTTCATTTTCACTATAGTCCACTAATTTTTCAGCATCGTTAAGGTCTCTAATTGGCACAAGACTTATAGTACCTTTAGGACGGAGATTTGCTCCTGGCTTATCTAACATTTCTAAATCTAATATTCGTTGTCTAGTTGATTGTGCTCGCTCTAAGAATCCAGGAGGAGTCATTAACTTAATTTCTATCCAATGATCATCATCTACTGCATCGTGATGTTCCATAATAACTTTACAAACTTCCACAAACCTATCCTCATTGCCTGAATATAAATCCATACTAGCAAAATGTGCACTCATATTAACACTGTTAATATATTGACTAGCTTCTCGCCAAAACTTTGTACTACGACTACCATTGGTTGTTACTAATACCCACTGATTTCTACTTTTTAAATATTTAAGTATATCCATAAATCTAGGATGCATTGTAGGTTCACCACCGCCAAAATTCCATCTGATAGGAGAACCATGACTCCAATGGTCGATTAGCATGTCAATACCTTGTATAACTTCTTCATAACTAGGAAATTTTTCAGTATTACTGTGCACAGATGGCCAACAATAACTACAGTTATAGTTACAACGTCTTCCTAAATCCCATAACACCTGATATGGAATACTAAAATTCATTTCCATTGCAATACCAGAGTCTATTGAATCTGTAGTGTAATTTTCAACTCTAAGTGTGCCTTCGTGTCCGTTGTGTGTTACATCTAATAATGTTTGTGCTTCTTTATTAGACCTAGCTTTACTTAGTATAACATCTGCTCCGCAACCACATTGGTCATATGGGCAAGTTACATAGTATGTTGGTAAATCAATACCTTCTCTAATATTTCCTAGTAGCCCCCAATTGCTATCTTTATCTTTTAAAGTACTTTCCCATTTCCATGCACTAGCTGTGGTATCGTGCATTTGATTAGATAAGTTTTTACCAAGAGACAAAAAGAACTCTGTTTCTTTAATTTTTAGTTCTTCTTGTAATTTTATATGTTGCTCACAAGTTTCCCATCCTAATTTAGGAAGGGGCCAGCCACCATCAGTATTATTATTATACCAATCTATATGTGGGTAAGGACCAAACAATCTTTCACGTTCAAGGCGCCAACCTTCAACTACAGTGTCATAATGCACGTCACTATTTCTGTGAGCACTAGCACAATTTGCTACCCATATATTAGCATCATAATCAATATATAATCCTCTACTGCCAGCACTACACTTCCAGCCTTTCCATTTGTTCAGACCTCGGGCAATTGTTTCATCAACGCTCATACGAATAAACTTACCTGCCTCATCGTACATACGTAACTGTTTGTTATCCAATGGAACATCTGGATTATTTGTTATTGCCATGTTACACTTCCTTATTAAATTCTATTATACACTGTATGTAATTAAATGTCAACTACTAACTACTAGTTATCAGTTACTTTCTGTGTTGATACCATATCAATAATTTGACCTGCTAAAACATTGTGAGCATGTTCGTCTAGATGTCCAAGTCTGTCATTGGGCCAGATATATTTGTCACCATAATATTTGTATGTATACCACTGCTTAAACGTAGCAGGTTCCTCATCAACAATCCATTTAATTCTTGTAGTGTCGTTACGATAAAACTCAAACAAATGTGATTTTTCTATCTGATGTCCATGTGTTAAGAAAACAGTAGTATGGTTTTTTTCAGTAAACCGTTCAGAAAAATTATTATAAGAGTCATTTGGTTGGTTATACTTCAATTGCATTTCTTTATAACCTGTTAACTTATTAAGGATATCGTTGTTTTCAATGTCATAATGAAAATTTATTACCATCGCACCACGACTCTTGATAATTTCGTTAGCGCATTTGTATATTTCTAAAAAGTCTAATAATTTTATCTCTTCTTGAGCATAGTATTCATTGTGCGCATTACAAACTGCTATTACACTTGATTTTTTTGAATTTGAATCTCTTAAAAAATAATGTGTACTGTTAATTTCGTGTCTACGCTTCTCTGTTAAGTCACTAAATTTATCAGATAAAACTTTTAGTGTACTGGAATTTTGAAATTCCATTACTGTAATAGTATGAATTGATGAATAATGATAGTTTGAATCTGGATTTGTATTTTCGGGTTCTATCCATAACTTACGGTCAAAGTAAGTCCAAGCTAAAAGACATATGTCTCCAGGTTCTACAAATTCAATTACATCTTGTAGTATTTGTCGGTTGCTATTCCCACATCTTGCAGCAATTTTAAACTCTTTTTTATAGTGTTTAGCTACATGGTTTCCAAAATTTAGTTCAATATTATCTGGATGATGAATTACTCCCATGCCAGCCATCTCAGCACCAAAGGCGTGACTGCATCCGAAATTTATAATTCTATTATACATATTAGTTTCTTTTGATTATCACTCTAACTACACCAAAAAATGGATCACGACGCACTGTATTCTGATACACAGTGTCTACATCTTGATCAATTGTTCGGTTATTTAGTTCAGCTAAGTACCAGTATAATTGATCATCTTTAAGATGTCTGTATATTTCTTCTCGGGTGTCCTCTTTCTGTCCATGCCAAAAATATTCCACATTGCCATATTGTTGCCAAGTTTCAATATTTTTCCACTCGTCAATGGGTTGATTTTCATTAAAACTAATCCACATTTTATCACACTTAGATAACGCACGTTCTAGATTCTCATGTATGTTTCCAAAATGTAAACTGTTTACTGCAATTCCATAATTAAATTTCTCTAGGTTTGTATACTCATCATCATTTACATACGCAAATGTATCTGCTTCCAGTGTTCGATCTACACCATGTATATTAGGATAAAATAACTTTAGATTGTTTTCACCACAGCCAATATCTAGAATAGTATCATCACAACTTTTAATAAAGTTGTACAAACTTGTATTCATAAAATATGGCATATAATCGCCACGACGACTAGTAAACTGAAGTTGTCTAATATAAAACTGCCAAGTATCATTATAATGCTTTATCATTATCAGTCTTCAATAACTTCATAACGGTTACGTGGTAGTAATTTTTTACTCATAATATCAAAGTTACAGTGACACATACTTTTTGTACACATTACTGGCTTTGTTGGCCATTTAATATTATCAGGGTCTTTCATATTACCAAAAGAGCCACCAACTCGACACCAGCCAATCATAATACTACCATCAAAATCTACTACAATCTGTTCTACGCCACTCCAACACAGCCAACCTTTCCAGTTGTTTGTTTTGTCATTAATAAATCTGTGAGCACTACTGTTTTGGCGTAATTCGTTAACGTCGTCAATCATATCCATACTACCACGATACAGTGTCCATTGGTTAGTATGTTTAATTTTACTACCCAACAAATGCCACTGGTCGTCAATATAAGCAGTTTGATCGTCTGTATATGTATACAATGTTTCGCCAAAGTCAACAATTAAAGGTTGCAGTGCTAAACTAATGTTGGGAATATGTATCACAGCTTCAGCAACTTCTTGACATTGCGGCCATATTTCTAAATCATAATGCATCATTACGTTTACATGAGTTCTACATACTTGACTCATAATCTTAACCACTTCAATGAAGTGTTCGTGATTACCTTCTTCTGGATGAAAACTTAAACAAACATGATCAAACTTTTCTTTATTTTTCTCCCACCAACGTAGTGTTCTACTACCATTACTAATAAACCCAATATCGTGACCAATGCTTTTAATATAGTCAACACAATCAATAAACTGTTTCCACAGAGTAACTTCTCCACCAGTCATTTCAAAGTAAACTTTTCTAGGAGCGTAGTGTTCTACAGTGGCGTCAATGAATCTAGTAACTACTTCAAAATCGTTCCATCCAAAGCTGCCATCGTTAAGTATACTAGGACAATAGCTGCATGTAAAGTTACACATATTGCCCAAATTCCAATTAACTACTACCCAGTCCTTGGCTTCATCATGATGATGGTCTAGTCTATTATAAAAGCCTTGCTCACCTAGCGCCATTGTTAAATAGTATCCTCTACTTGATCTTCACGTACTTGTGGGCC
>TARA_B110000908_G_scaffold85881_1_pt1 | contig 15402 bp, 16 predicted proteins | sample TARA_B110000908 | Tara Oceans TARA_B110000908 (sample SAMEA4398067) | marine metagenome | biome: Polar Biome; feature: [DCM] deep chlorophyll maximum layer (ENVO:01000326); material: water (ENVO:00002006), including particulate matter (ENVO:01000060) such as... | depth 36 m
TAAGAATTCTTTGATGAATTAATTTAATTTTACTTTTTTACAAACTAGAAAAAACGATATGGTAATCAGTAGGATTTTTTAAAAAACCTTACTATATTCACTAATTACACTTCTATATTAAAATAAAAAAAATGATTAAGAATAAGGATATAATTATCGTTGGCTATCAATCTTGGGATATTAGCATTGGTAGTAATTGTAAAAATATTGCTTATCAGTTTGCAAAGCACAATAGAGTTCTTTATGTAAATTTACCGATTGACCGAAGGGGGCTTATCAGCAAAAAAAAACATGATGCCTTACAACTGAAACGTATTGCTGTTTTAAATGGAGAATCTGAATCCTTAGAAGTTATCTCAGACCAATTTTGGTCTTTTTATCCTAAAACAGTATATGAGTCAATCAATTGGATAAAAATTAGTATGTTCTATGATTTTTTTAACTGTATCAACGCAAAGCGCATAAGCAAGGAAATAAAACGAGCAATCGAGCAATTAAATTTCAAAGATTATATCTTATTTAATGATAGTGATATGTTTCGAGGGGTCTATTTCAAAGAGCTCTTGGCACCAGCATTTAACATCTATTACATTAGAGATAATTTAATTAGTCAGCCATATTTTAAAAGGCATGGGGCTAAAACAGAAATAAAAACAATCAAAAGTGCCGATATAGTTGTTACTAATTCACCCTATTTAAAAGATTATGCACTCCCACATAATAAAAACACATTTTATGTTGGGCAGGGTTGTGATTTAAGCCAGTATAAAAATAGCAACACAAAATTACAGAAAGATGTAACAGAAATTAAAGGATTAAAAATTGGTTATATTGGCTATTTAACCCAAATGCGACTTGATATTTCCTTATTGATTGAAATAGTCCAATTAAGACCAAATTGGCAACTTATTTTAGTTGGTCCTGAAGACTCATCTTTTAAAAATAGTGAACTTCATAATCTTAACAATGTTCACTTTTTAGGGCAAAAGAATACAGAAGAACTACCCGCATATATTAATAGTTTTGATGTATGTATAAATCCACAATTGGTAAATGATATGACGATTGGGAATTATCCAAGAAAAATTGATGAGTACCTTGCTATTGGCAAACCTATTGTGGCAACAAAGACTCCTACAATGGCCATTTTTGAATCTGTTGTTAGTTTAGGAACTAATACTAATGAATATATTTCTTTAATTGAAAAATTAATTAGAGAGGATAACTTAAAAAAACAAAATGAACGCATTGCCTTTGCTCAAAGTCATTCTTGGGAAAATAACGTTAAAGAGATTGCTAAGGCATATTATCTTATAACATCTAATAAATAAAATTTTGGTTTATTTTATTCTAACCAATGACTTAGGTCACGACCAATAAGCTTTGAGAATTTTAAGATTTCATCTCCGTAAATTTCATCGTTAAGCCTTTTTTTAATTTCGGGGGATAAATAAACACGCTTTAAATTTTTGTTTCTTAATTTATAAACAAATTTTAAAAGTGTTTTATTTTGTCTACACCAATTAACAAAAGACGGAAAAAATTTTTCAATACTTTTTCGAATTACGCTTTGTTCACCAATAAATTTATCTTGAAATTTATTTTTTATTTCTCCACCTACATTCAATTTCATTGAATAATCAGGAGTGAAATCGTTGTCAATTTCTAAAAAATCAAAAACCTCTTTCATAAAAGTTGTTGGATTATCTCTAAAGTCATCATATAACATGATTTTGATTTTAGAATGATCAAAATTGTCAAAGTAATACTTCATATGGCTATAATAAAATCCTTCTTGAATAAGATCATTTTTTTGCCACCAAAGATTGCCTTTAGTAAAACAATCTGTAAAATGTAGTGTTGGTGAAAGGTTTTGACGAAGTAAATGTTGATGTCTTGAAAAAAGTCGTTCTGATGGATTTCTAAAAACACCTAAGAGCTTAGTTTCGGGTACGTATTTTTTTATGTTATCTGCAGCTTTAGTTTTATATTGATACATATTGGAGCAATCTCCAATAATTTTTTCATTTTTTACATCCTTAAAAAGCAGTTTATAATCTTTAAGGTTGGTTATAGACTGTGGATAATGATAAAAGCCATGGGGATCTTCGCTATCATATCCTGTAATTTTAGTCTCGCCTTCCAGAGCAAAAAAATTTGGTTCCTTCACTGGAGACATAAAAACATCATGATGTTGATTAATTAAATAATTAATAGTAGTTGTCCCACTTTTTCCTGCGCCGAGAATTATAAAATTTGGTAAATTCATTTTTTAGTATGTAAGAAATCTGTTTTTTAACTTTTTAGTTCAAATAAATTAAGTGGCCTTAATAATGTAATTGGCATTTTATATAAAATATACATTATGCTAGTCTTTAGTGTTAAAATACGTTCAGAGAAGGGTAAATATCCTCTAACTTCAAAGGAAATAGATTCAAGCATAATTTATACAATGATATTTATTTGTTAAATTTTAATAAATAATAAATGCCTCTGTAAAAAAATCGTGTATTAGAGATTGCAGAAGGCAGTAATTGCATCGCTCTCTTTTTATCTAAAAGGGCAATTTGAGGGAAGTAAACAATATTGAGTCTTTTTATAGCTTTACAGTACAAGTCATTTAATTGATAAGCAGCAAGTATTTTTCGCATTTCATCATAAATCAATATTGATTTATTAATTGTGTTATGTTGATGAATTCTATAATAACCTATTTGTTGTTTTAATAGATGTAATTTAAACCCAGCATGACTTATTTTAAGCCACATATAATAATCTTCAATTTTAAGTTTAGGGTCATAGTTACCAACTTTATCCAATACTTCTTTACGAATTAAAGCTAAAGTAGTAGAAAATGGAAAGTCTCTCATAATAACCTCCTTAAATCCGTAAGTTCTTTCTGGCGCTTGTTTTTGCTCTTTTTCTGGCAAAATATTACCAAAACTATCAACCTTAATTGGATTACCAGAACAAACAGCTACATCGGGATTTTCTTCCATATATTGAACTTGTTGCTCGAGTTTATCTAGGCACCAATAATCATCTGATCCAGTTATACACACATATTCTCCATTTACAAGAGTTAAACAATGGTTAATGTTTTTGCAAATTCCTTTGTTGCTTTTATTTACAATGAAAAGGAAATCAAACTTTTTTTGAAGTTCTGTGACCACAATAACACTATCATCTGTAGAACAATCATCAATAACGATAAGTTGAATATTTTCTTGTCCATAAGTTTGATTAAATATAGACGTAATATTTTGAGAAATGTACTGCGAATGGTTATATAAAGGAATAATTACAGAGATTAAGGGTTTTATCATACTGTTATGGGTTTATGTTTTTTAAATAAAAGTTTCCTAAAAAGGACAATCATCATTATTAAATATATTGCATAATTGATGGCATAAGCATAAGTCAACCCTAATATCCCATAATTATTAAAAAAACAAAGAGATAATATTAAGAAAAGGCTGATGGAAACAACCTCAGTAATTAAAAATTCTTTTGTCATTGCTTTAGCTATCATCATAAAACTTAATAACCAAGAAGCTATTTTCAGAACATCGCCTATGAGTTGATATAAAAACAAATCTCTAACTGGATTAAACTCTTTTGAAAATAAAATAAGTATAATTAAATCCCTAAAAAGATACATTAAAATAGACAGTACAAAAACAACAGGAAGAAGTAATTTATATCCTTTAAAGATTTCTTTTTTCAGGGTTTGTTTGTCATTAACAGAAGAAAGCTTAGGTAAATAATAAATAGAAAGAGAAAAAGTAATAACGGTAAGATAAATTTCAGAAATTTTCCAAATGGCTTGCCAATGTCCTGCAGCATTAGCAGAAAGATTTTCTATAACATAATCCCTCAAGTAAATCTGTCTAACATTAAGTAAAATAACTGATACGAAGGTCATTAATGAATATTTAAAAAGACGTTTTAATGTTTCTTTATCGTACCCACTAAAAAACATTTCCTTTTTAAACCAGCTAGATTTTAAACTGAAATAAATTAAGACAATAAACCCAATAATCTGAGTAATTACAAGTGCTAAAAGGGCTCCTTCTACGCCTGCAATATAAACCAAAAGTAACGTGAAAATTAGTCCTATAATACTTGTTACTATTTTAGCTACAATCAATTTCTTGATCTCTTGATAGCCATTGAGAGCCTGAGTTAAAATTTGCTGAACTGCATAAAAACTTAGACTAAGAGCTAAAATAATAATGATAAAGTCAAAATCATTTGTTTTAAAAAGATAGTTACCAATAGTGTTATAAAAAACCAGAATAACAGTTGAAATAATTATACTACAGAATACAGTTACAAAAAAAGAAGAAGATACTATTTTTTGGTGTTTTATTTTATCCTTCCGATCTTCAGATAAATATTTGATAGTTCCCTGACCCATTCCCATATTAGCCCCTGAATTGGTAATTGAGATAAAGCTTTGTAATTGACCAATAAGTGCCACTCCTGAAGGCCCAACAATGTAGGCTACAAATTTAACGGATATAATCCCAGCTAACATTCTAATAATAGTTGATAAAGCAGACCAAAGGGTAGTAGTTTTTAAATCCAAGGTTCAAATTTATTAATAGTTTGAATAACATACTTAACCTCATCGTCTTCCATCACAGGGCTCATTGGTAAGCTTAAAATTTCATTTTGCATTTTAGAAGTGGCTTCGCAATGTTGATCTTTTAAGTCAGAAAAGACTGTTTGATTACTCATCGCAATAGGATAATGAATTTGAGTTTCCACTCCATTTTTCATTAAATATTGTTGTAATTGATCTTTATGTGAACATCTAATAACAAAGAGATGCCAAACATGGGTACAATTATCTTGAATGCATGGTAACTTTATGTATTGATTTTTAATATTATAAATATACTGTTGAGCAATAATACTTCTTTGTTGATTATCTGCATCAATACCTTTTAATTTTACATTCAAAACTGCAGCTTGAATTTCATCTAACCTTGAATTAAACCCCTGATAATCGTGATAATACTTTTTTTCTGAACCATAATTAGACAGAATCCTAACAATTCTAGCAAGATCAGAATCAGAAGTTACAACTGCACCAGCGTCACCAAGTGCCCCTAGATTTTTACTAGGATAAAAACTTATTCCAGCAGCATGGCCAAGTGAACCTGTTTTTTTTGATTTATATAATGCCCCTACGGCTTGTGCATTATCTTCAATGACTATTAATTGATGTTTTTTAATCACTTTTTCTAAAACATCATTATATGCGGGCATCCCATAAAGATGTACAGGCATAATAGCAGTGGTATTGTCTTGTATGTAAGCTTCAATTTTTGATGATTCAATGTTATAAGTTGTCTCGGATGGTGGAACTAAAATAGGTTGTAAACCTTCCTCTCTTATTGCCAATACTGAGGCTACAAAAGTGTTGTTAGGAACCAAAATACTATCATTTTTTTGAAGTTTACCAAGTACAATATATCCTCTAATTATAAGTCGAAGGGCATCTAAACCATTTCCAACACCGATAACATATTTTGATCCGATATACTTTGCGAAATTTTCTTCAAAAAGAATTGTTTGTTTTCCACGAATGAAATAACCAGAATTAACAACACTTGAAAGAGCTTCCAACAAATCTTTTTCATATTTATTATTTACTTTTTTTAAACTTAAAAATTTTACTTGTCTTTGTATTTCTGTCTTCATCTATTTAGGGATTTTGAATATCGGTTATTTACATTTTAAACATTTGTAAGGACTTAGTTCATTATCGCATTGACAAATAGCTCTTTTAAAAACTGCAGGGCTTCCATACCAAACAGTAAATTCAGGAATATCTTTAGTGACAAGGCTTCCAGCTCCTATTAATGAATATTTTTCAATTGTTATTCCCGCTAATAGAGTACTATTAGCTCCTATTGAAGCACCCTTCATGACTTTTGTTTTCAATAAACTGAATTTTTCGTTTTTAGATTTAGGGTACAAGTCATTTGTAAATGTTACGTTGGGACCTATGAAAACATTATCTGAAATAGTAATCCCATCCCAAATTTGTACACCTGGTTTTATTGTGACGTTGTTTCCAATAATGACCTCATTTTCTATAAAACAATGGGAACATATATTGGTGTTACTACCTATTACTGCAGCCTCTAAAACAACACTAAACTGCCATATTGTTGTTCCCTTACCTATATTTTTAGTGTAAATCTCAGCTGTTGAATGAATCATGTTTTTATTCTTTTTGGACTGCTTCTAAAAACGTATCGTAATCTCTGATATAATCTGCTTCATTGAAAGACATAGAAGCAATAACCATACATATAGCGTTTTCAGAAAAATTATTTAACTCTCTCCAGATCATTTTAGGAATGACTATAAAACTATTGGGTGAATTAAGGTGGTATGTCTTCTTTTCTTTACCATCATCCAATACAAGGTCAAAACTCCCCTTTAAAGCAAAAATCACCTGTTCTAATTCATAGTGTGCATGAAATCCTCTTTGTTGACCTTTTGGTACATCATAGAGATAGTAGATGCGTTTTATATCAAAGGGGACATGGGTTTTATTTTCTAAAAAACCTAAATTTCCCCTCCCATCGGTAATCGTTGGTGTAGTCATTTGTTTTACTTTGGACAATCCCATGATTTATTCAAATTTAAGTTTAATTTTTTTTATGTTAACGGGGGTGATTTGATTTTTGGTCATCATTTACTATTATGAGGCGTATGGATAAAAGTTGTATTCGCTTTCTTAAAATCAAACAAGCCCAAAACAATCATAAGAGCAGCTTTTGGAATAGAAAAAAGAGCAAACAATAAATGTTTGTTATACATTGAAGCAGGAATAGAGATCAGGTTGGCAATCAAATTCAAAGCCAATCCAAACAACCATAGAAAAATTAAATGTGTTTCGAAAAAGATATGTAAGGTGCTACCCAATAGTAAAATGACAGGAATTAAGAGTCTGGGTGGAAGAGCCATTTGTATTATTTTATTTAAAAAATCACTATTCCCATTACGTAAAAATGCCATGACTGCAGTGCTGCCATACTGCTTTAAAAAAAAGAATTGCGCTGCTAGCCAACGTGTTCGTTGATTTTTGAAAGCAGCACCTGAATTAACTTTTTCATCAAAGAGGATTATGTCGTGAACATAATGAATATAAATGTTATCCTTAATAAGCTTAATTTCCAATTCCTTATCAAAGCCTCCAATGGCCTTTGCTTCTTCGATAAGGTTTTTTAGAAGCTGATAGTTAAAAAACATTCCTGATCCCACAAGGCGAGAGGATAAGCCCAAACGGATACAGCCTAAATTGTAAATATTATTATTAATTGCTTCGCTAAGACCGTCCAAGATTGCGAAATTGGACTTGAGATTTTTTGCTGTTCTTTGAGCTTGAATAACAGAATATCCTTTATTGAATTCTAGATTTATGGCAGAAAGAAAGCCATCGTCCATAATATTATCTGCGTCGAGAACCAATGCAGTATCAAAATCAGGTAATTGCTTAAAAGCAACATTCAATGCCTTAACTTTGGTGCTTTTTTCAAAAAAAACTTCAATAACTGTGACTGGAAGTTTGGCTAGGGTTAAAAGGGTACTATCTTTTAATGAATCCGCAATTATAACAACCGAGAAATCAGGATAGTTTTGAAGTATGGCCTTTTTTGCAACCTCAACAATGACATTATCTTCTTTATAGGCAGGTATCAAAACTGCTACTGAATTAATTTTATTTGAGACTACAGTTTTAACCTTTTTAACTTTTGGCAACTTTGATGCAAGGGCAAATACAAATAAATATAGAGAAGATAAGCCTAAGTATAACACTATTGTAACAGATATGATTTCCATTCTAATTTTTACAGGTGATTTATTAATATTCTAATTTGTTTTTGTTTTCAGTTATTTTTCCTTTTGATATCAAGAAAATTAAAGCTAAAGTTATTGGAATTAAAACTCCACTTGGTAATTGCATAGATAAATTGTTTGTAAAATCTGAAACAATAAATCCACAATAAGCACAATAAAAAGCGATTGCATAATTTTTTTGATTGAGATTTGATATTTTAGTAATTAAGAAGCCCAAATAAAGGATTAAAATAAGCGTCAAAACAATTTTTATAATTAAACCAACGATACCGGTTTGCATCCATATACTTATATATAAACCATCAGTATATTTTAGAATTTCTGGCCCATTAGCATAAAACTTTTGAGCCCAACTACCCGAACTACCTATGCCGTATCCAAGAGGTTTATTAGTCATAAAATTAGTAAGCTGATCAATTCTGTCTAACCTAATATTTAAAGACGGATTACTATTAAAATTAAGTGCTGTACGTAGTCTATTAATTTGATATACAGATTGTCCTATGAAAGTAAATTTTAAAAAGCTTATAGAACCAGTAAAAATAATCAAAGTCCAAAAATTAATGGAAACTCTATTAATCATAATCACATAAACCAATAAACCAATAAAAACAATAGCTAAAGGACCCCTACTTCCTGAGATAATTAAACCATATGTAGCGAAAGCAGAAAAAATAAAATAAAGTAATCTCTTTTTAATTTTATTTTGAGAAATACTCAAAATCCCAAAGACTAATGCAGAGTGTGCCTGATTTGCAGCAAACTGGGAAGCATCTGTAAAAAAAGAAAAAACTCTAAGTCTACCCCACAAAACATGGGTTGATTTTGCCCCTGCATTGAGCCATTCTTGTTCTGTTGCACTAACTCCCAAAAACAATTGCTTAATTCCCCAGAGGGTGCCAAAAATTGCTAGTATTCCCCAAAGCATTAAAAAACTTTCTAAGTGCTTTGCTTGTCTAAAAAACTGAAGTACTAATAAGATGATCAATAGACTATAAATACTAAAAGATCTATTAGCATAAAACCAAGCTATTTTATTAGTTGACAAAGGGTTGAAATAATTTACAACACTTAACATGAACCATAAAAAGAAAATAATAATTAATGGATTGTTAAGCATGTCTTTTTCGATACTTATGTTTTTATCTAAAATTAGAGTGATCAGCAAATACAATATTAAAAAATCAATCACTAATCCAAAAGGGATTTCGGGTTCATATCTATTGAGTAAAGAAACTAAAAATCCGAAAACAACAATTAAACTCAGGATACGATAATGTTTTTTATGATTTAAAACAAGAAGCATCAAAAATGGAGGGAGAAAAATGAGCACAACAGCATGTTTTACAGCTAATTCTGAAAACATATATGAAGATGCTATCAAAAGAATTAATGCAGAACAAAAGACCTTTATGTCAATTCTATTTATATCTAACATCCCTAATAATTCATAAAAAATATGTTTTTAAAAGTTTCTCCGAGAGATTTTCATTAATATCTATTTTAATTGATTTAAAGTTGATTTAAGATAACTAATAGTAATCAGCACTGAGATAATCCCGAATAAACCAAACATAAAGCCGAAAATAGTTGTAAATATTTTGTTTGGTGTTATTTTTTCGGTTGTAAAATCTGCACTTTCTATTACTATAAAGTTATTTGAAAGCTTCTGGTTTTGCTGCCTTAAGATGCTTTTTTCATAGGCTTTCAATATCTCAAAATAACTAGTTTCATTTATTATAATTTGTCGGTTAAGTCTCTTATAATTCATTTCTAGTGATGTCGTATTTTCAATCCTTAAGTTTAACTCAGCTAAAAAGGCTTTTGAAGAATTATAAATAACTTCTTGGGTATTAAAATCAATGAAACTTTCTATCCATTTTTCTATCAATATTTTATTTGGAACACTTGTTATTTCATCATTATCTGGATTAATAATGTTTAAAAGATGAACTTTAATTTCATTTTTAATTTGGTCTATTTTATTCTGATAGTGCAAAGTTGTATTCTCATTATTTAGAGTGTTATCTTTTGAGATTTTTTTAACTAAATCTGATAAAGCTTCCTCTTTTTTCAACAATTCAATATTTTCAGAAAAGAGCCTATTATTTTGCTTTAATTTTACTTTAATTTCATCTAAATTAGCTAAAGATGCCATCATTTTATTTTTTGAAATAGATACGGTAGTTATAGCATCTTGTTTGGCATTCACTAATATTTTAGCTTCCTCAAGAAAATCTACGATTCCATTTTCTTTTCTAAATGATAATAAATTTAATTCAGTTTTTTGCAGATTTAATTCAGTTTCTTTAAGTTTTTCTTTAAAAAATTTTTCAATTTTTTTGGCCCCACTAGATTTTATTAATTCGAAGCTATTTTTTATAATTAAAGTCACTTCATTTAAAATATCTTTACAAAACACATCACTTTTAGAACTAAAAAAGACTTTTATGATGTCTGTAGTGCTTGTTTTTAATATTTTAAGCTCTGTTAATTGATCTATATTGTAGGGACTGTCAATGTTAAAAATAAGATCTTTAAGAAGTGTATCATTAACAATAATTAAATCTGATAATTTTTTATAAGTTGCATCACTACTAACTGAATCGTAATAGTGTGTTTCATCTATATCTAAGAAAACAGATTGAATATAATCCAAATGGTTTGGGGGTATATCTTGTTTTTTATTTTGATATTTATAGAGATGTTTCGCAAATGTTCTTAACAGAATTTCTTGTTTTTTAGGGCCAGAGTTAATAAAACTAATTACGTTATCTAAATCATTGTTTGTTTGAGAAAAATTAAAATTAATGATATCATAGGATGCGTCATTCGCGGAACTTTGACCTGTATAAATAGACACACTTGAATTAAATTTATCTGAACGTATTGAAATAAAAATAAATGTTAATACCGCAGATATGATGGGTATTATAATCAAATAAATTCTGTTTTTTAATAATATTTCTTTTGTGTTTTTTAACTCCATAATTATTAATTTCCTAACATTGTTTTATATTTATTTTTAAGCTTCAGATAATTAAATTTTTCTTGGTAAAATCCGACTTTTATCTGTTGGTATCTATCTTGAACTTCTTGTAGTTCAAAATAAGTAACAGATGCAGTTCTAAACTTTATTTTCATCAAATTTAAATTTTGTTCACTATCTTCCATTAAACTGAATTTTAGTTTGAGACTTTCAAGAGCTAACAGTTGATCATAAAGAATATTTATAAAAAGTTGCCTAAGTGACTTTTTTAATTCCTTTTGTCTCAGATTTAATTCTTCTTTAGTGCTATATAACTTTCTTTTATCGCTTTTTTGAAAAAACAAAACTTTTGGGCTAATTGCAAAACTAAAGTTTATTCTAGGGGTTAATCCATTCAGTTCATTAGAATTAAAGCCTTGATTGCTTTGATCCATTAGATTTAATCCAGTTCCAAGTGTAAAAGCATTTACAAGCACTTTCTTATTTTGAAAAATATCCTCATCTAAACTTTTCATCTGTTCATCAAAAACCTTACTAGAGTTAGAATTTAAAACAACAAGGGTGAAAAGTGAATCCAATTTTTCCGGTATCATTAAGATTTCATTAATTGCGTTCATGTCTTTTTCAAAAAAAACTTCATTAAAATCATTTTGACTAAACATATTAGAACCAAATAAAAATATTTGAAAAATTAAAATTAAATTATATTTCTGCATAATTATCGTTTTTATTTGTAATAATTTAATGTGAACTATTTAAAAAATTCCATTTTATTCCTTTAAAAAATGGGGGTATATTATCAATTTGATTATTTTTAATACTTTTATAAACGTGAATAGGTATTGAAATTAACCCAAAGAATAAAAAGAAAATAAAAACATTGATTTTTTTATAATTTCGTCGCATAAATAAGATTCTATTTCTTGTTAAATAATACGTTTTAAGACCTGATATTTTTCCCGTAGATACAGATTCTTTGTGTAAAATACGGCTACTATGGTCAACTAAAACCTCATACCCTTTTTTTCTAATCTGAATAGCCCAATCTACCTCTTCATAGTATAAAAAATAATTTTCAGGCATTAACCCAACTTCATCAATAATGCTTTTTTTGAGCATCATAGCAGCACCGTGTGGAATTCCAGTAATTTCTGTTCTACAAGAAATCTTTATTTTTTTTTTGTAGTAGCTATTTTTATTTCTTCCTGTATATGAATTCGGCAGGGTAAAACCAGCATATTGCAATGTGTCTGGATGATCAAAAAAATAGATTAGAGGTGACACAATCGCTACATTTAAATTGTTTTTTAAGACCTCTTTAAGTTGAAAAATAGTTTTAAGCCCATCTATAAAAATGGTATCATTATTTATAAAAAACAAATAACTTCCTATGGACTCTTTAATTCCTAGATTATTACCGCCTGCAAAACCTAAATTTTTTTCACTTCTAATTGTTTTTATTTTTGGAAATATATTTTTAATTTTATTGGTCTCGTTTAGTTTAGACCCATTGTCAATTACAATAATTTCTAAGTGTTTATCATCATATCTACCGACAGATTTGACCATCGCAATAGTTTCATCCATTTCATTATAATTAACTGTTATTAAACTAACCATAAATTAATACCTTCTTTTTGCTTTATCCCAAGTAACCTTAAAGTCCCCTGAAATTAATTTATAAAATCCAATAAATACACTTAAATTCATCAATGTAAAATAAAACGGAACAAAAGCAATTTTAAATTTTATTCTACTTTTTTTAAAAAAATATCCTACAATTGAGAGTAAATAAAAAAAGACTTGACACACAAAAAAAATTTTAAAAATTAATATTGATTCAAACAAAAATAAATTTGATAAAAAAAAAATAACCAAAGCCAAAGGAGCCAGTGTCCAGCGCAACACTCTATGCGATATATATTGGAAACTAAGAACACCATAACGGAAAACATTCAGCAATCCCCTTAAATGCAACACAGCTTGAAGTCCACCAGCACTGATTCTAATTTTTCGTTTAATTTCTTCTTCTATACTCACAGACGCTTTTTCTGATGCAATTGCATCAGAGGCATAAGCAACACGATAGCCATTTTTTGTAACATTCATTGACGTAATAAAATCTTCAATAAGAAGATTTGCATTTGGTTTTTGATACAATTTTGCTCTTATGGCAAACAATTCACCTGCTGCACCTACAACACTAAATAAATGATAATCCATTTTTTTAAGCCAGGATTCATATTTCCAATACAAACCCTCTCCCGCCGCTGCTGCATCATCTTTATTGTCTGACAGCACCTTTTTTTCTCCTGCAACAGCACCAATTGAGACATCTTGAAAATGAATCGAGATGTTCCGTAAAGCCATTTTATTTAAAAATGAATTAGCATCTGAAAAAACAATAATTTCTGTTTGAATATCTTCAATTACTCTGTTTACAGCATCCAACTTTCCTTTTCTTTCATTGGCATGGTAATTGACAACAGATGGGAATGATGATAGAATTTTCATTGATTTATCTGTGGAGCCATCAGTTACAAATATTGTTTTTAGCTTTTCATTGGGATAATTAAGAGAGATAGAATTTTCGATTTTTTTATGAATAATTTTTTCCTCGTTAAAACACGCAATAATGTGTGTAATCTCAGGAAGTAGAGTATCTTTTTGTGGAATAAGTATCGTCTTTTTTATAAAAAATGTGCATAATTTAACTATAATACCATATCCTATATAGGTGTAAAATAATATAATAAAAGAAATGTAGAATAAGTAAATCATTATAAGAGGGTGTCAAATAATTTTTATTTTAAATAAGTTATGTTAGACATTTTCTTGTTGAATCATTGCTGTTGGTGTTTTAAATAGAATCCACATATCCAACAAAAATGACTGATTCTCTGAGTAGTAATTATCAAGAAATTTTCTAGAATCTGATGAAGTTGTTTTTTTTCCTCGTTCAGTAACTTGCCAAAGTCCAGTTATTCCTGCAGGTGATAAAAATCGAAGAGACCACTTATCACAAGTTAATGTCTCTGCTTCATAAAGTGGCAAAGGGCGATTACCTACTAAAGAAAGATCACCCTTTATAACGTTAAATAGTTGTGGTAACTCATCTAGACTTGTTTTTCTGAGCCAGTGACCTACTTTTGTGATTCTCGGATCATTATTAAATTTTTGAAAAGAAGTATTTACATTTTTGTCATGTTTTGAAAGAATCTCGTCTTCATAAACAAAACCCTCATCAGAAAAGAGTAATGGTATTAATTCAGAATCTCTCATTTGAGAAGCTACAGGAATTTTATCCTTTTCAGTAATGTAGTGCCCTGAATCGCTTAGTTCATCAATCATCTCGTCCGCATTCGAATACATCGATCGGAATTTATAAAATTTAAAAATTTTATAGCCTTCACCAACTCTTTCCTGACTATAAATAACAGAACCTTTAGATTCTAATCGAATAGCGATTATGATTAAAAAAAATAGGGGGGATAATAAAATAACTAAAGGAATAGCTAAAAGAAGATCAATAAATATTTTTAGAAAATTTTTCTCATTTTTAAAAATTTCTGATCTGTTAGTATTTAATTGGTGATTTGTTAAAAAAGGAGGGATATTCATAGTTGAAGCTTAAAAATTAATTAATCAAATTTTGGACTCTTAATTTCAATTCAATTGGATTAAAAGGTTTTGCTAATACATCTTTTGCTCCAGCTTTAAGACAAGCTATACGGACATCACTTTTTTGACCTACAGATAAAACAAGTACAGGTATCTTCTCATAAAATTTATTTGTTTTTATAGTATTCAATAAATCTAAGCAGGTAACTTCATTTAACAAATAGTCTAAAATAATTAAATCTGGGTATATATTACCATGTAAAAAAAAATTAGCTTGTTCTACTGAATTTTCGATTTTGATTTTGAAGTCTTTGATTAGTAACTTTTTCAAAAACTCACTCATAAATTTATTGTCCTCAACAATTAAGATTGTTTTCATTTTATGTTAGGGTTAAAAATGTTTAAAAATTTATATTTGATGATTAGAAATTTAATACTATTATTCTTAATCTTATCAATGAAGATTAATTAATGAAAATTGATTTTTTTTAAAAAATTTCATTAAAGTGATGAATGTTTTTAAGTAATATTAAGTAATGAATTCAGAATGTGTAGTTTAAAATAAATTTCTAAGAAAGATTCTCTGATTGAGCAAGCTTGATTTTTGAAATTTTGGGTAGTTGAATTTAATTTCATTTTTAATTAGGGATTAAAAATTATTTAATTTTTACTAAATTAATATAAATATTCTGTTTTGTTAGATTTTTTTAAAAAAACCTTCGACAAAAAAAATAATGTAAATATTTTTGAGTTTAACTTTTATGGAATGAGTAGAGATAATTTTTTGAATGTCTCCGGATTTGATACAGAGTTTAGACACTTTTTTTGAAGAATCAACTGTCTAAATCAAAGATAAGTTGTTAAGTTCGATATTTGAAGAAAAAATAGAATTTGATGGAGTAAAGTAT
>TARA_B110000908_G_scaffold170970_1_pt1 | contig 15181 bp, 13 predicted proteins | sample TARA_B110000908 | Tara Oceans TARA_B110000908 (sample SAMEA4398067) | marine metagenome | biome: Polar Biome; feature: [DCM] deep chlorophyll maximum layer (ENVO:01000326); material: water (ENVO:00002006), including particulate matter (ENVO:01000060) such as... | depth 36 m
CCACATTTATAACTTAGCTCCTGGCCTGAATTTCGGGGACCACCTCACAGGCCGTTTTTCTGTCGGAATGAATTTAGGAGTTGCATCAAAATAAAGTGATTAAAGGAGCTCAACGATCTATTCTGCAGCTGGCTAATCCCCTATCTTTAATTCTTGTGCCTTGTGCCACACTCATCGTTGAACTAAGGATGAGCTCTCATGAATTCCTATTTTAAAAAGCTTGGTCAAACCGTCCTAGAACGGTGGCGAGAACAGAATTTCTCACTCGAAGCATTTCCGGAGCTTGCCCGGATCGCTATCGATGAAGCTCCACCGTCTGAGAACGTTGACCTCGAGGAACTGATTCACGAGTTCCTTGCCAACGACGAACAACCTTTTCAGACTCAATCTGGGTTCGGTCAACCCGAGTTAGTCGCTTATAATGATCCGCGTTTTTACATTCAGATACTCTTCTGGATGGAGGGAACCACCAAAATCCATCAGCACGGATTCTCTGGTGCATTTCATGTCATGCACGGATCCAGTGTTCATTCCGAATTTGACTTCGTGGGAGCCCAGTCAGTCACTCCACATATACGCACCGGAGACCTGCGTATGAAGAAAATCGAGCTACTTGAAACTGGCCGCACCGTCCCAATCGCCTCTGGTCGGAAATGCATCCACTCCCTCTTTCACCTCGATACGCCTTCCGTCACCGTGGTGGTCCGTACCCAACACGATCCCGGTACAGGACCGCAGTATAATTATCTACCACCTCACATCGCGATCGACCCGCTTAATCCAGATTCCCTAACAACGCGTCGGACACAAATCCTCGACATACTCGCAAACCTCGACCATCCCAGCTATGCAACACACGTGGGTGAAATGGTGGAGAGTCTGGATTTCGAGCGGGGCTTCAGCACGCTACTTCACGCCATGCCGCGCCTTCAGGATCTTGGCAAATGGGAACCCATTCTGGCAACGTTTCAAAACAGACACGGTGATCTCGCCAAAGGAGTTCCCGATACTCTGGCCGAGTGCCTTCGCAGGGAGTATATCACCCAGATGCGCCACCACATCGAAAACCCGGATCATCGCTTTTTCCTAGCGCTGGTCATGAACGTCCAGAATCGCAACGATATCCACTCGCTCATCACCAAGCGATTTCCAGACCAATCACCGGTCGAGACAATCCTGGGCTGGGTAGCAGAACTGATTGAGCCAACTGATTTTGGCCTTACCCTTCTCGACGCAGCCTTTGCCTTTCCTGAATCTCTCGACATCGAGGCACAGTATAATTTACTCATCGACGCACTAAAACACGCGCTAGAGGAGGACTCGGAGGATTCCGAGAGCAAAACGGTCGGAGCAAAACACCCCGAGATTCATAGCGCCCTATCAGAATCTTGCCTAAGGCCACTGTTTTCGTGACAGCTAGAGAGCTTAGAGAGCTAGAGCTTTTTTCTCACCCGGCTAATGCATAGTCCAAGTAGGACCAACCGTATTTCAAAAACACCTCCGTGAAGAATCTCCTTGGCGCAACGGGTATGGGAACTAGTATCTCAAATCAGTAAATTACGCGGAATCTGCCCCCCCTATCTTCACCATGAAAGCCCCTTCGAACACCCACCTCAAAAAGCAACTCTCTAGCAGTGCAGCATATCAGCTTTGGTGGATGATTGTTGTGCTTCTGAGTGGATCTATGGCAACCCGGGCGCAGGAGAAACTTCCTGCTCCTGTTGTTCTTCCTAATCCGCCGTCATTGATCGAGGGCGGACAGAGTGGGAGCATCACCCTGACTCATGTCAGCTCCAAGCCGAACAAGATTATCGATAAAGAGGATTGGTGGAAAAACAATGGACTGAAAAAGCCTGTCGTTTATGAACGGTTTCTTACGATGGCTCGAGGAAAGATTCCCGCGTCTGCCCCGAAGACATATCGAGAACTTCCGTTAGTAGCTGTTTGGTCGACTTCCACCCGTCGTTTTTTCTCCTACGGGAAGCAAATTTATAAAGCAAGGTATCTGCTTGTCGAAGGAGCCAATGGAGAGATTGAGTTCGCGTTTGATGCCAAGGCCTATGGAACTGTGGCTTGGGCTGACGTGGCCGATGGCATCCTGTATTTCACAAATAACCCGGGAAATATTTCCGCAGCCTCTGGTGGTGGCGCCCGAATTTTCGCAGTCGATCTGAAGTCGAATTTATTAAAGTGGGCCAGTCCTAAAAAAGTTTGTAAAGGTCAGTTTGCGGTGGTCGCAGGGTCGGTGGTTTGCGGCTATGGTTTCACGGGAGAACCGGATGCCATTACGGTCTGGGATCGATTCAGCGGCGACTTGATTCAGACGATTAAGCTGAAGACCGCAGCAAATTGGATCATTCAAAAGAAGGCCAAAATCTACATCCGTTGCTACAACACTGACGAAGTCTTCCGGATTGAAATTCGGGATTAGTCTCACGAGAATGAGCAAAAACGAGAGCTCCCCAAATTGGCAGCGAAGATGGATTCCGCTATTGATCGACGTGGTCACGCTGGCCGGATTTTTCTTTTTTATTCCCCTGCTAGGCAACTTGATTTCGAACCCTTCATCATGGAACCATCTTTTTTTTGATTCCTGGATTTTTTGCGATCATGGCTGGGGTAGCGGCGATTCGAAGTCTTCCTAATTACTCTATCGATGAGGATAAAGGCCCCTCCATCCTAGGTGTCTGCCTGATGGTCGTCATCCTAGTCGCTTACTGCCTTCTTTACACCTCCGCGACAAATCTCGGTGGAAGCCAGAAAAGTAATGATGGCGCTGTGGCGATCCTTTTCTTTGTTCTGTTACTACCCGTCTGTGGTGCCTTCTGTATGCCTTTATCTAAGGCGAAGAAAGATACAACGGAGGCATTGATCGTCGAATCCATCGCCCTAATTTCCGTCAACTACTTAACCCTCGTGGGTGCGGCGGTGTGGGATTGTTTTAGTTCTATGCCGTCTGCTAAAGATCCGGTTTATGCTACGGGAATTTCATTGCTAATATTATACGGAATTCTCGTGATGATTTTCCTAGTCTTCTTTGGACTACCAAGAGTCTATTTACTGCGTGCAACCGGTGATAAAAGAGGACTGCTCAGTTACATTGCCGGAGTTGCTATTTTCCTTTGGGACAAGGTTCCACCTGTGAACTAACTCGGACAACATCGTCACTCCCTCGGTGGAAGATTGGATCACATTAAGCTTTTGACTCGTGACGGTCACCCTAGGCTGCGTCAGGAAAGCGAAACAACCGATCCTACACCCTACTCTAATGTCCCTCTCCTCAATTCAACGTTTTACCGTTTTTGTTTCTCAGCGCGTTCGCCAGGCCTGCACTCTCTTGGGTAAAAGACTGATTGGCTCTCAGCGACTTCACGGTTGGTTTTACCCACCCTTGGAGATCGAGACTCCCGCCGAAATTGAAACACCGGCCAAAATCAAGACGCCTGCCGAAAAATACCGTCAATTCAACGAACTCTATTTTGCGGATCTACACGAGCAGGAACGGATGTTGGCCGATGAACCCCGCATGGCGTTTTATCACGAAGCTATCAGCCGGCACATTAAATCGGGCGATCGCGTGATCGATCTGGGCACAGGCACGGGTATCTTAGCGGCATTTGCTTCGCGCCAAGGAGCGGCACAGGTCTACGCGGTGGATCACTCCTCAATCATCGATCACGCCATGCAACTAGGAGCGGAGAATGGGATCGAGAACGTAGACTTCGAGGACGTACACAGCGCGAAGTTTTACCTCGAGGAGCCGGTGGACGTGATTCTCCACGAGCAGATTGGAGATTATTTGTTCGATGAGGCGATGGTGCCCAATGTCTGCGATCTGCGCGACCGCCTGCTCAAACCCGGCGGACTTATTTTACCGAGTCAGTTCGAGTTATTTTGTGAACCGATGACGCTGCATGACGACCGACGCGTGCCCTTCATTTGGGAGCTCACCAACGTGCACGGGTTTGATTTTTCCAGCATGGAGCGAAGTCGTCCCCAGGACCCAGAATACTACAGCATGACGAGCTGTGATCTGAGTGTGGTAAAACACTTTTTGGGTGAGCCAGCTCCGATAGTGGAAGTGGATCTACACACCATCACCGAGTCGACGTTCCCGTTGTCGGTAAAATTAACGAGGAAAGTGACCCGCTCCGGCCTTATCGATGGTCTCGTAATCTTCATGAAAGCCAAGGTAGATGACGATCTGGTGCTGAGTTCGAGTCCGCTCGATCCGGGCCGGGCACCGCACTGGGGGTTTAGAATTCTACGTTTGGATCAAAGCCACGCCGAAATCGGTGATGAGCTGGAAGTGACGCTAACCGTCAAAGACTGGGCCGATGTCGACACCTGGGCGTGGACCTGTGAAAAGCTCACTACCTAGAATTTAAAATGCTCAGTGGCATTCTGACAATCTAACTACTCAAGTGACCTTTGGCATCAGAGCGGTTTGCGCTCAACTCTCGATCATATTTGGATTGACTTCCCTCTGTCCTCCGAGCTTATGAAGCTATGAAAATCATCATTAGAAATCTATCTCGAAACACCACGGAATCTGAAGTCAAAGATCTCTTCGAAGCGTTTGGTGAGGTGAGGTCTTGTGATCTGGTGATGGATAAAAAGACAGGAAACTCTAAGGGCTTTGGTTTTGTGGAAATGCCCGATGACAAGAATGCGAAGTATGCGATCAAAAAGCTGAATGATAGGACCATCGCGAATAGCCGTATCCGTGTAAAGGTGGCTGAAGAGAAGTAGTCATCGCTATCGAGTGCAGAAGGGGCAAGCCTGTTGCATGAGTCTCCGCGCACCATTATTTTTGAAAATCATGTCACAAAAGTGGGAGGGGCGGCCAATGAAGGGCAGAACGATGCTGGATACGACCTCTCTCTAGAGCCCTCAATCGTAAAAGCAAATTTCTAGCATTAACTAATAACCACACCTGACATATGAAAATCCTACCTCTAATCCTCACCACTTTCTTAGCATTCGGACTAACCTTAACCGCCCAAGATCGGGTAGATCCCAAGCCGACAGGAAAGAAAGCCTACCCAACCCACTGGGGAAAACCTCCATTGCGACAGACTCGCGATTTACGCCAACTTCCCGGTGACTATGGTAAGGGAAGCGGCACGCTGGCAAAATGGATTGCCAAGCACATGGAAGCAGATAAGAAAAATCCAGACAGAGCGAAGCAGGCCGCTGCTACCACTGCAGCTGAAATCCAGATATTGGAAAAGGATATCGCCAGTATGAAAAATTTCATGGCTCGGGCCAGATTCACTCCAGAGGGATTGGTCAAGTACAAGGCTAAACTCAAAAAGAAAGAGGATCAGCTAGCTGCCCTTAAGATGGGGACTGCCGCTTCCAAGAAAAAAGGCGTTCCCACTTTTGATCAATGGATCAAAGGCGGAAAAAAAATCCCCAAGGGCATGATGTTTACAGGTGGCTCTCCGTGGTTTAACGAAAACACGGCAAAGAACCGCTCCGCCAAAGAAGTTTACAAAATTCTGTTCGGCAAAGACGCCGGGTAAAAACGTCCTTCGATGAGGCGATGGCCAAGCTCAAGGGACCTCATTCCCCCTTTCCGATCCTCTCAACGGCGCCCCCAAGCGCCCACCAAAAAATACTAATCCTGTGAAACTATCTTCTACCAATAAACCCCTCCTGACCACCATGATCACTAAACATACAAATCCCGCAGCACTGATCGCATTCACAGCAGCCATGCTGCTACCGGGATTAGCTGCCGGTGCCAAACTCGCCCCGACTGCCATCCGAGCCGCAGAAAAACCACTGACAACCCGCCTGCACGAAGCCGAAAAGGTATTCGTCTGCGTGGTCGTTAACCGGAAACTACTCAAGGACGATTGGTGCCATGCCGATCTTAAAGTGACCCAGGCCATCAAGGGCGTGAAGCTGGGTGAGCTCGTTCCAGTGGTCTGGCGGCCGAAGGTTACCCGTTACAACGCCGAGGAAAACCAACTAGGGCTAGCCGTGCTGAAACCCGCCCATCAAAAACGCTACTGGCTCCGTTCTGATACCTTCGTCGATATCTCTTTCGCCGAGCAGGCGGCCTATTCGTTAGGGAAAACCGACGGCATCCTCCGGGAATACGTCAAAGGCGCGACCCTGACCAAGGAAGAGGAGAAAACCGTCATCGAACTGGCCAGTAAACGCGGAATCAAAAAGATCGCCAAGATTAAGACCTACTATCTACGCCCCTCATCCGATCGCGGCATCTCCGTGTATGGAGTGGATCAGGTCAAGGGACGCGAAGTCCTCCACCCCATGCTGACCGTAAACCGCAAAGGGTGGACACACCGCAGTAGAAACGCCAAGAAAGACGAAGTTCAGAGCGGTGACTTCTGGGCGGGAAAACCGATGATCCGAAAAACCACTATCCTGATGATCGGGAAAAAGGAATACCGTGTCGGAAGCCCCCACGGACTGACTGTCGAGCAGTGCGAATCCATGCTCAAGCGGTTCCAGACCGGAAAATACACCGTGGCCGAGGGCAAGAATGGGGATCGACTCAAGGGGGTTGACTGGAATAGTCCCACGTCATTCAGCAAGTTTGGTGAGAACATCAACGTTTCATTCCGTCCGCAAGGTGGAGACGGATGGTACACCCTGAAAATCAGTCTCACCGGAGACAAACTCGTGATCGACGAGATCATGCTAGCCATGCCGTAAACGCTTGGAGTTCGGAGTTCGGAGTTGGGATATTATTATGTTAGTCCGAGGGGCTTTCATCCTCCCGCCTAGGGTTGCGCATCCACGTACTACCTTGGGTAGTATGTAAGGGAGTGTAAAGTAGTGTGGTAAAGAAATGGTGCATCCGACCAGATCTCCGATCTTGAATGTTGAAGCCTTTTGACACGGTGTGTTATGGAACTACTGATCTCGAATCATTGTGAATCCGCGGATTTTGACCGTTTCATTGCCACACAATGAATTACCTCCTCATCTCCGTAATTACATGAAATTTCCCCCCTCTGGCCAACGTAACTGCGCTTGGAATGCTATCTGGCCTCACTCAACACCACCATGAAACACTCACCCACTCTCACGCTTCTCGCCATCCTCAGCACCTCCCTTCCCTCGCTCGCCGACGTCACGCTCGATCGCATGTTTACGGATCACATGGTTCTTCAGCGTGACCTCGCTGTGCCCATCTGGGGAACGGCGGCAGCGAACGAGCAGGTTACGGTTTCCTTTCGCGGTCAGACTAAAAAGGCCACCGCTGATGCTGAGGGGAAGTGGATGCTGAAACTCGATCCACTGAAGATCGGCGTGGCCGCAGAACTGAAGGCCGGCGACACCGTGCTGAAGGACGTGCTGGTCGGCGAAGTATGGCTCGGCTCGGGCCAATCTAACATGGCGGGCAGCTGTGGGGGATACATGAAAAATGATTCCGTGCTCACCGAGATCGTCAACGGCGGCCCGTATCCAACCCTGCGTCTTTATGGCAAAGGCGGCTGGCAGGTTGCGGATGCCACCACCGCCAAATCGTTTTCGGCCATTCATTTCTCCTTCGGTTATCACCTGCACAAGGAATTGAAGAACGTACCGGTCGGCCTGATGGCTGGTGCAGTGGGAGGCACGCCCTCGGGTCGTTGGTTGTCCAGTGAGATGGCCGGGAAGGATGCCGCCCTGATGAAGCAACTTGGTTTTAAGTCTTTCGAAGCGATGCAGGCCGCCGAAGCGGAGCGCAAAAAGAAACACGATCAAGAGGTGGTCCGGCTGAAGGCGCTCAGGAAAAAAGCTCCGCGCTTTCGTGGGATGCGCATCGGTGATCTCTACCAGCACCATATCCAACCAAAAGTCCCTTACGGTATGCGAGGCGTGCTCTGGGACCAGGGCGAGTCGAAAGTGCAACTGGGCAAGGTCGACCAATACACCGCCATGAACGCATTGATCAACGGCTGGCGCGGCGTCTGGAAACAGGGAGATTTTCACTTTCTGCATATCCAGAAGCCCAGTGGCAACGGCTGCGCCTGGGACCCTAAGAATCCCACCAATCAGGGCGCACTGGCCTTTACGCCGGACCTGCCCGGCAAGCACGAGTCGAATCTAAGCGCGATGGCTTACCCACTCATTCACATCAAAATCGGCACCCTCAAAAACGCACCCTTGGTTACTGCCCGCGATTTGGGTATCGGAATTCATCCACGATGCAAATCGGGCTATGGCAAGCGGGCCTGCCGGGTTGCGCTTGGTTCGGTGTACGGTCGCGATATCGCCATCAGCGGACCGGTTTACAAAGCGCATAAAACCGAAGGCGCCAAGCTGCGGGTATCCTTTGAACACACCGGCCAAGGCCTAGCCTTCAAGCACGCCGACAAAATACTCGGTTTCGAAATCGCAGGAAAGGACGAGAAGTGGCAATGGGCGGAAGCAAAGATTGATGGGAAAACGGTTGTGCTAAGCCATCCCGATATCGCCAAGCCAGTGCATGTCCAGTATGCCTTTCAGAAACGAAGCAATTTCGCGAATCTCTTCAACAAGGACGGACTGCCAGCCTTGATGTTTACCAGTAGAAATTGGGAGAAAAAGTAGCTACTTCAGTATCACTTGAATACCATCATAATCCCACTACCATCATCCATACAATGGTGGATCAAGACTACAGAGAGGCTCGTATTATTGAAATACTGGAAATAACTGAGCAGCCTGCAGCTAATATATTTAAATCCATATGGCTTATCAAGGTGAAGGTTCATTCGTTAGGTGAGGAGTTTGAAACAAATCTAGGACGGCCATCCCAACGCGAAGCTACGGCTCTTAAAGTGGGAGACATTGTCCTTATTTAGGAATAATTCTAACAATTAGATACCGAGAATTACTAATTGAGACACAGGCCTTACCTAAAACCTCTCCAGCCAATGTTCTTTTCTGTTTTGTTCAATGGAATAAAATAAGTTAACGCGAGCTTGCATTTATCTGGGAATCGAACACGTTGAGCGACTTGAGTGTGTGTTCAAAGCACTCAAACACAGACCCTCACCTAAAACATTATGCCTAAAGTCCGTCTATCAGGAACCGTCCGTGGAGAAAGCGATCCAGCTAGAGTATCTCGTGCCGAATTATTATCAGAACTCTTCACCAACGGCTGGGACATTCACAACTCTAACGGCGATGAACAAATAACCCTTGGTAACATTGAGGAAAAAATCATTCGCTCAGACGCATTCGTTTTCACCCCCGGTGCCACACTAGAAGATTACTTTAAAGCCATTTCCGTCTTTGTAGGTTATCAAACTCTCGATGCCAACCTTCAGGGAAAACCCACCGTCATTCTTAATGGAGATGGATCGTGGAAACCGTTTTACGATCTTCTCAATCACCTGCGTGAGATGGGAACCATTGGCCAAGACTATCGCGATTTCCTGATCCATGCAGATCACCCGAACGAAGTCATCAGCCACCTAACACGCCTCCGCAAAGAGGGACTCCCCTCTGTGGGACGCGAAAACGGAGAGGATAACACTGAGGACACCACATCCTTTGAGACACCACTCCCGGAAGATTCTAAAGGAAACGTCTGCGTGTTCTGCTCTGCCACGATCGAAGAAGAAGGTTACCTCCGCGATGGTGAACGCCTCGGGCGTGAGCTCGCGGAAAATAAACTTGGCTGTGTCTCTGGCGCTGGAAAAACGGGTGTCATGGGAGCCGTTGTTCGCGGATCGGTAGATGCCGAAGGATGGACGGGTGGTTCAAACGTCCCACACATCATTCGTCTCGAAGGTTTACCCAAGGGCCTCTCTAGCTTCTGGCTCCGCGATGATATCTACACCCGCATGGAAATCATGATCGAAAGATCAAATTCATTTATCGCCTTTCCCGGTGGAGCGGGAACCGTGCAAGAAGTGCTTGCTCTGCTCATTTTCAAACAACAGAAAAACCTTTTGATGGAGAACAAACCCGTCATCCTCTTTAATCGAGAAAATGAGGAAGGTGTTCGCTTCTGGGATCCATTCATTAGCCTGCTCGAAGCCAAGTGCTCCCCCGGCATGTTCCACGTCGTCGATGACCTCGACGACCTCGTGCCAACTACACTCAGAGAGATGGAGCAATTCTCCAGCTGAATTTGAGATAACCCTACCCCATATCCTGCTCGGCTTTCGTTATTTAGACCGTTACTGAAAGATAGAGGTCTGTGACCAGTATGTTACGGAATGCGTATACTACTTCTAATTTCCTCACTGGCTTTCTCACTGGCATTTGTTGCAACACCGGCAGCCATTGCGAACGAGCCCCAGATCGGTGATCAAGCCCCAAACTTTGAGCTCAAAGGCAGCGACGGATTTGTCTACAAGCTTTCCGATTTTAAGAATAAAAAAGCCGTCGTTGTCGCCTGGTTCCCAAAGGCCTTTACCGGGGGATGAACTGCCGAATGCGTGTCGTTCCGTGAGAATGGCAAATTGATTAATGCGTATAACGTCGCTTATTTCACCGCAAGTTGTGATACTGAGAAAACCAACAAGCGCTTCGCGGAATCGATCAAGCTTGATTATCCGATTCTAAGTGACCCTACACGCAAATCAGCCTTGGCCTATGGCGTTGTCACCGGAGATGGTGTCCACCCCAAACGCTGGACATATTATATTGGCAAAGACGGGAAAATCCTAGCCATTGATAAAAGCGTCAAAGCTGGAACACATGGCACTCAGGTGGTCAAAAAATTGGCGGAATTAAAAATTGATGAAGCAAAACAAGCACCAAAAGCAAAACAAAAAGTAAAATCAGAAGCTATTAGTTTCGCTGGCCCAATGGTCGGTCATGTCACCGAGCACAGCGCCGCTATCTGGATGTATGCGCCGACGAATTCGAAATGCATCGTAAGCTATTCACTAGAATCTAAGAAAATTTTTGGTAATGGGACGCCATTCATGTTCATTCAAGATCTCGCTGTAAAGGGGCCGAACGCACCCATGACGGCAGTGCTGGCAGGACTCACACCCGATACTTCCTATCACTACGTAATCAGTATCGATGGAAAACCCAATCCAGCATTGGAGGGGCGATTCAAAACTGCACCAGCCACCGGTAAGAGCTCTGCATTCCGACTTGTTGTAACATCATGTATGCGCGTCGATCGGCCTCAGACATCGTGGCCGCTACTACTCGCTCAGAAACCTGATCTCCACCTAACACTCGGCGATACTCATTACGCGGATACCACCAATCCCAAGGTCCAGTGGAAGCATCACCTTCGCTACCGTCAGGTGCCTCAATTTGCAGAGGTGCTACGTAAAGTGCCCACCTATTCAATTTGGGATGACCACGACTACGGGCCAAACAACTCAGATGGAACCGCGAAGGGAAAAGAGCAATCATTACTCGGATGGAATCAATTTTGGGCAAACCCGAAGGCCGGCACTCAGGAGGCACCCGGAGCATTCTACACGTTTACCCGAGGTGATGTTCAATTTTTTGTCGTGGATGGACGCTATCATCGATCTCCAGACAAGGATGCTGATGACGACAAGAAGCGGATGCTGGGCGATGCTCAAGCCCGCTGGTTGATCAACGGATTAAAGAGTTCGACTGCGAAGTTCAAAGTGATCGCCTCAGGTAGCACACTCCGTCACAGCAAGGTTGACGGCTGGGCAATCTATACCTTTTCCCGCAACCGACTTTTTGATGCTATCAAAACAAACCGAATCGGTGGTGTCATTTACACCTCGGGGGATATTCATCGCTCCCATGTCGCTATTGATCCTGATAGTAAACGAGTCGGCTATCCACTAATTGAGGTCGTCTCTTCGGGAGTAGCAAACAGCAAGAGCCTGAGTTTCGCCACAGTAGATTTTGACACCACCCTAGAAGATCCAATCTTGCGGGTTAGGATCGTGCATGGGGACGGCACAGTTAAAAACGAGAAAAGTTGGAAACTCTCAGAACTGCAGGTGAAATAGACGACAAATACCATCTCGACGGTTAGATCGGTGAATTGGTATTATTTCCTCGGGTAACCCCCGCTCCTCACCCCCTCACCCCTTGACCAAATCACGTTTGTGAATGAGGTGAGTGATAAGTGAGGTCCAGCCTGTCTGATGGGAGGCTCCGAGGCCTTCTCCAGTTTCGGCGTGAAAATACTCATGAAACAGAACGAGGTTATTCCAATGTTCCTTCTCCGCGTAGCGAGATGCATCACCGAAGCATGGTCGATGTCCCTCAGGGTCCGGACTGAAAAGCTTCACCAAGCGACCGCAGAGATCGTGTGCCACTTCACGGAGGTTGAGCTGATTGCCCGAGCCTTTCGGATACTCGACGGTAAAGGAATCTCCATAGTAGAAGTAATATCGCTCCAGAGCCTCAATGAGCAGGTAATTGGTGGGAAACCAGATGGGCCCTCGCCAGTTTGAATTACCACCAAACATGTCCGTCTCTGACTCGCCTGGGGTGTAGCGCACCTCGTTGGTCTGCCCTCCATGGGTGAAGATGAATGGCTTCTTTTCATGAACCTTACTGAGTGAACGGATACCATACGGGGAAAGAAACTCATCAGGATCTAACATCTTCTCCAAGGTTTTTCGTAACTGATCTTCAGATGCTACCGAGAGTAAAGTCAGGCCGCCTATCCCACGTTTTTTGGCTCTGCGGAAAGATATGTATTTCAGAAGATCTGGTCTCTGAGCGAGGAACCACTCTAGTCGCTTTTTAAACTCGGGCAGCTGATCAATAACCTCTTCAGTTAAAGTCATGGTAGCAAAGAGAGGCAACAAACCAACCAGGGAACGTGTCCGCAGGTGCATGGGTTGGTCGTGGTTAATGATCAATTGATCGTAGTAAAACCCATCCTCTTCGTTCCATAGTCCGGTGCCGCCGATACTATTAATCGCATCGGTGATATTAACAAAATGCTCAAAGAATTTGGACGCAATGTCTCCGTAGGCTGGCTTTTCTGGAGCTAGCTCAAGCGCCATGGCGAGCATGGTAAGGCAGTAGCTTGCCATCCACGCAGTGCCATCTGCTTGGTTCAGAGTCGAGCCATCGGGTAGCGCATGCGAGCGGTCAAAGACACCAATGTTATCTAATCCTAGAAACCCTCCACCAAAGACGTGACGTCCTTCGCTGTCCTTTCGGTTAACCCACCAGGTAAAATTAATCAAAAGCTTTTGAAACGCTTTTTCAAGAAATAACAGATCGCGCTCACCTCGTGGCGCACCAATTTTATAGACGCGCCAGACTGCCCATGCGTGTACGGGTGGGTTTACATCTGAGAAATTCCACTCGTATGCCGGGAGCTGACCGTTCGGGTGCATAAACCACTCACGCAGCAGCAGGAGCAGTTGGCTCTTGGCAAAATCAGGATCGACCGATGCAAATGCGATCATGTGGAAGGCGGAGTCCCAAGCAGCAAACCATGGATACTCCCATTTATCCGGCATGGAAAAAACATCTTGGGCGTAAACGTGTTGCCAATCGTGGTTACGCCCCTCTAACCGGCGTGGCGAGAGTGGCGTTCCATCTGGACTGTGGTGCAGCCAGTCCTTCACCACAAAGTGATAGAACTGCTTGGTCCAGAGTAAGCCGGCATAAGACTGGCGGCAGATGAGCTTCTCTTCATTTGGCAAATGCTGAGGGATCTTTTCCTGATAGAATTGATCGCATTCAGCCACTCGTGCAGCGAGGGTTTCCTCGAATTCTTCGAAAGTCTCGAAACCGTTATTCTCCTTCTCACGATGCAAGCGACAGCGGATAGAAACGGACTCACCGGCAGGAATCATGAACTTGAAAACGGAAGCTGCCTTGGTGCCGGTTTGTTTGGGATTGACGACTTTTTTCGCCTTATCGACGATGTGACGGTGAAAGGCGTCCTTGGTGTATGGGTGTTTGCTTTTTCTGGAAAAAATAGCCTCCTCATTAGTTTCGTTCTCGGTGAACAGCCAGTTTTTCAACGGGCTCTCATGGGTCGATTCCACATGAAAGACAAAGTCCCCCAGAGTCTCGTGTTTGATTTTCAGAACTCCGTCTTCGAGAAAGAGGTTCGGTTTCCTAGTTGGCTTTTCGCTTTTGTTGCCACCTTCCCAGATGTTGCGCAGCCAGACCATTGGCAGCACATGAATGGGTGCCTTGACTGAAGCTCTATTCGTAACTGTAATTTTCCAAAGGATATCCTCAGGTGTGCGTTTGGCGACCTCCTGAACGACGTCGAAATAACGGTCATCATCAAACGCACCGAGGTCCGCCAGTTCTATCTCGGGGTCCTGCCGTGATAGCTTGCTATTAGCATCTAGAAGATCTTCGTAGGGGTATTCGCACTGTGGGTATTTGTAGAGCACCTTGGTGTAGGAATGCGATGGTGTGGAATCCAGATAGTAATAACACTCCTTGCAATCCTCGCCGTGATTCCCCTCGTGACCGCCGAAGCCATACAGTCGCTCTTTAAGGATGGAGTCTTTGCCGTTCCACAAAGCGGGGGCAAAGCACAGTCGCCCGCGTCGGTCAGACCAGCCATTGAGTCCATCTTCGCTCCAGCGGTAAACTCGGCTACGTGCCTGATCGTGAGTAAATGCGGTCCAACTGTGACCATGCTCAGAGTAGTCCTCACGCACCGTGCCCCACTGTCGTTCACTCAAATACGGCCCCCAGCGCAGCCAGTGCTTGGAACGTTCACGGTTTTCTTTAAGGCGCTGGTTTTCTGGAATCATCGGGGGAGGTGTCAGTTGCTAATGAGTCTGCAATAGCTGAGGCCTAGCTAGCATCAAGCCAGAAAGCTTCACTATTTTGTATTCGTGTCTATGCGCTGATGCACAATCATCCAGCCTTCTTGTGAAGCTACTTTAATAATTCTTGGAATTAGCGTAAGAAAGGGCTACACTTCTAGGTAAATTTTAAATGCCCTTTTATGCCTAAAACTATGCCTATAGCGGCTCTGCAAACAAAAACTAGCAGCGCTTCTTGAGGACTCTCAGTTTTAGCGTTTCAATTTCCCACCAGATGAGCTCAATTCCTAGCACCAATCGATGAAAATCCTGCCAACCTTCGTCCTTGTCCTCCTTACTCTAGCGACCAGCTCCCTCGCTGAGGTAAAACCGCTCACCTCTGAACAAGTCGAGTTTTTCGAGAAAAAGATCCGCCCGATCCTCGCGGAAAACTGCTACGAGTGCCACAACAGCGTCGATAAGAAAAAGGGCGACATGGCGCTCGATTACCGCACAGCGCTGCTCGACGC
>TARA_B110000908_G_scaffold12629_1_pt1 | contig 15172 bp, 21 predicted proteins | sample TARA_B110000908 | Tara Oceans TARA_B110000908 (sample SAMEA4398067) | marine metagenome | biome: Polar Biome; feature: [DCM] deep chlorophyll maximum layer (ENVO:01000326); material: water (ENVO:00002006), including particulate matter (ENVO:01000060) such as... | depth 36 m
TTGATCGGTTACACCAGCCTCTGTACCGATTGCTACTGCGGACTCACTTTGACTAGTGGTACCAGCAGATGTACCGATTGCTACTGCGGCTTCACTTTGACTAGTGGTACCAACGTTTTTACCGATTGCTACTGCGGCTTCACCTTGATCGGTTACACCAGCCTCTGTACCGATTGCTACTGCGGACTCACCTTGACTAGTTATACCAGTATTTGGACCAATATGTATATTCTTTAATGAAGGAGAAATACCATACGTACTAGGGCGCCATCCAGCGCCGTCCCAGATAACATAATCATGAACATAAGCACCGTTAGGAAATGCATTTCCTGGATTAATTACTGAGATACTGATTTTATCATTAGGTAACTGCCCAATTGCAACATTTGTTCCAGCCACAATACTATCTAAAGCATTACTATTAATAGTGACACCTGTTGTATCTCTATTAACGTTAATATTGGTTCCACCATGTATATAATTAGGTATAGCTTTACTCACATATTCTGTTAAAAATGGTATTAAACTCGCACCACCACAAGTATTATTAACTATACCAAACCCAGAAGGTTTAGGACAAGTCCAATGTTGAGCATATGGAACAGAACCACGTAAGACATATGGTAATGAAGGAGCGGTCATCTTGTATGTATATATGCACATAAAAATAAATTAGACAACTTTGAATTCATAAGGTATTATATAATATCTCTTCTTTCTTAGAAACTGTGATTGATTTATCAAAACTATCAATAGGCTGTAGTGGTCAAAGAGGGGTTTTAACAAAAAAGTAATTAGTATAGTATCCAATAATATGGTTCCTAATTAGGAACCATTGCTAAATCATCGAGGAATGTAACAATTAGGGAAAACGTTAGGATTAGGATTATTCAACCCCTGTTCACCAAGATACAAACATTTAGGATTTTCCAATAAGTTACTTTTTTGTTCATAGAAATAATAGATAAAAAAAGCAGCTAAAACTGATATAAGTAATAACGTAACACAATCCATTATAATATATTAGCAATAGTAAATAAATTTAGTAGTATAATAACCTATAACTATATCTATTCATTTTGTTAACTCTATAGAAATACGTCATATATTCGATATGATTATCACAGTTCATTACGCAAAGGACATTATTAATACAATCGATATGGTAAGTTCACTTACAGAAGATGATCTTGTATTAATTAGTTTAGATAATGTAGTCATTGAACCAACACAAATGTATGGAAGTCCTGAACATTACGTCGAACTTAAGCGTATTCTTGCTGAATCTGACGCATCTTCTATCTTCAGGAAGGCACAAGAGTCCACTAACGTTAGGTTACCAGAAGATGACATTAAGGATGTAATTAGTAGTCTAACTCAGAGAGGTATTATGGTAATGGGTATAACCTCTCGTCGTCATTATGCACTAAAGGATATCACTACCAAACAATTACAAAAATTAGATGTTAATTTTCATCATACCAATTTACATGTATCTGATGGAGAAGTACACCTAGAGAATAATATATTATACTCTAATGGTACTAGTAGAAAGGCTCAATGTGCCGAACTCTTATCGAAGAAGACAGAGTTTATACCTAGCCGAATCATTTTCATCGCAGCTTCACAAACAGCTATTGAAGAATTTGGTAGTTCAATTGATAACAGCAAGGTAGAATATTTAGGTATAAACTATGATCACCTTAATTGGAAGATTAAGAACTTTGACTTATCCGTTGCGGACTTACAGAGAGAGCATCACGAGGAGCGTGATGTTATCTTATCCGATAGAGACGCTATGCGTCTGTTAAATCAAAGATTCTCTCTTTAAGATAATATATCACTAATTTTGTCATTAGCTACGAATGAGATCGTTACAGCGACTGGGCATTTAAAGACATTAATACTCCAACCTTTATATAATCCACACAAACCTTCTTGTAGAAATATGTTCTTTATATTAGCATCAAGTCCAACCTGCATACGTCTCTTTATTATCTCACATGGATAGCATAAAGTAGTTCCGACTATCCCACCTATTGTACCTTTGATAATATTGGAGTCAGTGAAATCACTCTTAAAACATTTAAAGCAGGTACCATTATATGCCATTGTACTAATGGCTGCGGGTACTACTCCGCGATAGAGAGTTCGTATACCGACATCTTTAATAATTTTGTAATAACTACTATTGATACCTATTTGATATGATATCCGAGTCCGAAGAGTTTCGATTGGGTAAGTTAACACTTCTCCAGTAACACCAGCCAAACCACCTGCAATGAATGTATTATCACTAACATAACGATGGTAGTAACGATATGAACCAAACTTAATTGCGTCATAAGGTACTAGTCTAATCACCGAAGCTCCATATCCCTTCCAATAACCAGAAGTTCCTTCAACAGCATAAATGTTTTTAATTTTACTATACATATCTTTAAACGAGAATACCTCTTTTACACTTGATTGATAGATAGTCTTCACTCTGTCTGCTGGGGCAACAACAAACTTTCCGAGTCCACCCGCGATTCCTCCTGCTATAAGTAATTCCATTTCGTAGTTATTACAATATTATATGTTTAATTTTTTATCAGCCTAATATCTAACTGTGAAGCATCCGTTATACAGTTAGTCTGTACTAATTCCAAAACTCGCTTATTAACAGCATCCATAATACCTGTATCTTCCGCACGTCTTTGTGTTAACCCCTGTTTCGCCTCAAAGATAGCATCCATATAGGTATCAACTGATGCTTGATCCCATGAATCGAGATCTCTGTCATCACTCTTTCCTTCGAATAATACCTTAATACTAGTATCGTCAGGATGTTCTTCGTTCTGAAATTCCCACATTATTCTATCCCCAGTTCCTTCTGATACTTCACGGACATCTAACTTATCCAATAATTGATCGATATCTGCTCTACTACTAAAGGTATCTCTGACAGTAGATTTCTTAGTCTCGGGTGCTTCAACAAATAAAACTTCAGTGAATGTTTCTACATCAGACATTATTATCTTTTAATATATAGATATAATCTAATGAACTTAGTCAAAAACATTCTGTGTATACTACAATAATCGAGTAATCTTGTTGGCTTTAGTTATGACGGATTCACCAAACCCTTTCTCTTCAGAAGTCTTACCGATAATCTTCTCTTTTTGTTTCTTTAGATCTATTATCTGTTTGTTAATATCTTTAAGCTTCTCACGATCAGCTTCTACTAGATCAGCTATAATTGCCTTTTCCTTAATCTCTTTTGTTGCACTCATCTTATCCTTACAGCAAGAATAAATAGCTAGTAGGATTGATATTATAATAATGATTAGTGTGATGGACATTAGGTATATAATGATAAGAAAAATGAATTTAACATTAACTGAATATCTACTAAGGATACTATCTTTTATACAGCGTAAGAATCTGTCTCGATATGAATATCATTAATACCAACAGTATTGATTCTAGCTCTTATACCCATGTAAAAAATAGCAGCATCTTTGTGTCTATATACTTTCATTTCTGTCCAAATTCTAACTCGATTACCATCTAATATATATCCATCAATTAGACTTATATCATCAGTAGTTTTTGGGTACTTTATTTTTAACTCATCTAAGACATTTCTAACTGTAGCATCTAGGTCAGAAGTAATCTCACCTTTATCTACCCCATTAAGAAATACTAGCACCATATATTACACATAAAATAACTATGAATTTGCTACCTGACAGATATAATTATATCTGTCAGGTAGCAAATACCATCACACTTTGATCCTAACGTCTATTAAATTTCTTAACAGCCTTTTTTTCTAACTCGTCATATATTTTGTTATCTACATGCGGTAGTGTAGATATATGGATAACTATATCCTCACTTTCATACGCTATCCTATCAAAGTATTCTGTACAGTAAACGGTAGGTGGTTTGAATGTCTTATACTGCTTATAGTTACCACATAGACGACCAGCCAATTGGTAAATAGAGGCTTTATTTTTACTTAATGTCGGGAATACAGCATGTGATATGAAGGCTCCATCACTTTGGATGGTGATACCCCGACCCAGTCGGTTATATCCAACAAGAGCAAACTTAGTGTGTTGTAACCCTTGTGTATAATAAAAGATGCGAATACGATTAGCTAACTCACCTTTTTCTTCCATCTTAATATTCTTTTTGTTTGGGGTAGTAAGTATCTCCCCTAATGCGTTGATAGTTAGCACATAGAAACCTCGATCATTCAAATACCTAGTAATACCACCATGAGTGTCTGTTAGATTCCCAGGGGCAATAAACCATATCTGCCCTTCCTTAGGTGGACTCTTCTTGAATGCCTCTTCTATGAAATGTTTAGGGGTAGTTGCTTCTGGTAAGAGGCGTACTCTATTATCGGACCATTTATTATATGTTCTCTTGTTGTAAGCATTTTCCACCTCCATAACATTCATTTTATCATATCTAATAATTAAGCTATGAGGTGTGGCTGTGATATAACATATCTCTGCTATATTTTTGTAGTCTTGCCAAGCATCTATGATCTTTAAATTACCAGAGGCGTTGATTTTATCGGCTTCGTCAATCCATATATAGGCTTTCTGTCGTTTGCATTTATCAAGAATTCTTTTGAGGACAGAATTTATTTTTCTAATCTGTGTTTGGTTGGAGCAGAGTAGTATATATTTAGTAGTATTATTACATATACTCCCAGTGATTTCTGTTACAGTCATATCACTGTTAGAATTTAATACAATAGGAATATGTCTCGTTTGTGTTTGAATTCGGAGATGCATTTGTTCCAATTGGAACAAAGAGTTATCTGTCAATATGATATGTATACATTTATCGTTATGTTCTAATAAATCAAGAGTACGTTTTATGAGGAGCCAGGTTTTGCCACTTTGGCAAGCTCTAGCTAGAATAGACTGTGTCATTACTATATTTAGACACAAAAATAATATCTTTCTATTAAGAATCATAAAACTCACATAGAATGTTGTATTATTTATACATTTTACTATTAATAATTTAATGCCCTTAAATATTTATATTAAAGACAGTAATTCAACGGTAAAATGTATGAAAATAAAAAAAAACTCAACGATAGAAGAACTTTATGAAGAAACTAAAAAGTTATTAGAGACACCACTTCAATCATTGGGAAACGTAATGCTAGAGTTTCCCAAAATTAAGAAGAAAAAGCATATGTTTTATAAATGGAAATATGATGATACACTTATTATATTTGACGAAGATAACTTACGTGTGATCTATATTCAACGCCTTAACCTATATCGCTTATCATTTAAGATAATATGTATATATAAAACTAATAATAATAATTTTGAGGTTCTAAATCCATGGACTAAGACTAGTCGTATTATGTATAATCGTATTGATGAAAAGAAGATAATTGCTATTCACTGTTGTACCCCTGCTAATAGAATAGAACATTTAATACCAATAGATAAACTAGAAGTACCTTTATGTACAGATGTAGCTGACTTTAAAAAGATGCAAATGTTGTATAATATTACGATGGCAACTAAATGAGATATCTTATTATATATAATGAAGTTAATTCTAAATGCATTAAGTACCTGGATTATTACTAGTATGAGTCATAATTTTATATCCGTTGTTTTTGAAACTAAGGAAGCAGCTCTTAATAATAGTGATTGGGTGATCAATTCAAAGAACAATCTATATCAAAATACAAGCGAAGCTATACCAGTATGTCTCTTTCTAAGTACAGTAAGTGGATTTGACCCCGAAAAAGATCAACCTCTAGCAGCAAATGAGTTATCGTATAAGAACATAACTGTAGACAAAAAAAGTCTAATCCAATTAAGTAATAATGGAGCATATGTATGGTTTACACAACTGACATTATCATTATGTCCATGGTCTTGGGTTCCTAAAGATGGGATACGAAGTATTTTAACTTTAGATTCCTTTACTATATGTAATAGCAACGGAATATGTATGAAAGAACAAACAATGAATTAATAGATTCAATGAGAGCCCGTATATCTACATTATTGTTATGTTATTCTTTTTTGTTATAAAATATAATGAATACATTAATACTAGTAGGATCCCTAATATTAATCATAATGATATTTGTATATTTTCAATGTAATTCCATGAATAATACAAAACAAATATTTAAAGACTATAGTTCGCCGAGTACAGATCCTATAATTGATACAGGTCCATATACAGATGAAGTTGATTACGTTATGAAGCCACTGACTCAAGCTACTAGAATAGAGAACAATACGACTATAGACAAACAAGATAAAAAAGATCTATATAATAAATATAATGAAGCTGTTGCGCGATACAATGAAGTGAAACTTATGGTTAAGAAAAACCCAAAGGTTCCAAATATTAACACCATAGTAGCTCAACGTGACCGAGCGTATAGGGAATTAGAACCTGATACACATGTTCCATTTTCAGTAGTTGTAAATACACGACAACCCACACCCATCATAGTACCAGTTAATGTTCCTATAACGGAAATCATTGCACCAGTTCCTGTCTTAAAAGATAAAAAGAGGGAAGATAGATTAAAAATAGAAGTAAAAAGTTCATCTCAGAACGTACATGACCACAACGTTAACGATAATTTATCTAATAGGTATAGAAAGTTAAAGAGCAACATTCCCCCGGATTCTGATGATCTATATGCCGAAATGCTAAGATTTATAGACAAACATGATCATAAAGGTAAGATTACAGATGGATTTAAGATAGGAATGGGTATATCTAGATTTAATAATGACAAAGAAGATATGATTTGGTCTACAGTTTGGCGTCGTATTCATTCACCAGAAAATGCCGAAAATATAGACTCGTTAAAGAATTCTTTACGAGATGCTATCAAAGATTGTACTGAAAATGGTCATCTAGTCTGTACAACTGGTAGAGTTACTCGCGTTCTTGATTCCTTAACATTATTAGACAAAAATGACGAAATATCTAAACCAATTAGAACTGATGACATTGAACGAAAGGAGGTTTATGACCAAGCACATACGATTTTACATAGAGAATTGGATAAGATGGGTGAGAAGTTTAAGAAAGATTACGAATCAGGAGAGATGGATAATACCGATGCCTTTGACGAAAGGGTTAAAGAATCCATAAAAAAAGAAGTAGGAACTTCAAAATATCTTAATGACGCTCTCGCGGCTATTTGATGTAAATTCTTATAGTATTAGATAAACCAATGTCGATATCAATTGGTTTATAGTGGTCTATCTGAATATCTATTTTAAAATACTCATCTTCTGCTGTAAAATCGATATGCTTGATAGTATATTTGCTGGGGGTAAACCCAGCCTTTTTTATTATCTCATTTGGAGTCATTCCTTGAATATTCAAATCAGGACAATATGTACAGATAGGAGTATTGGTCACTAATCTGTATACCATACATTTATTATCCTCGTACCCCGAAGTAGAATAGTTTTTCAGACTAAATCCATCGTTTATCGATTTTAATACGTAATTATCACCATCCTTTCTGCAAATTCTCTTTAATTCGAACTTACAGGCACCGTTATCACATATTACGAATTTGGTTCTATCCGTAACATCTTTGCATGGAATACTGTTTGTGTGTATACCCTTTACTTTCTTAGCAGAAAGATAGATCTTTGAATAATTTTTGAATTCGTATCCAGTCATATCGGGCGTTAGCCCCATAGACATAGTGTCAGTGATGTTCTTGTATACCTTTTGATTTGTCATTGTATTAGTTATATATCATAGTAATTTGAAATTCATTTTTTTTTATAATATAAATGGGTGTATATTGGAGTGTTGAGATATAGTCCTTTTTATCTTAATAATTAATTACTTATAATGTATATTTTCATTAGAACAAACACAAATGAGACCATTCCTATCACAGTCTTAGCCGACTGGAAGGTGGGTGATATATGTAGACAATTGCTACCAGAGTATACTGATGCCATCCTGTCTTTTCAGGGAAGGGAATTAAGAGATCTAGATCAGCCATTATCTGACACTGGTATAGGATCTGAATCTATATTAGATGTACGTAATTCTATTAGACCGATTCTGTATATGATCAAAGATTCTAGACGTGGTAAACGCCAATTGTTGTTAGATTTTGAGAATAGTGTTATTTATAGTATATTCTCTCCAAATACTCATTTCGTTACTAAACTAAAGTTAACAAAAATAGGAGATAATCAATATGAAAATGAAGATATGCAGGTGAGAAATGTATATACAATAATAGATGATAAATTAACCATGGAACATTATATAAACGATGAACTATGTTGGAATAAATTATACTTTACTAATTCAGACATAAATCTCCCTATATGGGATATTTGTAATAATGAAAATCAAGGGCTAATTGATGAAATTATAAAGTTAAAAGTTAGTTATAAGTTTATTTAATATAAAAAACGAATTATGGTTTATCAGAGTAACTTAATTGTTGTTATGATACTATTATTTATATAAATCAAAATGTTTAATGCATTACCATCCACCAAAGAAAAGTTTTTAAAGTTAAAGGATCTCCCTTTAAATCAAAAAGTTAGTATATTACCTGATCATAAGATAAAAACATTGGCGATTGAAATGAACAAAGTTACTCAAACTTTAGTTGAGTTGATTAATAAAATAGATTATGAGTCAGTCAAAGAAGTACCTATGTCTGATGAATTTTTGGAATATAAAAAGTTACCAACCTTAGAACACATCAAAGTAGATGGTCCTACGTTAAACAATGCATTAATCGTTATTGAAGGTAACAAGAAGGCTATTGAGAGATTAAACACTTACAAAGATATTGTAACGAAGATGTATGAGGAGTATCCATTAATTAGTGAATATGTATCATTAAATACCGAATTATTAATTCTTAATCATAACGGATCTATCTTAGGTGCACAAAAATACATTAATGATAACCACTGAATGTTGATATAAGTATTCTTTTTTTTATCATATGATATACTATGGGAACTACATTATTTGATAATTATACGTATCTTCACTTTGTGACAGGTGTCATTATTTATTACCATGGTTAATTATTCACAGTACATTTGAATTGGTTGAGAATAGTGATGTAGGAATGAATTTTATCAATAAACGCTTACTATTCTGGCCTGGTGGTAAGGATAGTCGGGATTCATTAACAAACAGTACTGGTGATACTATTGGTGCAATGTTAGGTTGGCTATCTGCTTCTTACATTAATAACTTATAAAAATGAATTCTATATAAACCTAATAAATAATAACAATATGCCGCTGCCAATGGATCTCCTCATCCTCACACTATCTTTTATACCCCAAAAACAGGTATATACTATTGTACCTACTATCAAGGAACGTCATGATTTATCCACCAAGCTCTTAAAAAAATACCAAGGATGTTTGTTCCGCACAAAAATAGACTATGCTATGTTTTATATTCATCTAATGATAGAAATGTCAGGATCTGAAGTTATTATTGCGGAAGAATTTCAACGTATTATAAATGAGTTAAGGTGATAAATAGATCTATTTATCACCTTTCCATTCTTCATCGATAAATCCATATTTTTGTGCGGTCTTGAAGTCCCACCAATGATCATGCTTTAGTTGTTCCTTAATTTCGTTTTTAGACATCCTAGAATATTTATGATAGAAGTCTACGCTTTCTTTCATATCCTCCTTCAGATACTTCATCTCATCTTCCAATTGTGCAAAATTACCGTAGGTATCAGCACTTAACTGATGAATTAACATACGAGCATATTTAGCCATATATCTTTTTGTACCAACTACACTCATGATAGTACCAGCAGATGCACATCCACCTTCTATTACAGTATGAATAGGAATCTTAGAGTTCTGAATAAATGTAACAGCTGCCCATCCAGACTGGATATCTCCTCCATTAGTATTTAGATGAAGATAAATAGGCTTGGGTGTTATAATAAATTCTTCATTTTTCTTTTGTATATCTTCAAATCTTTTATTTAAAGTATTAATTTCCTTGTCTAAAGCATAAACAGTATCTTTATTCACTTGAGTCAAGAAGTATATATGATTGTTTCGACTATATACTCTCGACTCAATCTCATTTTTTATTAATTTAAGATAATCTGATTCTTTGTTAATCGCTTTGATTGTTCTGTAAGGATGAAATCTGCGTGACATATATCATATGGTTATGTATAAGTAATTAAAAATGGATGGTATTTATGTACCAGGAGGTAATATGTTTCTTGCGACATTTTTAAAGAATGTTTCATTAGGGTCAGATAAGATATCTATCCATCTTTGGGTATATATAGGATCTTTGAAGAATGAGATATACAAATCATCATTAATTAATGGATCATCTCTATTAACTATACAGATTACAAAATAATAATACTTACCACTTGCGGTTGCTAGGGTTCCATAAAACTCTGCGAATGTAAATCATACTTATCAATATACATCATAATAATTACTATAATCATCATAATCATCATAATCATCATAATCATATTTATCGGACCAAGTATAATCAAAATCATATAGATCATGATCTACATAATCTACATAATCTATATGATCTATATGATCTACATAAGGACCAGACAATGGTCTACCATCAGCGGGATTAAGGATACTCTGTTGATTATATTTCTCAATTCTACCAAATTCTCGTCCTTTAGTCTGTAATTTATTCATACGTCTTTTTAATTGTTTTTGAGGAGATTTTGTCCTAGTAGAAAAATGCTTTCTATGTGAACTTAATTTATAGCTTGGTTTGGGTGCTGATGATACCGTAACGCGTCCTGTGTATATAATATCATTAAGGAAAAAGATTTTTTTTTTCCTTCCGAGCAAATGTATGTATGAAGGTCTAATGTATAACAAATTATTGAACTTTAACTTATTGTAAAGAACATATGCAGCTAGCAACTTACTACCATCATACCTAGGCAAGTATGTCGCTATATGAAAGCATATATCTTCTGAAATTGTCTGTAATAACGTACGGCATATAAACGGTAAGAAACTAGTAGCATAGAAATACGTCATAGGTATAACTTTGTCCATTCTATAACCTTGATTATTTAGACAAATATTATTCATTTTTTTATAAGCTTAACCACTAGGTGCAGGTGAAAGTTCTTATCAATATACCAAGTAACTATAAACCTCCTGAATGATATGGTATCTATTATTATTATTATTATTATTATTATTCAAATAATATAAATGACTAAAGCCCCAGTTAAGGTAGCTGATTTTGAACCACAAGATGAATATTTTGGTGAATTATATCTTCAAAATGATGGACTATACTTTCACGACTATCCATTTGATGCAAATGAACCGAACAAAATTTGTAAACTTATAAGCATTAGTAGATTAGAGAATTTGATAAAAAAATATAAGAAGAGTCAATAATTCAATTATTGTCATGAATAATAATTGAATTATTGACAGTCTTAATATCTAAAGACTGTCATGAATATCTTCGTACAGACTGAAACTAATGATACTATTCCTATTGAAGTAAGAGCAGATTGGACTGTTGGAAATTTATGTGAAGAACTACGCTATATTTATACATATCCTGTATTGTCTTACCAGGGTATACAGTTAAGAAACCTAGACCAAGATATTGCCGATACCGGTATATGCTCCGAAAGTGTAGTAAATGTCCGTAATAGTGGCTATGTGTTAATGTTTATTAATGCGGAAAATGTAGGGGATGATACCGACATGATTATTATCAATACAGAGGATGAGGAAGTCCATTGTCTAAACTATGATGAGGATTTATATATTAGTACACTAAAATTAACAAAAATAGACAATAAAAAGTATAAGCATACCGATAACTTACTAACCTTTATTTATGAATTGAAGTATATTTCTAATAATTGGACAGCTACTCAATCATATATCTTTAATGATAGTGAAGAATCTATTACTAAGTTTTATCCAACAAACTATCTCAATCTAAGATGCGATAACTGGAATGAAGAGAAGCTGGATGCGTTGAGAAAAAAATATAGTGAGTATAATTTCATCGTTAAAAAGCCCTAAAAGTAAGTCTTTCTATCTATATATGAAATTATATCCTAAGTCTTTATTTTTGTATACATTACGAATCAATAAAAACGGTTAGAAGAAAGGAAGTCAATCTAGATAGACAAAAATAGTTTATTAAAAGATGATATATTTGTGTATTCTACTACCATTAATGATAGTGCTATCTAAGTTGAGTATCTTAGTACAGCACTTCCGTCTGAGATAAGTAAGAAATTGATGGCAGATGCGCAGAAGACGAGATCTGCTGGGTGGTTTGCTGAGATGTAGCAACTGTGCCATCCGATATAGAACTCACGTGCACGAGAGACGTTAAGATGTCCTGAGGGTTGGTAGGTTTTCGGGAAGAGGCAGAAGGTGATCATGAGCGCACCAGGATCAACCGGAGTACTGATATTGTAACCACCATATTGGAAGGGGATGTAGGTGTTGTAGAAGGATGTGTGGAAGAAGTCATACAGGGTGATACCATGAGCAGTAACATTCAAGCTGGTAATAGTAGCTTGCTCGTAGGTGAACTCGGTGGGTTGAACCTCATGCTTGACGAGACGGTAAGCATGAGTAGCGGAGTTACCGATAGATGTACCAGTATTATAGACACCTCCACCAACTGCATAAGGAGTTAAGTTGTTGGCGGAAGCAGTAGGAGTCATCTCCGCTGCCTCTTTGCTACCATAGGCAGAGAAAGCATCGACGGAGTCGCCTTCATTAGTGAAGATACCAGTGTCGACCTTGCTGAGCCTGTGCCAGTCACGCCACATCCACCTGTTGCTGCGACTAACGTTCCATTTTGGGCGCATACCAACGAAGATGTATTCGATAGGCCACTTAAGTTGAGAGATGAGCTTCTCGGACTGACCCTCCTCATTGACAGAGATAGCTCCGTATCTATGGACACGGATGAGGGTGAAACCGATACGACGGATGTAGATGTCGTGGATCTCGGGGTTGACGAAGATGTTGTTGATGTACAACTCCATATTAGTGATGCATAGGTTGTCGTTCGCCAAGTGGTAGAGGTATGGGTAGAAAGTGGATACTGAACGAGCAACGGCATTCGCTTTGGCTGAAGAGTTGGTGGGGCCATATGCGTAGGCACCTGCGGTATGGATACCATCCCCAGCATTACTCAAAGGGATGAGACCGATACTAGTATCAACCGCCTCAACGAAGAGACCAGGTTCTTGAACAGCGATGTCCTCAACAGGGGCTAGTTCCATATGAATGAAACGTTGACCGTATGGGATAGCGACTGAGGGTACAGCGAGACGTACATCTTCGTTAAACCAGAAGTTAAGACGGTGCATGATCTCGAGAGGCGGTTGCCATTCCTTTGGTGTCTGAGGTCCATCAACAATCTTGTATAGATAACGAGCGATGAGAGGGTCACCGAGAGGAAGGAAACCAAGAGCATTGGGTGGTTGGAAGTAATCAGTTGGGTTGTCAAACCTTGTGTAATCCGCTGCGTTCTCAAGCCAGCTAACACCATTCTCAGCCCAAGCGCTACCGAGTTGTGTCTCAGGGAGAGCTGGTGGATGCTGAGAGTAATTCCTGGGGTTGGGATTAGCAGCAACGTTAGGGTCGAGCCAGTTAGTGGACTGACCAGCACCCTGGTCAGAGTGAAGGACCTTGATGTCCTTGGAGCCAGACCAACCATCGTGAGGGACTTCCTGTCCCGTCATACGGTTGTATCCAACCTCTTTGTTTGGAGGTACGCAGAACTTTTGGTACATGATGTTGCAGACATCGTTGTATTCATCAAGAGGATTGTTGTTTACGTTGAACCAAACCTTCTTGAAGAAACGGTTAGCAGGATACTCAACCCAACGAACTAAGTTGTTAAATTGGCGAGGTTGGCAGTTGGCGCAACCGATGAGCTCAGCCATACCAGTCAATACTGAGTTGACACCAACACCACCGTTAACTAACAGACCTCCATCGTAACGCACAAGACGGTAAAACTTGGCTTGACCGTTAGTCTTATCGTCTGTAACACTGCTATCACCGTCAATAGTTGGGACTCCGTATGGGAAAGCGTTATGGGTCCAACTTGTGTAGTTGCTGGGGTTTGGTTCTGTTCCAGCTGGTGTCGCTTGACCAGTAACTCCTGATCCTTGGGCTGGAGTCATATCACAATGCGTCCCCCAACCACTGAATGCAACACGGCAAACAATATCATAGAAGAAATCACCAAATTGAGGAATAGAGAACACAACCTGTGTGTTAAACTGTGGTACACCATTCTGTACCTTAACTTTATTATACTCGTAACCGATGGCTACGAAAGGCTTGTAGTGAGCGTTCATGAATAATACGTGAGTACGCTCAATATCAACTAATGTTGGCCAACAGTCCATTTTGCCCGCCTTTTTGCGGGCGCATTGAATATCGTGAATACGTTGGTTTAGGAGGGCAGTTGCGAGAAGAAGACGGTCAGTTCTTCCTTCGTTGGCAATTAATGTAAAAACTCCCGAAAGTCATTAAGGTTTCCCTTAATGTCTAGATCGTACCTTAAGCTTGTATTGTTATAACAATACAAACCCACCACCTTTCGATCGTTGAGACGGTATCTTCTAAAGATACTCGCCTGCGGATTGTCCAATTCTTTGTGTTATTACTATTGGGTACGGCTATTAACCGTGTTCCGTAAGAAAGTTTCCTATCTGTACGTAGTAACAAAGACTCTAAGGAGTTTCCCGCATCGAGTGGTGTAGCCAATATAGTCATGATAACGTAATATCATAACCACATGACTAGCATCAAGGTATAACCATGGTTATACCTTTACTGTTTTTCTAGTCATAAAACTAGCAGGATGCTTTTCATGGCAAAAGTTTTACCAGCAGACATAGTTTAGATAATATATATAGTACCACATACTTGTACAAATAAAATAAATATTAGTATCTTTTTGGGAAGGAGTGTATCAACTTTTGTGTGAACTCTAGATAATTATATTAAAAGATACAAAAATAATTAATTAATTAACGTAAAGTCTTTTAAAATACAGTAGACTATATCAACAAAAACATAGGCAATACGTTCGGTTTTAAATTTTTTACTTTTTAAAT
>TARA_B110000908_G_scaffold30598_1_pt1 | contig 15147 bp, 14 predicted proteins | sample TARA_B110000908 | Tara Oceans TARA_B110000908 (sample SAMEA4398067) | marine metagenome | biome: Polar Biome; feature: [DCM] deep chlorophyll maximum layer (ENVO:01000326); material: water (ENVO:00002006), including particulate matter (ENVO:01000060) such as... | depth 36 m
GGCACAATGGCTTCATGATACCCTAAACCGATATAACTTTTAAATACTTTGTTTTTTTCTGAGAGCGTTTTGATGTGCGCTAAATACTCGTATTCGCTCAGTGCAGGTTCTAAATCCAATTCGTTTTTTAAACGAATGTTATCTGGAACAGTCTCCGTAATTAGTTGTTCTAAGTCAGCTGCTTTTATGGTTGCCAACATTTGCTCTTGTTCCTCTAAGTTTGGACCAATATGTCTTCTTTGAAATGAATTTGTATTCATAAAATAAAGTTTTGTTATGACTTATTTTTTGGGTTGTTTTAGTTGCATTTTTCGCAAAGAATCAATGTGATTTTTCACGTATCAAAAATAAGGAATAAAACAGATACTTTATGAATACAAAATCGATAAAAAATACTTAATTATTAACTAATTTTAAAGGTTATAAACAGAAAGCTTATTTTCACCAAATGAAGTGGTTCAGAATTCTTTTTGATTTTTATTTAAATGCTAGTATTCACGTTGCTTTAGCAGTTTTTAGCTTTGTTAAAATTACAGAATTCTATTTTGGGTTGCCCAGTAATGATCCTTTAAATTATTTCATTTTTTTTGGAGCCATAACCGGATATAATTTTGTGAAGTATGCTGGCGTTGCAAAATTGCATCATAGAAGTTTGACAACCACCTTAAAAGCAATACAGTTTTTCTCTTTTTGCTGTTTTTTAATCCTGTGCTATTATAGCTATTTGTTATCATATCAAACACTGTTATTCTGCATTCCGTTTGGTACGATTACAATCCTGTATGCAGTACCTTTTTTAAGTGGGTTTCAAAAGAATTTACGAACGTTTAGCTATTTAAAAATTATAGTTGTAGCTTTTGTTTGGTGTGGATTTTCGGTTTTAATACCCGTCTTTGATGCTGGGAAAGAAATGGATAGTAACGTGATTCTTTCTGTTATTCAACGGTTTTTAATTGTTGTTGTTTTAATCCTACCATTTGATATTAGAGATGTTCAATATGATGCCATTTCGCTGCAAACAATTCCTAAAAAAATAGGCATCAAAAAAACAAAACGTTTGGGGGTGATTTTGATGGTCATATCTTTAGTGATCGAGTACTTTATGGTACTTCAAATTCACACCAAAAACAGCTTTTTACTCTTTTTCTTTTTGGTGACTATTTTCTTAATGCGTGCCAAAAAAGAGCAATCTAAATACTACAGTTCATTTTGTGTAGAGGCACTTCCTATATTTTGGTGGCTACTTCTTTTGGGATTCCGTAATTATTAGACATTATTTTGTCTTTTTTTATCAACTTAAAGGTTAATGTTCCCAAATAGAAAAGATATAACAAAACTTGGAAAAGACTGCTATATCGACTTTTAACTTTGTAAATTTACTCGCTTAATTCACAACCAAAGTTAAAGAGATGGATTTAGTAAAAAGGAATTATATTTTCGATTTTGACAGTACTTTAACCAAGGTAGAAGCGTTGGATGTTTTAGCTGAAATCACATTGGCAAACAACCCTAAAAAGGATGCCATTATCCAAGAAATCATAGACATTACCAATTTAGGAATTGATGGTGAAATCTCTTTTACAACTTCTTTAGAAAAAAGAATTCAATTGCTGAAAGCGAACAAAGCAGATTTAAATCCTTTAGTTGAAGCATTAAAAAAACAAGTTTCCAAATCGATCGAAAGTAACAAAGCATTTTTTGAAACTTATGCAAATGATATTTATGTCATTTCTTGTGGTTTTAAAGAATTTATCGACCCGATTGTTGCTGAATATAACATTCCTTCTGAAAGAGTTTTTGCAAATACTTTTGAATTTGCTAACGATGGAGAAATTATTGGTTTTGATGCAACCAATCCTTTGTCGCAACACAATGGTAAAATAGAATGTTTAAAGGGCATGAATTTATCTGGAGAAATACAAGTAATTGGCGATGGCTATAGCGATTATGTAACTCGTGAAGCGGGTGTTGCCGATACCTTTTTTGCTTATACAGAAAATGTTTCCAGAGAAAAAACAACAGAAAATGCAGATCATATTGCACCAAATTTAGATGAATTTTTATACGTGAATAAACTGCCTAGAAATATTTCTTATCCTAAGAACCGAATTAAAATATTACTATTAGAAAATGTACATCCAGATGCTTTTGAGAAATTATCAAAAGATGGCTTTTCAGTAGAAACAGTAACACGAAGTTTGTCAGAAGACGAATTAATTGAAAAAATTAAAGATGTCCATGTTTTGGGAATTCGCTCCAAAACAAAAGTGACTAAAAAAGTAATTGCAGCAGCAGAAAAATTAATGACTGTTGGTGCTTTTTGTATTGGCACTAAACAAATCGATTTAGAAGCTTGTAAAGAAAACGGAATTGTTGTTTTTAATGCACCCTACAGCAATACCCGTTCTGTTGTTGAATTGGCAATTGGAGAAATTATTATGTTAATGCGTAGTGTTTTTCAGAGAAGTACCGAATTGCACAATGGACAATGGAACAAAACAGCGCAAGGTTCTAAAGAAGTACGAGGAAAGAAATTGGGAATTGTAGGATATGGAAATATTGGAAAACAATTGTCAATTTTAGCCGAAGCGTTAGGAATGCATGTTTTTTACTATGACATTGAAGATAAGCTAGGCTTAGGAAACGCCACAAAAGTAAACGATTTATCAGAACTATTAGCCATTTCAGATGTGGTTACTTTACATATTGATGACAACGCTGCCAATAAAAATTTCTTTGGAAAAAAAGAAATTTCTCAGATGAAAGATAGCGCAGTTTTAGTCAACTTGTCTCGGGGCTTTGTGGTTGATATTTTAGCATTAAAAGAAGCCTTAGAATCTGGTAAAATTTCTGGAGCTGCTGTAGATGTATATCCCGAAGAACCTGCCAAAAACGGAGAATTCATAACAGAATTAAAAGGACTAAACAATGTAATTCTAACGCCACATGTTGGAGGTAGTACCGAAGAAGCTCAAAAAGACATTGCCGATTTTGTACCCAACAAAATGATGGCATACATCAACTCCGGAAATACGGTAGATGCGGTAAACTTTCCAAACATTCGTTTGCCAAGACAAACCAAAGCGCATCGTTTTTTGCATATCCATAAAAATGTGCCTGGCGTAATGGCGAAAATAAACAAAGTCTTAGCGAAGTTTGACATGAACATTACGGGACAATATTTATCTACAGACGATAGAGTTGGCTATGTAATCACAGACCTAGACAAAGAATACAATCAAAATGTACTTAACAAATTGAGAGCCGTTGAGGGGACTATAAAATTTAGAGTGTTATATTAGTACCCAAAAAATATTGGTATGACTAATAGAACTGCAGTAAGAATAATTCTTCTTTTATGCTTCGTTACTTCAAGTCTTTATGGGCAAATTAAGCTAAAAACCTATTCAAAAAAAATTGAAAAAGGCTTTAAATTTTTGGCAGATAACAACGAGTATTGCCCAGTTTCAGTGAAAGTAGATTTAGTGTTGAATAACATGTCTTCTTCCAAGGGAAATCATAAAATCTTTGTGATTCCCCCAAGAGTTAAAAATTACTTGATTACAAAATTAAAAATGAGAAATCCTGGAAGGTATAGTTATCGGACCAGTACTAGATTTAATTTTGGGAACAGTTTAAAAGAAGCGTATGATAAAGACTATGTCTACAACCTTCCTTACAAAAACAAGAGTGCTTTTAAACTACACCAAGGATATAATGGAAGAAGCACCCATCAGAATAAGAATGCATTAGATTTTTCAATGCCAATAGGAACACCAATTCATGCTGCTCGAGAAGGTGTAGTTGTAAGGGTAGTAGAAAAGAATACACTAACTTGTTATCAAAAGGAGTGTGCTAAGTATAACAATTTGATATTAATATATCACGCTGATGGAACTTTCTCAAACTATTTGCATATTGATACCAACGGTGCCATTGTTGAGGTTGGTGAAACAGTTGCGAAAGGTCAACTGATTGCAAAAAGCGGTAATATTGGGTGGTCCTCGGGGCCACATCTTCATTTTGAAGTCTTCCAACAAAAGATCGGAAAAAGAACCACATTAAAGACGAAATTCAAAATTAATGAAGCATCTGAAGCTATTTACATGAAAGAAAAAGAAAAATACACAAGAAATTATAATTAATTTAGAGGAATAAAAAATAGGATTGTTTTATATTTGAAGACAATCCTTTTTTTTATGCACTATTTCAACACTTTAGAGTTCGCAAAAGAACAAGATACACTCGATGTGCTTTCTTCTTTTCGAAATCAGTTTCATATTCCAAAAGACAAAAAAGGGAATGAGTGGTTGTATTTTACCGGAAACTCTTTGGGGCTACAACCAAAAACCACACAAAAATATATTCAGCAAGAACTAGAGGATTGGGCCAATTTAGGCGTCGAAGGTCATTTTGAAGCAAAGAATCCGTGGTTGGATTATCACGAATTATTAACTTATAAGATGGCTGAAATTGTTGGAGCCAAACCCATTGAAGTTGTGGTGATGAATACCTTAACCACCAATCTTCATTTATTAATGGTCTCTTTTTATAGGCCTACAAAAATAAAACATAAAATACTTATCGAAAGTGATGCGTTTCCATCAGATCGTTATGCCGTAGAATCTCAATTAAAATTTCATGGTTATTCCGATGCCGATGTTATCGAATGGAGACCCCGAGAAGGAGAGGTTCTGTTAAATATAGATGATTTAGAAGCGATCGTTTCAGAACAGGGTGACGAAATTGCACTCCTATTAATAGGCGGTGTTAATTATTATACTGGCCAATTTTTAGACCTTAAAAAAATTGCCGCAATTGGACATTCAAAAAACTGTATTGTTGGTATTGATTTAGCTCATGGTGCAGGAAACATTCAGCCCAATTTACATGATTCAGATGTAGACTTTGCAGCTTGGTGTACTTACAAATACTTAAATTCAGGGCCTGGAAGTTTGGCAGGGCTGTTTGTGCATGAAAAGCATGCAAAAAATAAAGACTTACCTCGTTTTGCTGGCTGGTGGAATCATAACAAAGCAACGCGTTTTAACATGCGTCAACCCTTTGATGTTATGGAAGGCGCAGAAGGATGGCAATTGTCAAATCCGCCCATACTATCCATGGCAGCTATCAAAGCTTCCTTAGATTTGTTTGATGAAGTTGGAATGGACGCATTGAGGTTAAAGTCTATAAAACTCACTGGATATTTTGAGTTTTTAATCAATGAAATTGATTCTGAAGATATCACAATCATTACGCCAACCAACCCAAAGGAGCGCGGTTGTCAGATATCAATTCAAGTAAAAAATGCAGACAAAAACGTACATAAAAAACTAACAGCACAACACGTTATTACAGATTGGCGAGAGCCTGATGTCATCCGTTGTGCTCCTGTACCGTTATACACTTCTTTTGAAGATGTATATCGGATGGTTTCAATTTTAAAAGGATTGTTAAATAAAGAGTAGGAAAGCCACCTGAGCAAAGTAGAGCTAATTTTTGTATTTCTCTGCGGTGCTTCAAAGACAATTAGAGTAGATGCAAAAAAAAGATAAAATAGTAATAGTTGGTGCAGGTTTGTGTGGGAGTTTACTTGCCTTACGTTTTGCGCAAAGAGGATATAAAGTTGCTGTTTATGAAAGTCGTTCAGATTTACGAAAAACAGCTATATCAGCAGGAAGATCCATCAATTTAGCCTTGTCAGATAGAGGGTTAAAAGCATTGCGTTTATGCGGTTTAGAAGCTGCTGCCAAAGAAATTTGTATTCCAATGCTTGGACGATTAATGCATGATGCAGCTGGAAATACATTTGCATCAAATTACTCTGGAAGAGAGGGAGAGTATATCAACTCTATTTCAAGAGGAGATTTAAATGGGATTTTATTAACGGAAGCGGAACAACATGAAAATGTAACACTTCATTTTAATAAAAAGTGTAGGCATATTAATATTGTAAATACGGTTGCTCATTTTAATGATGCTGAAACGAATGAAGATTTTTTAATTGAGGCCGACGTTATTTTTGGTGCAGACGGAGCGGGTTCTTCTTTGCGAAAAAGCTATGTTTCTGAACGTAAATTTTTATTTAGTTATTCTCAAAATTACTTAAATCACGGGTACAAAGAACTGGAGATTCCTGCAGATAAAAACGGAAATCATCAAATAAGTAAAGGGCATTTACACATTTGGCCACGAGGAGATTTTATGCTCATTGCATTGCCAAATATGGATGGAAGTTTTACGGTGACACTCTTTTTAAGTTATAACGAAGGTGAATTTAATTTTGAAAACTTGGTCACTGAAGAAAAAATAACCACATTTTTTGAGAAAGAATTCCCAGATGCTTTGGCTTTAATTCCAAATATTAAAGAGGAGTTTATCAACAACCCAACAGGGCCATTGGGAACGATTAAATGTTCTCCATGGAGCTATCAGCAAAACACCTTGTTAATTGGTGATTCTTCGCACGCTATTGTTCCTTTTTATGGTCAAGGAATGAATGCTTCTTTTGAAGATGTGACGATGTTAGATACTATTTTAGATCAAAATGCAGAAAGTCTTCCAGACGGAAAATTAGATTGGAAAGCCATTTTTAAAGCCTATGAAAAAATTAGGAAACACAATACCGATGCCATTGCCGATCTGGCGTTAGATAATTTTCATGAAATGAAGAAACATGTTGCGAACCCTTTGTTTAAAGAAAAAAGAACGATAGAAATGGCGTTGGAAAAAACATTCCCAACACAATATGCCTCAAAATATTCTTTGGTTACTTTTAATGCAAGTATTGGGTATGATGAAGCCATGAAAAGAGGAAGAGCGCAAGACAAGGCATTACTTCGATTAATTTCAAACAATGCTATTTCGATGCCTCCTAACATGACAGAACAATTATTAAAGCTTGTGTTAAATACCGTAATTAAAGAAACAAATCTGATTTTAGAACAAGATAGCATTATAGGAATGTAAATGAAAAAATACATTATTTTATTACGTGGAATTAATGTTTCAGGAAAAAACAAAATCCAGATGGCAGCCTTACGTTTATTATTAAATGAATTGAATTTTCAAAATGTGCAAACCTATATTCAGAGTGGAAACATTCTTTTAGATTCAGAAGAAGATTCTATGGCTGTTTGTCAAAAAATAAAAAAAGGCATTCGAAATTCCTTTGGATTTGATGTACCTGTATTGGCAAGAACCGTTAAAGAGTGGAGTCATGTCATAGAAAATTATCCTTTTCCGATTGAAAACGAAAAAATTGTTGCGTTTACTTTTCTGAATATGGCTTCAAAAGAAACAGGTATTACGATTAAAAATAGTGAAGAAGATCAATACAGGATTGTAAATGATGTTGTGTATTTGTATTGCCCGACAGGATTTGCTCGTACAAAGTTGACCAATAATAGCATCGAAAAAAAACTCAATGTAATAGCAACGACAAGAAATTTAAGAACAACATTAAAATTATTAGAACTAGCAACCATATAATATGTCAGAAAAACAAGTATCACCAAGAGGCGCCTATCCACATGTGAAAGTAGTAGGAGATTTTATTTTTGTATCAGGAACCAGTTCCAGAAGAGCGGACAATACCATAGCAGGCGTCGATATTATTGATGAAATGGGAACAAAACACCTCAATATTGCAACGCAAACTAGAGAAGTTTTACAAAATATTGATAAAAATTTAGCATCTGTTGGCGCAAGTTTAAAAGATGTGGTAGATGTATCAACTTTTTTAGTAAGCATGAATGATTTTGCAGGGTATAACAAAACCTATGCAGATTTTTTCGACAAAGAGACTGGCCCTTCAAGAACCACCGTTGCAGTACACCAACTACCACATCCAGATTTGGTGGTGGAGATTAAGGTGACAGCATATAAGAAAGCATAGTAATTGTAGCGATTTAGATTGCGTGCTAAGAGTTAGATCACTTTAAGATAAACAACATGAAAATACAAAACTACATCAATGGAGAATTTGAAAATCCAATTGAAGACAATTGGTTGGAGAATTACAATCCGGCAATTGGAGCGGTGTATGGACGACTTCCAAATTCTACAACTGAAGATGTTGAAAAAGCCTACCAAGCTGCAGCAACCGCTTTTTTAAGTTGGAGCCAAACGACTTTAGAGGAAAGAAGCAAGGTTTTATCAAAGATTGCAGATTTAATTCTTGACAAAATTCAATTTTTAGCAGCAGCAGAATCGAAAGACAATGGAAAACCAATTAGTTTAGCAACAGAAATTGACATTCCAAGAGCTGCGGCAAATTTTCAATTTTTCGCCAATGCAATTACTCAATTTTCATCCGAAGCACATGAGAGCATTGGAATGAATGCTGTAAATTTTACATTGCGTCAACCACTAGGAGTTGTTGGGTGCATCTCCCCTTGGAATTTGCCACTCTATTTATTTACTTGGAAAATAGCACCCGCAATTGCTGCAGGAAACTGTGTTGTTGCAAAACCAAGTGAGATTACTCCTATGACCGCTTATTTATTAGGAGAGATTTGTACAGAAGCGGGACTCCCAAAAGGTGTTTTAAATATTGTTCACGGATTGGGAAATACTACTGGAGAAGCAATTGTAGCACATCCCAATATTAAAGCAATTTCATTTACAGGGGGCACAAAAACGGGGGCTCATATCGCTAAAGTAGCAGCACCAATGTTTAAAAAGCTATCTTTAGAGTTGGGAGGAAAAAATCCAAATATCATTTTTGAGGATTGTAATTATGAAAAGATGTTGGCAGCCACTGTGCGATCATCATTTACAAATCAAGGTCAAATTTGTTTGTGTGGTAGTCGAATTTTAGTGGAAGATAAAATATACGATCAATTTAAAAAAGACTTTGTTCAAAGGGTTTCGGAATTGATAGTAGGAAATCCATCGGCAGAAAATACAAATATTGGTGCTTTGGTTTCGAAAGCACATTTAGAAAAAGTAAAATCCTATATTGATATTGCAGAAGCTGAAGGCGGAAAAATTTTATTTGGAGGAAATAAAGTTGTTGTAAAAGGGAGTGAGAATGGTTACTACCTGCAACCTACAATTATAGAAGTTTCTGACAATAAATGCAAATTGAATCAAGAAGAAATTTTTGGGCCTGTGGTTACTATTATGTCCTTTAAATCAGATGCCGAGGCACTGCAATTGGCAAACGATTCAAAGTATGGATTGTCTGCAACTTTATGGACTAACAATTTGAATAGAACGCTTCAGTTTTCGAAACAATTACAAACTGGAATTGTTTGGGTAAATACATGGATGTTACGTGATTTAAGAACCCCTTTTGGAGGACAGAAAGATTCTGGAGTTGGAAGAGAAGGTGGGTTTGAAGCATTGCGATTCTTTACAGAATCAAAAAATATTTGCATCCAATATGAATAAATAACTTGATGTCATTATAGAGGAGACAGTAATCCATAGCATATATAACAACATAAAAAAGAGTCCTATTTAAACAGGAATAACTAAGAATATGAATTTAGAATTAAAAAATAAAAACGCATTGGTTTGTGGAAGCACGCAAGGAATTGGAATGGCAACTGCTATTTTGTTAGCGGGAGAAGGTGTAAATGTGACGCTTATTGCAAGAAATGAAGAGAAGTTGAGAAAAACTGTTACACAATTACCAAACGAAAATCAATGCCATGGTTATTTGGTTGCTGATTTTTCAAAACCAAAGGAGTTAAAAGAGGTTCTAGAGGGTTCAGATTTGCAATTCCATATTTTGGTAAACAATACGGGAGGTCCTGCGGGAGGACCAATATTTAATGCTACAATAGAGGCATTTGAAAGTGCGTTTACGCAACATTTAAAATGCAATCATATTCTTGTTCAAAGCTTAGTGCCGTTTATGAAAACACAATGTTTTGGGCGAATTATCAATGTGATTTCAACTTCGGTAAAACAACCTTTAGATGGTTTAGGTGTTTCAAATACAATTCGTGGAGCAGTAGCAAGTTGGTCTAAAACATTAGCAAATGAGTTGGGTGAATTTGGAATAACAGTTAATAATGTCTTGCCAGGGGCTACTGGGACTGAGCGATTGAAAGAAATCATTAATAATAAAGCAGCTAAATCAGGATTGACTTTTGATAAGGTTGCTGCCGCGATGAAAAATGCGTCACCTGCAAAGCGATTCGCAAAACCTGAAGAGGTGGCGAGTGCAGTTGTTTTTTTAGCGAGTGAAAAAGCTAGTTATATTAATGGGATTAACCTTCCTGTTGATGGTGGAAGAACAAAAAGTTTGTAAATTTAGACAACCCTTGCGTTAGGGATTGAAATCATTTTGAAAACGCAAAGCCTTTTTATGTTGCTTTGAGTATCACGCTTTTTTGCGTGATATAGCAAGAATGCATAAACAGATTTAATGGAAAGCCCGACCTTTTGGGAGCGCACAAAAAAAATAAAAAAAATGAATTTAGTACAACCTTTAAATTTTAAAAAGTGGATTGATGAACATCGTCATCTGTTAAAGCCGCCAGTTGGAAACAAGCAAGTGTGGGATCATGGCGAGTATATTGTTATGGTTGTTGGTGGGCCTAATAACCGAAAAGACTATCATTATAATGAAACACCAGAATTTTTTTATCAGGTTGAAGGCGATATGGTTCTAAAAATCATTGATAAAAACGGAAAAATGATTGATGTGGCAATTAACGAAGGAGATATTTATTTGCTGCCTGCAAAGGTGCCGCATTCGCCACAAAGAAAAGAAAATACTGTTGGGCTGGTTATTGAGTATCCTCGTTCTAAAGGGATGCTTGATGCATTAGAATGGTATTGCGAGGGTTGTGGAAGCCCTTTGTATCGAGAGGCATTTGCATTGAGTAATATTGAAATGGACATGCCGATTATTTTTGATGGATTCTATTCAGACACACAAAAATGTACTTGTGATTCTTGCGGTACTGTGATGCAGGCACCTAAAAAAGTAAAATAGTATTCTTTTGTCTTTTAGAAAAAAATGACAAATTATTTTAAATAAATGAAAAGACTGTTAAGGCCAAAGCCTAGCAATGAAAGCAAAATGGAAAAACGAAAACTACGCATAAACGGACATTCACATTTATTGCCATATCCGGAGCAGATTCCTCAGTTTATGAAAGACAAAGAGATTTTTTGGGTAGATGATGAACGAAAGCATATGTTGCAAAAAGGATGGAAACGTCCGGTTACCGATTCTAGTTTTTTCTTGGATGAAAAGTTATTATGGATGGAGAAAAACAAATTAGACCACGCTGTAGTTTTGAACCTTTCTCAATTGTATGGTAACGGTTTGCGGCTCGAAGAAATGAAAAAGGCTTTGCGTTTTCAAAATGATTTTAATGCGAAAGTACAGCACGATCATCCTGATAAATTTACCTGTGGTTTTGTAGTACATCCGGGTTTTATTCAAGGAGCATTGTATGAAATTGAACGTTGTGTGGAGGAATTGGGATTGAAGGTATTGTGCTTGCCAACTCATTTTATGGATTCTATTGGACAATGGCGCTGTGTCTTTGATAAGGAAAATGATCGAATTTTTGAATTGGCAGATAAGTATAAATTGGCCATTGAAATTCATCCTTATGATGGTGATAAAATGATAAAATTAGAAAACACCAATTGGCGTTTTCATTTAATTTGGATGTTGGCACAGTGTGGTGATGCATATCATTTTTATACTTTAAATGGAATGCAAGAACGGTTTAAAAACATTAGAACTTGTTTTGCACACGGAGGTCAATTGGCACAGATGAATTTAGGAAGACGTATTCAAGGTTTTGATGGAAGACCTGATTTGTTTGAAGGGAAAACACACCCAAGAAAAGCGGTAGGACATAAAAATATTTTCTTTGACACCTTAGTGCATGATACAGATTCTCTGAAATTAATGATTGATAAACAAGGTTCCAGTCAGGTAATTATGGGATTGGATGATCCCTATCCATTGGGTGAAATGGAGAATGATGCGCAATCTTCGTATCCTGGAAAAATTTTAGACTTGGCGAAAGACAGGAGTATTATCAATGAGAAGCAATATGATCAAATTTGGGAGGACAATACCTTACAATGGTTGTTTGGTGATGATGAAAAAGCAAAGCAAGATTTGATTTATAAGATACTCTCAAAAAAATAATGACGTGCTTTAAAACGGGTTAAATTTGTATTCGAATGGTGCTGTTTTTCGTTAGCTGAAATTTTGCATCTTCATACTTTGGAGGCCCCATAAATCCTTTGGCATTGTTAGAACATCCATATGCTTCTTTTGGGATTCCAAAGAAATTGACATCCATTTTGTTGTTACTGTTTCTGTCGTGAAAAATAGAAATTGCATATTCTCCTTTGGGAATTTCTTTAAAAGTATACATCACTTTTTTATTCGTAATTTTTGTGATTGCACTTTTAAAATCGGTTTTTAAAAATTGCACTTTCTCATTGTGCAATGCAATCAAAACTTGCCCTTCATTAGAGTCTAACCCACTAATAAAAACTGTTATCTGAAATGTTCCTTCTTGTGCACTTGTCTTAATAACACCACTAAAAATCATTACAGTGATTAAAATTATTTTTTTCATGAGGATAGATTTCGTGTTGATTTAGCGATTGATTACTACAATATCGGAATACATAAATCTACAATAAATTTATTTTCTGGATGCTCTTTTGCGTTGTTGTAGTAGATTTCAAACGGATCAATTGTTGATTTCTGATAATCATTTTCTATCATCCAAGCAAACGAAGTTTCCCAGGCTTGTTGAAACTGCATGGGTGTAATTTCTAAGCTTGAAACAAGACATTTTGTGCTTTCGATAGTTCTTCGTGTAATTTCTCCTTCTACGGTTGTGGGTTTGTTTAAGACAATACAGGCACTTATGCGTAAGGCGCTTGGGTCTGATATTTTTGGACTGTCATGATAAATAGTAACCATTTTTGTAGTCTCATGGATCAGCCCTTTAGGAGCAGCCCACTGAACGAGTCGATCATAAACTGCTTCTATAGCTTCCATTTTTCCTTTGTAGGAAATGGCAGCAAGGGATAGTGTTTCTAATTGTTTCACAACAGTATTTGTTTTCATCTATTCTGTGTTTTTAGGAATACTCTTTCTTAATTTGTTGTAATGTTTTATCTGAATGAATGTATTCTGAAATAATTGCACATCGCAATTCGGCAACCTCCATCTCAAAATAGTTCGCCCATTTGGTTTCTTTGAATAAATGCGTTATTTCTTTTTTTCTTTTTATTGCCTCGGGGAAGCTAAATAAATGCGGTGTTGAGGTTTTGTGATTTGATTTAATCTCTGTCGTTTTATTGTCAAAATTAACTTCAATAAAAAATATTTTCTCCTTGGAATTAAGAGGGAAGAAGTTCGCCCACTTGGCAAAACCAATTACAGTTGTTTGGTTTTTGTATTTTTCTTCAGCAATCAATTTCCATCTACAATTGGCAACTCTTCCCCAGTGGTTTGATTTACGATAAACACCTTCCTCTGTGTAAAAATAACTACTCTCAGATTTACTCTTATAATTTGTTTTTTCCGGAAATAAAAAATCATCTACCTGTGTAAATTCACAAAAAGTGTATTTGAAGAAATTGGATTGATTATAGGTTTTCAAGAAGGGTTTTTTATAAATGAAATTAAAATATCTCTACGAATATACTGAAGCAATTCCATAATTTAAGAAAAGATTGCACAGAAAACAAGAAGACTCTTTTAGTTTATTGTAAAAAAAACGCAATCAAATGAATGATTGCGTTTTTGTTATTTAAAAAAAATGATCTTTTTAAAAGATCCCTAAATAAATAGGGGATAAGCAGTTTCTGAAACCTTCCTAAAAAAGGAGATTCGTTGTTTGCTTACTTTACCTCTTCAAAGTCTACATCTTCCACATTGTCTCCTTGTGCATCAGCTTCTGGTTGCCCTTGTTGCTCTGCTCCTGGATTTGCTCCTTCAGCGCCACCTTGTGCTGCATACATTTCTTCAGATGCAACTTTCCAAGCTTCGTTGATGGTTGCTAATGCAGTATCAATTTGTGCTAAATCTCTCGACTCATGTGCTGCTTTTAATTCTACTAAAGCTGCTTCGATAGGTCCTTTTTTATCGTCAGATAATTTTTCTCCAAATTCTTTTAATTGTTTTTCTGTTTGGAAAATCATAGAATCTGCTTCGTTGATTTTTTCTGCAGTTTCTTTTGCAGCTTTATCAGCATCGGCATTTTCTTCTGCTTCTTGTCTCATCTTAGCGATGTCTTCTTCAGATAATCCTGAAGATGCTTCAATTCTAATTTCATGAGATTTATTGGTCCCTTTGTCTAAAGCAGATACTTTAATAATACCATTGGCATCAATGTCAAAAGTTACTTCAACTTGAGGAACTCCTCTTTGTGCAGGAGGCAAACCATCTAAATGGAAACGTCCAATTGTATTGTTGTCTGCAGCCATAGCTCTTTCCCCTTGTAAAACATGAATTTCTACAGATGGTTGGTTGTCTACTGCTGTTGAGAATACTTGAGATTTTTTTGTAGGTATGGTTGTGTTTGCATCAATTAATTTTGTGAACACATTCCCCATTGTTTCAATACCTAATGATAAAGGTGTAACGTCTAACAACAATACATCTTTTACGTCACCAGATAAAACTCCACCTTGAATAGCAGCTCCTAAAGCAACTACTTCATCAGGGTTTACACCTTTACTAGGAGATTTTCCGAAGAACTTCTCTACCGCTTCTTGTACTGCAGGGATTCTTGTAGAACCACCAACTAAAACAACTTCATCAATATCTGAAATAGTTAAATCAGCATTTTTTAACGCTGTTTGACATGGTTTGATTGTTCTTTTTACTAAGTCGTCAATTAACTGCTCAAATTTAGCTCTAGATAAAGTTCTTACCAAGTGTTTTGGTCCGCTTGCAGTAGCTGTAATATAAGGTAAGTTAATTTCTGAAGATGTTGTGCTAGATAATTCTATCTTCGCTTTTTCAGCAGCTTCTTTTAAACGTTGTAAAGACATTGGATCTTCTCTTAAGTCCAAGTTTTCGTCCGCTTTAAATTCTTCAGCCAACCAGTTAATGATCTTCTCATCAACATCATCTCCACCTAAATGTGTATCTCCATCTGTAGCTAATACTTCAAAAACACCATCTCCTAATTC
>TARA_B110000908_G_C10268121_1_pt1 | contig 15135 bp, 16 predicted proteins | sample TARA_B110000908 | Tara Oceans TARA_B110000908 (sample SAMEA4398067) | marine metagenome | biome: Polar Biome; feature: [DCM] deep chlorophyll maximum layer (ENVO:01000326); material: water (ENVO:00002006), including particulate matter (ENVO:01000060) such as... | depth 36 m
ACGGATTTACGTTTTGTTTTCGATGTTCGTTTTCTAAGTTTTTGATTCTGTTCAAAATCCATATCATGGTCCTCTGTGTCTGTTGCACCTCCTCCTTCTCCTCCAGATTCTGAATGTTCTTCATTCATAACAAAAAGCATGAAAAATCCAACTACGGATAGAGCTAATTGAACAATAACAGCCATTTTAACTATATTTGGATTCAAAAAGAAAAAGTATACTAAGACATCACATACTATTAATGCTATAATGAGAATAGATAGAAGAGCAGTTTCTTTTGAGGTGGCCAATAAAATAATCGTAGGATCTACGGCAATATGTAATGCGACAAGTGGTTGCCATTTTGATTCATAAATTAAAACCCCATTGATCAACCAAGCAAATGGTAATGCCCAAGCAAATAATATTCGAAGTCTTCTTGCCGCCGAAGATACAAACGACGGTGATTTTAAAATAGAGTAAATGGTCCAAGATTGGAACAAATTCAATATGGTGTTACTTCCAATTAAAATTAATGTTAACATTGAACCTGGCGCACCTTGGACACATGCCGAAGTTAATGACTCGCTTATTTGATTGTTCTTATTATCAGTGCTGTTTTCGACGGCGCCGAAAAACATTTCTATAATATTACCTGTTTCGCCAACTAAATCTCCAATACATCTGAATGTGGATATCCCCCCTAATGAAACAACAATGATTCCTACAGAAGTTGCGGCCAGCGACGCTACAAGGGCCAACCCCCATGCAGATTTAAAAGGCAATAACGATGTCACTAAAATGACACCGTATAATATATAATTTACTCCTAATAAATCTGTAGCTTTGTGTATTGAGTCAATAGAAATGTGTCTCGTGGTTCGAATAGTAATTGCAATAACTAAAATTAGAAATACACGCAATCTGACATTATTTTGTAATGTGGCTGTATTTGCCATAAGTTGAATAACAAAAATCTCTTTATATATCTATTTTTTTTATAGGTTCTTTATTTTTTATACTGTGATGACTCTGCTCTTTCTTTCTTCGTATACTGGTGCATATTTTTTTATTTCGACATTCCATAATATAATATAACTTTCTATAATAAGAAACCATGCATGTATGATTATTTTTACCAACAATGGAATAGTTACCCATATAATAGATACATAGTATATTAAAAATATATTGAAAATGATATTGACAATGGACCAAAGACAAAGGCCAATATCCGAATGTATATGTGCGACAAATATAGGAACAAATGCATGTTCAGAGACTAGAAATATAACGGATAGTATATGTATAATATCGTTATCTACGTATAGTGCGGGTATGCTGGCGACCGCAATATAAATGGGTATGTATGTGAATATGACTGGAGTTATTTTGAGTGGCAAATCTGTAAGTCTATACCATGTGTCCGCATGCATATTGGGATGCCAACAAAAACTTTTAGAATTTGGTCCAAAAGCTATGGTCCTCGACACCAACCAACACCATAAACTGGCGGACAATGCAAAAATAACTCGCATTTATTTAAGAATAGAATGTCTAAATATGTGATATTTCGAATCCATAAAGAATATTCGGATTTGAATTGACTATATAAGTAAAAAGTTCGAACTTAAATATGTCGTCTCACTGGAATGATTTTAATTTAAATCCTGCTTCAAAGCGGCAAAAGACGGGCCCACCTGTAACTTTTTCTGAGTTGCCGGCACCCCCCGAAATTTCAGAAGAAAGTACACCTGATATTCTTCAGGTATCAGCCGAAAAAACTGAACAGTCAAAGACATTGATGGTAGCGGAAACGACTTTTTTCAACCAGCGCAATAAGGATTTCTGGCATCGTAATGATTTATCTCATCTGCGCCCATATGATTTTCCATATGTTCGTGCATTAATTCAACAAAAGCCATGCGACACTTTATCGCCAGAAGACATTAAACACAAAGAGCACGTCCGTGTATCTATTCAAGTTGTTACACGTGCATATGAAGAACAATATTTGCGCGAACCTGTTGGTAAAGAAAGACTATGTATTATGGGCGACCAATGTCAGGGTCTGCAATTGCCACACATTAATGACAACGCCTTTGTCTTGCGCGAATTTCTATTGCCAACGGAAGAAGAAGAATACAAACGTTCTGGAAAATTACCATCCGAAGGTCGTCTTTGTTTGATGTGCAAACGTTCTGAAATTGCAAGAGCTTTTATTAATATCCGTGCCGATGGCATGGGCGTAAAGAATAACGTTATTCTGCAAGATTATAGAAATATTGTGGGTGAAGAAGGAGAGTATTGTCTTTCCGATTGTTTGTTGTCTTCTCCTCAAGTATTTCAGGGTCTTTTGGATCCTATTGTATTACACGTTCGCAATGCATACCGTTTAAAGGTGGAGGACGGCGTTCGTTATTATGATCAATGGCGTATGAAATATCCCGGCCAAGAAATTCATTTTTTAACGGAGGCGCCCGAGACCAAGGAGTAGGTCTCGGGCGCATTTGTCCTTTTGAATTTGAAGATGGGTTAACCCGCGAATTACCGGAGCAAACACTTTTAAGTTTTTTTTCTGGATCAAAATACGAGTGGTTATTTATGGGAACATATTGGGAACGTTTACAAACTGGAAAAAAATGGCAGGGGTCTATAAAATGGCAACCTTCTGAACATAATCACCCTTGGATTTCTTCTTTAATGTCCATCATACATACATGTATCGAGCTAATGGCCTCCAAAGAATATCCAGAGAATATATCTTTTAGTTTGTACATATATTATGACGCCCATGTGCCTATCATGTGTGCATTGGACGAAAACAAAACTCCAAACCAAAATGCAATTCGTCAGTTATTTATGAAATATACACCGAAAACAGCAGATGTACTCCATGATGGCAATTTGCCAGACATTATTAATATGCAATTGCAATGTTCCTTTTGGAACGAAAACAAACCAAAGATGAAGCCAATTGTTCATCTTATGTGCAAGGCATTGCCTCAAAGATGTCAGATTCGGAATTTACGCGAAATTATTTCCAATTATTGCCAGACAGATGATTTGGTCCACGATTTTATGAAAAAGGCCTTTTTATGTTCAGTGTTGGGAATGTATAAACATTGCAAGGTTCGTTTGTGTTGGTCTGAACGTAAGCAAATTTTACGTCGGTTTGTATTTCTGAAGCCAAATCGTATGCAAATCCAGGAATGGTTGTTTACGAATTATCAACATTTATTGTTTTATATCATTAAAGAGTTTTTGACATTTTCGATGGGCATGATTCCTGCATTATACGATGAATTGTGTCAGACATACAAATGGCATACATTCGAGAAAACAGTACACACAGCTATGGACAATATTAGAACTACAATAGATAATAACGTAAAACGTTCGGGTGCTATACAAGATTGGTTATCTCAAATAGAATCAAATTTGATGCAAGTGAACAAACAACAATTGGGTAATTTGTTTCGGCCCCAACGTCAAACATTTACTCAGACGGTGATCTCTATTTGTGAGCGTCTCGACGAAGTTGCACAACAAGTCGATCCAACCTTGGAATTTCCGTTGGAATATAGACATTTTTTACGAAAAATGGTGCAAAGAGTGCCTAGAGGTTCTATACATATAGAATGGTTGAAATATTTCAATGTAAAACAGTCGAATATAGATACACTGGCAAATATGTATAACCATTCTTCCCAAAATACATACCGTACAGATCTTCGGAAATTGTTACAGAATTCATCTCGGTATGACTTTGAAGCTATTCGTGAGTTATTCGCAGCATTTCAACAAACGCACCATGACATGAGAACATTTCCACTTCCACAGCATTATTACAATGCCCAATGTGTTTCATTACGTCGCCGCTATGGATTGCAACCCAATCAACCCCTAAAAGATCATGTTGGCCAAGTGTATTTGTGTTTATCTTGTAATTCATTTAAAGGATTTATTGTCAAAAAAAACAGTAAATCGAATAATTTATTTGCAAATGGTCATCACAAAATTATTATAGATGATCAAACTCTGAAATGTTATTGTGGACGACGTTGTGAGAAATCAGATACTAAAAAACGCAAAAGAATTGCCGTTGAATCTTTCTTGGACGGTGTTGAATTGGAAGAAGCCAGAAAAAGACGCGCAAAAAAGGATTGGAAAACTCAACGTAAAAACATGCAGAATGAATTATGTGCCAGTACGGAATGTCTCAAATTTAATATGACAGGATGTTTATTTCAATTTTATGGCCAACTTTATTTGTTTTGTCCATCATGTGCAAATCCAACAATATTTAATAGAGAACAATATGATAAACATGGCTTTACTTGTGGTCAATGTTTGAAAGAAGGAACACTGTATACATCTGTTTCGTGTTATCTTTGCGATACGTATCGTGGTAAAGATTCATGGACGACGGTTTCTGCACAACCAGAGTCTGGTCCCGCCAAATCTGTAGCTATATGCAATGGTTGTTACAAACCATGGTTGAAACAATACGAAGGGACTGTTCCAATGGAAATTTTAGACCAACAAAAGAAAAAAATATCCAGTAAACAATAAAAAATGTAATAAATGTTAAAAACATAATAAATGTTAAAAATATAAATCCAAAATACGATTGTTTGATTCTATTTAGAGGGTTTCATTTATTCACAACTTATGTCAACTGTAGAAGTGGCACCGGATACATCTTGGACTTCTTATAGTCCCAAAATACACACAGAAAATATAAATATTTCAAATGGCATAGAAATAACATCGCCTGAATATATATATCTATTCATTATATTCGGGTCTATATTTTTATTTTTATGGACATTTAAAAAGCAAGTCTAAGAACGCGTCCTTTAGCACGTTGATCCATAACAGGCAAGGATTCCATCAATGAATCCATGGACCATCCCGCTTGTTTTACACGGTCCTTATCATAAAACCCAGCAGCGACCCATTGTGATAGGGTTGGTTGCCAATAACGTTTTAAATCTTCCAAATCGAATTTAAATCTTCTCCATGTATCCACATTTGCCCCCATTGAAGCCATGACTGCCCATGTAAATCCTAGTTCTACTAACTGATGAGTTGTATATTTCATATCAGCTAGTTCTGTAATGGTTAATCTCATTTTTAACATTTTTTCAACATTTAATTTTAGTTTATGTATTTGTTGTGTCCATGAAAAGTGTGACAATTCAATGGGCAATATACCCATCTGGACCATATGGTCCCAATCAAATCCAAATTCAATAATATCTTTGGAGTCATATCTGGACATGATATCAGAAAACCGAACTCTTTCTTGTACGGCGTCTTCTGGACCAAATCCGGCCGACGCAATCATGGATAATTTCTTATTTTGTTTCATATGATCGACAAAAGTAAATGGTTCTGGAGTTAAAGGGGTTATAAACTGAACTAAATTTCCAATGACTGAATTACCTCTTATGGGTTTTAAACGCCTTTCAGAAACTCTCATTAATAGATCAGATTTCATAGTGATATTTCTATCAACTCCAACATCTGCCGATAAATCATTTACTGTAGTACATTGAGAACATTTGGTTGAAAAGGGTATACTTTGTACACAAGAAAGATGAAAAGAATGACCACATTCGAAAACAGCCAAATTTTTACTAGTAAGTGGCTCACTACAAAGATTACATACACTTGGCATTTAATAAAAAAGACACCTCTATTTATAATATAAATTATTTGTTTTAGTTATTTCTTCGACTTCTTTTTTCCTGGCTTTGCTACGGCGGCGGCAGCAGAGGGGGCGGGCCCTCCTCCGGAACTATGGGTGATAACATTACATTTATGAAGTACAACGTCCACTGGAGCTCCGGGTCTCGAGTACGAAAGAGCTGTGCCCATGATAAAGCGAGAAGCTAGTGCGTTATCAGGGTTATCGCGAGTTCCAAGTTCCTCAGCGAGTTTGTGATATGGGGCAATAACAAACTGAAGTTTTTCATGAGGAATACCAGTTTGAAGAGCTCTGTTTTTACGAGCACCTTTGTTGGCTGGATTTGGAATATCGGCGCAGACAAGATCACCTGGATACAGTGTATTTTTCCCATTGTTAAAAAGAGTATTGAGACCTGCCATTGTCATAACAAATCCCTGTTCAAAAATATCTTTTTCTGGTTTAAATTCGGTAACAGCAACGCCAGCATATTTAAGTCCTAATAGAACAGCTCTTTTTTCGGGCTGACTGGATTCTGGTGCGGAAGCATTCAATGCATGACTGCCGGCTTCAAGACCATTTGCAAAAGAAAATACATGCATTTGATGATCACCATAACGACGAACAGAATTTTTATGGCATTGCATTAAAATTTCACCTTCCATCACTTGGAAAGCTTCATCGGTGCCAACTGCGGGAAAATAAGGTTTGACAACGTTTCCATACTTGATACGTTGAAAATGACGAATATCGAAGGCAACATTAATATCGAATGCGGTGCCACGAGCATAAGGTTTGATACGACGGCGCTTTGCACTGGAGAATGACATACTGATTTATAGAAATGAAGCGATTTATATAGTACTTTTTTGTTTATATACGCATGAGCACCTCGATGCGCTCAAGACTTTTGCTAGTTTCTGTTACATGTAAGGCGCCTGCAAGGGAACTTGGATGGGGTTTTTTAAGGGTGACTTGGGATACAATTCCCACAGGAAGTTTAAATTCAGACGTTTTAAATTCCGGACAACAATCCATCAAAGGCGTGACTTCGTAATAAGATGTTCCTCTGTCTAATGGGAGTCTACTTCCAATCGGATCCGGAATGGATTTAATTTTATCACCGCTTTCTTTTTTAATAAACCCAAGCCATAGACAATCGCCGCGGCGGAGATGACCCGATCTAGGTTGCCATAGACGTGCTACGCGCGAACGTCCGCGAACATTAATGTTCAATAAACGCTGCCATTTTGAACCAGTGTCCATGTCATTGTTTAAAATTCCAAAATAATTCCAATCGGTTAAAATATCTCGAATCGTTTTATACTTGAGTGTTTTTGCAACAGGATCAATTTCTGTACGAAGTAAATAATTTAAAACAGGAATATTTGCTACGACATGATGCTGGCCAGACGAACGTTCGTCTTTCTTGACAAATAAAACATCACCTTCGGAATATCCTTTTTCATAACCACGTGTAAATGGACGAACAAACAAAGGGGCACGCGCTGTCGAATTTACCATCTGTTCGGGTACACTGTTGTGTAAAGTAGGGTTTTGTAAAGCGGACACTGCAGGCTTTGAGCTATAATCTGCACGGACGCCTACAGATGATTTAAACGAAAATGGTGGAGCAGAATTCACATTCCCCAGAGTGGGCGTTCCTGCTAATGATGCAATCGATGCCATTATAATTAAGTCAAACATAACCCTATTTATACTGTCTAAAACTTATTCGTGAAACACAAAAAAATATGATTTTTTCATACAACTCTTAAAATAAAAGTATCTTCTTTAAGAAAAACTATACGGTTTTATATTCTGAGTTTTAGAAGCAATTTCTTTGCTCAACGGTCCTTTATAATATTTTATCAAATCTAGCTTGTGTTTTGATAAAGCAATCCACTGTTTAATAGCAGCATTATCTACTTTAGTACGACCAGTCACATTATTGCGACTCAATATCTGTTCACGACGAACATGCTTTTGCATAGAATTTACAAAATTTATTTCAGATCCTACCATACGCTTCATATTCATACGATGTTTACTAAAATGCGCCCTACAAGTTTCTGCAGTAACGTCAGGTGCCTCTATACCTTGGCGTTCCAATGGTTCCTTTACATGCGTACGATACAAATCAGCTTGTAAATTATAAATCTCGCGGTCTGCTACCTTACCCACCATCTGAGAATCAATCTCCTGCATCCTAGAAATAACAGCATGAGCTTCGCCCGATCCACCATCACCGTATTGACACAATGCACACTTACAACCCTCGCCATGCTCCTCCTCCTCCTCGTCATCCGAAAAATGACACGGAACAAATTCACCTACATCGTCCTCTTCAACCATCCCAGTATTCTCAGCTATCGCATCGAAATTTAAAGCAGGTAAGATATCCATTCATTATACATTTCAAATATATTCTTATATAGGTTAGTTTTACGTATATCAAGATGAATATATTTATTTTTTTAACCTATATAAGAATTCATATTAACACTTAAACCATGAGAACAAAAAGACTAAACTTTGATTCAAAATTAAATCCACCCAATAAAAAATTACCAAATCCAATATTCTTTTGCGGAAATCATTGTGGAGCAAAAGACGGATTCGAAAGTTTAAAACGAATTAACATTGCAGCCGCAGTCATGCATGCCATATTCGCTTTGCTCATTGTTTCTGTTGGTCTAGCGGGAAAATCGCCCTTCCAAATCGTAGTCACTACATCATTGCCCACTGTACCAAGCCCGATACCAGCACCATTCAATACAACAATATGTAATGGAAACACTTACGAGGATGTCTTTGAATGGTTCAGATGTATTCGTGAAAATAACGATTACAAACAAGACCTCATCAGAGACGCCGGATATGTGGATATATCGGAAGATCCAACATCCCCAGACGCCCTCATGCCTCCATTCAAAACAGAATATCTAGTCACAGATCAATTCCAAATGTGGACACTCATATTTGCATTCTCAGCACTCACATGCTTATCACACGCACTCATCGCCGCACCACTCAAACCAGCCTACGATTATTGGCTAACTAGAAATACACAACCATTAAGATATCTAGAATACTCCATTACCGCATCTATTATGTTTGTCATATTACTCGCACTCACCAGAGTTACAGACCTATATCTAATATTGGCAAATGCACTACTCATGTGTACAGTAAATGTTTTTGGAGGTATACTAGAATGGGTCACACTCGGAATACCAGTAGACTATACACCCAAACCATGGACCATCAGAGCTTGGGCGTGGGCACTCTCAGGATTCATTTTCTTTTTCCAATTTTGGCAATTGTGGAATATATACGCAAAAACCATTCAACCGTGGATAGACGAATCAAATCAAACGAACGAACTTATGGGACAACTTTTTGGGTTTGTTAGTATACTCAATACCGTTATTTTGGCATGTTTTCTAACATTTCCAATTGTAAATATGGTACAATTCTTATATTTTATAAATGGTTCTTGTAGATCATGCATCAAAAGAAATGGAAAAAATGACCTATATTTTTACATTCGATTCGAGGCAGCCTATATATTCTGTTCATTTTTTGCCAAAGGGGCCCTGGTATTAATCGTTTTTATAGCAGCAGTACAGAGAGAATAAAAAAAAAACTTAACATTTAAATGTTTCTATTGTTGAATCTCGTTTAAAACATGTATCTAAACAACTATGTTTCAAATTCTCAGCCTCTAATTTTGTTAAATATAAATCGCCGTTTTCATCGCAATCTGTTATAATTCTATTAATACCGCCAAACGTTTTGAACGGTATTCTTTTATACCATGGTAAATATTCATCTATTACTCTGACCAATTCATGACGACTTATTCGGCCATCATTGTTGTAATCACCTCGTATGTAAAAACAATCTAACGCTTCCTCTCTAGTATGACAAGCGACAGCCGAAACGACCAATGAGGCCAAGTAAATAATTCGATTCATTTTAAACAATTCAACTTCTATTTATATAGCAAAATCAAGCTGGTCGAAAATATTCCAGGAATTTTCATGATAAAGATTTTCATGAATAAAGATTTTCTAAATCAAATCCAATATTTACATACTTCCATACCACCAACTCATTTATAAACATGTCTATCTCACTCCGTACTTACCGTGCTCTCACTCGCGAACTCGCCAAAACCAAAAAAGAACTGTCTAAAAAGACTCTAAATGATCTCGTGTTCAAGAAAATGGTCTTCACGGCCAAAAAGAAATACGATCGCGAACTAAAAGTCACGCGCGACGAAATCGATATTTTCAGAAAAAGTCTGAAAAGTTGGAACAAAGAGTTTTATACCCAAAAAAAAGAAATCAAAAAACTGAAAAGCTACCACCAAAAGTTGAAGAAAAAACAGCACAAAAAGCGCAAGAATGGCCAAGTAAACGTTTGAGCGTTTTAATAACACGTCATTGACTATTTAAGCACAGAACATTTATGTTGAATGTCTATAGCCAAGTACAAAATAATACCAAATATGATAAAAAAACATTCTGAATTATTTACTAACAAAAAAAAAGTATTTGGTATTCGACATGGAGAAGCATGGCACAATGTTCTATACCCCATTATCGGCAATAAAGCGTACAACGATTTTAATGACACCACTCTCACTGTTCACGGGATTTATCAATGTACCGAAACTGAACCACCAACAGTAGATGTCGTCTTAGTATCCCCTCTCATGCGAACTCTACAAACAGCTTCTTTCATGTTTCCAAATACAAAGAAAATTGCCCTAGAATGTCTCAAAGAATATCCACAACACACAGACCTATGCAACAAACGTTCCAACACATCTTTTCTTACAAAAATATGGCCAGAAATAAACTTTGAAGATTTAAAAGAAGATAGCCCGTGGCCATCAAATGTTACAGGGGAATCTAACCTGAAAGAACTAATGGACATTATAAATGAGTCGGATTATACATCTATCGCAGTGGTCACTCATTCCACATGGTTAAAATATTGGCTCACTGGGAAAACAGAAACAGAACCAGAATTACAACATTGTGTACCATACCAACTAAATTAATATATATAAATGAACTCACTTTATTTTACAAATGTCTTCCGCCAAAAATACATCTACACTAATACAACACGGAGTTTCCCCAGAAGACGCTGAAAGACTCTTGGAACAATACCCAGATGTCGATTCCGCTTTAGAGCAATGGTGGACAGAACAATTTGGAGACTACGAAGATGATCCAGTTGATGACGATGCAGAAGACGAACTAAAAAATCAATTAGTCAGTATGGGATTCTCAGAAGAAGCAGCAAATGCTGCTCTCATTTCGACAAACTATGACATATTAACCACTATACTAATACTTACTATGTCAGGAGCACCTACAGAGCCACAGAAAGAACCCGGTCATGTATATCGGGGAGGCGAGTCATATACCATGCGAAAAAATAATTGTAGCGTCCTTGAAACGGATTCAGACTCGGACGAAGAAGACATGCTGCTCACAACAGCCGTCCTTGAAAAAGACCAAATCACAATCCTATGCGATCCAACGGTATGTACAAAAGTATTATGGTGCGTTTCAAAAACCGAAATAGACGATTGGCTATTACCCGCCTACGATAATCACATGAAAGGGCTTGTACTATATTTAAAAAACTGTCAACATTCCACATTCATTAAAACCACCGCTAAATCCATTTCCATTCAGACGTTTGTATTCCATTCTGGACTCGATCAATCCAAAGCGGCTTCGATGGGCATTTTCCTTTCGTTTGAGGAGGCTGAACGCCACGAACAATTAGAAAATCGCGTTAGAATATGTTGGCAGCGCGCGAGAGAGGCAGCAGATAATCTTAGACCAAAAGGAGGCGAATTTAAAAATTCTTGGGAATCGGCAGGACCAGAAGATTCTATGGGTAATAGCCTAGATATTCGAAAAGCACTCGAAATAAAATTCCTAGATATTTCAAAAAGAATTTCAGAAGCACGTGCGGCAGAAGTTGACGAAGGCCATATTATGCGTTTCTCATTCAGTGCTATACAATATGTCACCGCTTTACTTGATTTATCCATCATTAGAGATAGAAAAAAACACAAACATTCTGGCCATATACAACCAAAATCAGCTAGAGCGTACAAAACACCCGTTAAAATACATACACTTCGAAGACAAAAAACAGTAGATTAACTAGTCAATATTTCAGAACCACTCTCTAAAGTATTATAACATAGTAAAGACTTTCGTCGTTATTGAATATTTTTTCTATATAAAATAATATTTTTTATATATTATGAATAGAAAACCAAAAAATTGAAAATAACTGTTTAATATATAGTAAACAAATATTAGGACTTACCCCCAAGAAGAAATACAGAAACTCAAAGAAGAAAAACTCAAAGAAGAAATTGTTAATTCGAATTAATTCTATATAAATAGAGAAGAGCTTAGGGTAAATGTGCGAAACAACTTTAACTTGTTATTCTCAGGTTATTTTTGCAGGCTATGAGTTGAATGGTGTCCAGTGGTTTATGTTTATGGTTGTTTTGGCGTTTTTGCTCCAGGTTAGTGCTAATTTTTTATGGTTAAAGGGTATGCAATTAAGTAGAGAAATTCTAAAATCGGCCCCTGGATCTAAAGAGCGTCAACAGTTAATTCCAAAGCGTTTGCTCTTTGATTTTGTGAGTACGGTCAATTGGATTTTGAGAATTACATTGATTATTGGTACAAATATTTATATTTTTCTGGTGATCATTTTGGGAAATTTTGCGGGACTTGCGTGGACATTAAAATACCAAGAGCAAGACATAGATAGTGAAAAACAAACGGACCCATGTAAATGGTCCGATGAAGCTATTTTAAAAATTCATAAACGCCTTGAAAAATTAAAGAATAAACCTAATAAAGATATACATTTTTGAATATAAAAGAATAATATTTTTTTAGTATATTGTAATGTCTCATTGGCCTCGATTTGGATCTAAGAAAGCTTGGTTGGACAATAGTAAACGTCAATGGCATCCTGCCCCTGCATTGCCCGAATGGTCAGAGTTGAATAATTTTATGGGTGTAGCTTGGTATGTTTTGGATAAATCGGCCGAGTTTCCAGGAGAGGAATCCTTGATAAAAATTCATCAGGGGGATATTTCTAAAACGATTCGTATGATAGATACTTTGGACGTATCAAAAGATGGATTTAAATGTTTAGTGCTAATATCCGAAGTATAAGTGTGATCTAAAAAAATAAATGACAATTGTTCGTTCGATCGGTTTAATGTTAGTGTGTATTTGTTGTTTGTTACAAGTTCGTAATTTTAATCGTTATCGTGTAGATCATTATCGTAAACATGATGAAGCTTTGACATATTTGAATTCGGACGTGTGTGTGGATCCAGTGACACGTTCTCGCTTGGGTACGTTTAATTTGTGTGAGAAAGCTTCCCATATTGTGAATGAGAATCCTTCTTCGGCCGCGTTTTATGATATTTTGAATGATTGGTATCCATGTGGTCATGGTCGTTGTGATGGTGTTTTGGATTGGGTGATGGCGAATTTGCATTGGTTTATTTTGATGATATTATTGATAGGAATGATGTTTTATTTTAAGTGGGTGGAACACCAGCGTGATATATTGTATTCAAAGATGAGACTTCCTATGTCTTTGGGTGGGGCCCCACCTGAACATGTAGATTAGGACTATAAGAGTACATGTGTATTAAAAAAATGAATGGATGGGAAACACATGAAGTTGATTTTAGACCAGCAGAAGGTTTAAGTAAAAACGAAACTTCTATTCGTGTATTAGATGAAGATGTTGAGGATGAAGATGAAGCTGTTGAAAAGATTGCTGAACGTATAGATAGGATAGATGATCAACAAGATCATGCGGAATTATTACATCTTCGTCAACAGATGACTAATAAGATAAAGAAAGATCCTGGTTATAAATTTTTAATGCAAGTGTCTGCATTTTCCAAATTAAAATTGGGTAATATGATTCATGATGATTTAAATCGTCACGCCAATCAGTTTGATCTTATTCGCGAAAATGCTTGCGAGGGTTCCTGTGCTATTCCCCAGCATGTAGATAGGAGATGGATGGAAGCGCCTGAAATAACGGGTGTGGTTCAGTTATCGGGCGCGGTGTATGGCCATATCAAGGAAGCGGAGATGATAGTGAGAAACCGATGTGGTTCTGTTTCATTGAAAAAATTGGTGGAGGATCCACGCTATCAGACAGCTTTCGCTCGATTGGTGGGAATTCGTATTATTTTGTCGGGGGTATTGACGGGGTTAGGAAATCGACGTGATCGTTCTTTTCAGCGTTTACATCAAGAACAACATATGATATTAAAACAATTTGATAGAATTGAGGTACTTGTTCAAAGAGATTGGACAAAACCAGTCTCGTTTGATTGGAAATAGATATAAAAATAATTAAATGTTTATTTTAAGCCATTTCTTTAAATAATGCTTTTGGTATTTTAAGGCGTCCATTTTCTAAGATACTAGGATTGAATAACTGAAAATTTGGGTAATTCTGTTGAATGGACTGAATATTCTGCATAATGTGGTTTAAAACAGGATGATCCATATCTATAGGTGCTGTAATATATGCTTTGGATGAAGATGCTTGTGGGTGCAATCTTGAAAGTTCTTGTGGTGTCATGGAATCATGGATACCATTGGACGGTGAAAATGCCGCGGCGTTCATGGACAATGTATCTCTGAATGACATTTCATATTCATCTTCTAATTTACGAATGTTTTTTCCAGATATAGCGGGCCCTGACATAACATTTGCGTTAAATTCAAGGTTTCCGGCCCATGCACATGATTGTTCAATGCGCGCACAATTTTGTGGGGACATTTCTGACCACGAATAGTATTGTTCAGATGTTCCTAGTGTGGATGGATAAAAATGAATAGCCTCATTTGTGGCGTTGTACATTCTGTACCCACCCAAAGACGAAGATTTAAGTAGTACGTGATTGTTATCTGGCTTCACTGCATGATTTACAAAATATACAGAGGTTGAATCCGAAAGGACCGAGCTCGTGTTGTCCGAATAAATTTGATGAGCACTTGGAGAAATTTCTTCTGCAAGTGCGCTTCTTGTAAGTTCTGTGGCTCTTTTGACGCCATAAGTATCATCGAATTGCATACGTTTCCACTGTTTATCGATATCTCCGGCAGATACGTTACTTTCTGTCCATTTTCTGTAGAGACTGCCTAGCATTTCGGTGACGGATGTATCTACAATAATATGATGTTGTACCATTTCTGTGCCAAATTCATCAGTGCTTGAGATTGTATAAGAACCAATCGATGACTGAAGGCCATCAAGTTCAATGTTTTCAAGTTGAGATTTCGAAATAAAATGATCCACTTCAAACACTGATCTTCCGCGCGCAATATCTGGGTGGAACCAGGACATATCTTCGGAACTCA
>TARA_B110000908_G_scaffold77006_1_pt1 | contig 15093 bp, 11 predicted proteins | sample TARA_B110000908 | Tara Oceans TARA_B110000908 (sample SAMEA4398067) | marine metagenome | biome: Polar Biome; feature: [DCM] deep chlorophyll maximum layer (ENVO:01000326); material: water (ENVO:00002006), including particulate matter (ENVO:01000060) such as... | depth 36 m
GTATCGGCTACAAAACTTGTAAAGTTTTTTTAAAAGCCTCTTGCGCCACGGCATCCGTCTTGGGGTGCTCGGGGCGCACAGAAAGACGGCGGAACCATTTCTTTGATGCGGCCTGAATGAGGGTAAAAACCATCAGCTTTGCAGTTTTTTGCGACAGTGCGCCTTTGGTACGAACCGTTCTGTGTCGGACGGTGGCAAACACGCTTTCTATAGGGTTTGAACTGCGTAGATGGCCCCAATGTTCCGCCGGAAAATCAAAGAATGCGAGCATCGCGTCTTGATCCTTGATTAGACAGGCAACGCACTTTGGATATTTGACCTCATATTTCTCAGAGAACACTGCCAGCGCCGCTTCTGCTTCTTTGCGCGTCCCTGCGTGCTGGATGTTATCCAGATCTGACTTCACAGCCGGTGCCATCTGCTTGGGAAAACAATTCAGAACATTCTTCACCTTATGCACCCAACACCGTTGATGTTTTGTGCCTGGAAATGCCCTGTCCAGCGCGTTCCAAAACCCCATGGCCCCGTCACCAACCGCTATTTCAGGTGGTACGGACAACCCACGACTTTTTATGTCGGTCAGTAACTCATGCCAACTCTGTGCGCTCTCCCGCAGACCGACCTGAAAGCCGATCAATTCTTTCTTGCCCTCCGGTGTTGCACCCCCTCTCGGCAGATTGCTGCGCAATCGCCTGCCGGGCAATGGATGATCACCAGCATGCATTCGGCATTTTCTTCCATTCGGGCCTGAAGATAGACGCCATCGGCCCAGATGGGGTCTGTTCCGGCTGGGGGCGAAATCCTACGCTAAGGGGGTTTAGCGCTTTTTCGACCACCTGTATTCGCCTGTGAGCAGGATATGTGCCCATCCGAGCGGGGAAGTGTGGGCCAGAAGCCCTGGAGGTGTAGGTAACCCGGCTTGTTTTCTTTGATGAACTGCCTCACCCAACCGGGCCGTGTTCCAATATATAACGATTGCCGTAAGCAGGTTCAGACCTGCCATGCGGTAATGCTGACCTTCGGTTGTTCGGTCGCGGATTTCACCCTGACGACCAATACGCAGAGCATTTTTCAATGCATGATGGGATTCACCTTTGTTTAGGCCAATTTGGGTGCGGCGTTGCATATCAGCATCCAGAACCCAGTCGATCATAAACAGAGTGCGTTCAACCCGCCCTATTTCACGCAGGGCCGCCGCCAGATCATTTTGCCGAGGATAAGATGCAAGTTTGCGTAATATTTGGCTTGGGGCGATGGTGCCAGCGGTCATGGTCGCTGCAATCCGCAATATATCTGGCCAGTTTGATGTGATCAGGCCTTCTCGGACTTTACCGCCAAGCAAGCCACGTAATTCCTTTGGACTGTTGGCCGGATCAAACACATAGAGACGCTTTGATGGTAAATCGCGGAAACGGGGAATGAATTGGTAGCCCAAGATCGAAGTGACAGCAAAAACATGGTCGGTGAACCCGCCTGTGTCGGCGTATTGTTCACGGATGCGTTTGCCTGTTTCGTTCATTAGCAGGCCATCAAGAATATAGGGCGCTTCGCTGACCGTGGCAGGAATGGTCTGGATTGCGAAAGGCGCAAACTGATCTGACACATGGGTATAGGCCTTCAGGCCGGGGTCGCGGCCGTATTTGGCATTGACCAGATTCATTGCTTCACCCTGTCGGGTGGTCGAGAAAAACTGGCCATCACTGGAAGCCGTGGTTCCCATGCCCCAGAACGCTGCCATTGGTAATTTGGCTTGCGCCTCGACCACCATCGCCAAAGCGCGGTTTAAGGCTTCGCTTTCAACATGCCAGCGCGAAAGGCGCATCAGTTTCCAATAATCATGGGTGTTGGTTGCTTCGGCCATCTTGCTGAGGCCCAGGTTAATGCCCTCCGCCAGCAGCACATTGAGCAAACCAATCTTATCTTTGCAGGGCACGCCTGTTCGCAGGTGTGTAAAGGCATCAGTGAATCCTGTGGTCGCGTCCACGTCCATCAGAATATCGGTGATCCGCACTTCTGGCATACGCTTGTAAAGATCAAGGATCATCTCATCAGCACCATGGGGAGCATTAGCCGACAGGCGATCAACATGCAGGACGCCGTTTTCAATGCTGCCGCCAGAAATCGTGCCGGAACGAGCTGCTTTTGCCAATCGCACCAGACCAGAATTTATTTTGGCTTTCCGGTCTGCAATCCACGCTTCCGGATTGAACGGAACCATCAGTCTGGCATTGGCCGTGATCGCTTGGGCAGGTACCAGAATCTGCTTCAAATCTCCATAGCGCTTTGAGTGCCGAAGCCAAATATCGCCTGATCGAAAAGCATCCCTCAGATGGAACAGAACCGCCACTTCCCACAGGCGGAGATCACCATCATCCTGCGCCTTCAAATGTTGGTGCCATTTTGATGTGCGGCGCAAAAAACCTGTCGAGTGCTCAGTGTCAGCCCCATCACGGATCGAGCATGCCGCTTTGAGTAAGGGCATCGCAACAGCGGCACCATGAATGTTTAAAATATGCAACATGCGCGGCGCGTATCGCCGGAAACGGTTATATCCTTGCGTAACATGGGCCAGTGGATCAGCGGACATTGTGTCCGTCAAATGTGCGGCTGTCGCCACCAAATTTTGCAGGCCCTCCCAGCCTAAATTGTCAGAGATTGCAGGTTCCAGTTCAGCTTTGTCGCCTTGGGCTTCAAGCAATGCGCTGCCCAGTTCTGCAAAAGATCGTAGCGTTTGGCGAACGGCCGCCTTCGCATCATCAACGCGCGCGTCACAAAGCCTTTTGGCTTCACGCCAAGTTTTGCCGACAATTCTGTCGTGGGTTTCTACAATGGCGTCAGCAAGACCTGCCTGCCATTCCACCGCACAAACCGCTAGAATAGCAAGTCGCCGATTATCGGAAAGATCGCGCAGACCATCCGCAAAATAGCGCTCCCCTTGTCGCTTCAGGCGCGTAACACGATGTGGAGGGATCCCCGCAAGAATGTTGGGCGACAGATCAAGGTTCTGTAGAAAATCCAACCTGTCCAGCAAGCGATTTACATCAGCGGAATTCTTGCCCGGCTCGAATTGCCGCAACCAGACAAAGCGGCTCAGGTGACTATCAACCATATCTACCAGAAGGGCATCTAAGCGGGCACGAGCTTCATAATCCAGGCGGCTTGATATTGCCTCCTCAATCTTGCGTTCTGCCGCGACCAAGGCATCGGCACATTGCCGTTCGATAGTGGAAATGGCAGGCACTATAATTTGGGTCCTGCGGCATTCTTCAACGAACCGCCGCGCTAAGTCATCGTTGGAACGTGCATCTTTAGCCTGATCAACAAGCCACAGTTTTAGCTCACGGGCTCCTTGGCCAGTAAATGCCCGATAGCCATAAAGCTGCCGCAAGGCGGCTAAATGTTCATGGCGGGTTTCTTCCCGAGAAGCGTATTCCAGAAGGTCGTCCAGGTTCAAACCCAGTTGTGCCGCCAAAAACCGAGTGACCTCCTCGGGAATGATTTCCCCAGGAAGCAAAATCCGACCAGGGTAGCGCAAGGCACATAATTGCAGTGCAAACCCAAAACGGTTGTGCGGACGACGGCGGGCGTGGATGTGTTCAATATCTTCATCAGCCAGCGTATAATGCTTCAACAATGAAGATTCATCGATTGGGAGGTCAAGCAGTGCAGAACGCTGGCGTTCTGTCAGAATACGACGTCTTGGCATGTGGAATTGTCCCTGTTAATCATTAGATTAAAGTGGACAACATTCCCGCCTGTAAAATCAATGGCTTACAACGCCTAAATCCATGAGGGTTCAAATGGGACAGAAAGCAGTCATTTACGCACGGGTCTCAACTTCTGATCAGTCGTGTGAACGTCAGATAGGTGAACTTACCAGTTTTGCTGAACGAGGGGACTTTGAAATCGTTGAAGTGTTCAAGGAAACCGCATCCGGCACAAAGTCCAACCGTGCCGCCCGTAACCAAATCATGGACTTGGCGCAGGCCCGAAGAATTGATGCTGTTCTCGTGACAGAACTTTCTCGATGGGGACGTTCCACCCAAGATCTTTTGCAAACACTGGAACAATTGGCCGGCTGGAACGTATCTATCGTGGCTATGAGCGGTATGACCTTTGAGTTGAGCACGCCACACGGACGTATGATGGCCACCATGCTGGCGGGCATCGCCCAATTTGAACGTGATCTATTGAGCGAACGAGTGAAGTCAGGCCTAGCCGCCGCAAAAGCGCGGGGCAAAAAACTCGGCCGTCAAAAAGGTCAGCGGCCAAAGGCAGACAGGGTGGCACCGAAGGTGCTGGAACTAATTGAACAGGGACGGAGCTATCGCTGGATCGCTCGTGATCTAGCCATCAGCAAAAACACCGTTGGCGAGATAATCAAACGGCACAGGCAAAACCCTTAGCGTAGGATTTAGCCCCCAGCCGGAACAGACCCCTATGTCGATCTGTGCAAAGCGTTTAATGCTGAAGATAAGGAAAAGCTGGAAACCCTTCAAGCGGCCCAGAATACACGTTACTTTGGCGGAGGCCCCTTAGCGCCTGACGATTTGGAAGGTACTATTTGGGATTTCCTGAAATACATGGAGAGTAAATTGGGCGACAAAATCACGGCTGTCGCAGCCGAATAACTCAGAATAGTGCGTGCTCTGACATAAGGCGCGCACTATTCACTACAGAAGTGATTTCAGAATGGTTTCTGGTGATGCAATGATGTCAGGCGCAGGTGATTTACCCGCTTCAATCAACCGCTTTCCCACCATGTAGTCTCGCGGTGCGTTCATCGCATCTACCGCCAATAGCTTTGCGCCGCGATAATACCAGTGTGACACTGAACCGGGCTTGTCGCTGGGCCGCGTGACAACCGCATCGTAGCCCGTATTCAGGCCAGTGATCTGCAGTTTTACGTCGTATTGATCCGACCAGAACCACGGCTTGGCGCTATAGGCTGTGCTGGCCCCCATAATATTTGCAGCAACCGCTTCTGCCTGTTCAATCGCGTTCTGAACACTTTCAAGGCGGATGCGTGTCTTTCCCATTGGGAAGGATGCACAATCCCCCGCGGCCCAGATGTGCGGTGCGGAGGTTTTGCCAAACATGTCTGTGCGGATGCCGTTATCGATTGCCAGTCCTGCGGCTTCGGCGAGCGCGGTATTTGGACGGATCCCAATGCCCGTGATGACAAAATCAACATCCAGTGTTTGCCCGTCACTGAGGACCGCTTGTGTAACATGATCATCAGCCACAAGCTTGGATAGCCCCACGCCTTCGAGGATTTTAACACCATGACCGTGATGAAGGGCGCGAAAGTAATCCGATGTTTGGGACGAGGCGACGCGTTGCAAAATACGATCAGCCATTTCAACAACGGTGACGTTAAGCCCAAGCTTTGCGGCAACCGCTGCCACCTCCAGCCCAATATAGCCCCCGCCCACAATCAAAACGCGCCGTCCTTCCCCAAAATGCGGGGCCATGGCGTCGATGTCGCCCAGTGTACGGACACAAAATACGCCATCCAAATCGCCACCAATCTTTGAAGGGAGGCGGATCGGGTTCGACCCAGTGGTAAGCACCAACTCGTCAAAGGCGATCTGTTCATCACCAATCGTCAAGAGCTGTGCATCCGGGTCGATGGCCGTGACGGTCAACCCGGTGCGCACAGTGATATTAGCGTCATCATAACCGGATTGAGGCCGCAAAAATAGACGTTCGCGTGCCATATCACCCAGTAGGTAAGCCTTTGACAAAGGGGGCCTTTGGTAGGGTAAAACGGGTTCGTCTCCGATCAATGTAATCGCCCCGTCATGCCCAAGCGCGCGCAACTTGAATGCCAACGCGCTTGCCGCCTGCCCTGCCCCGACAACAACGATATGCGTCATAAACCCACCCTTTCAAATGCCGTTATCTACAGATTAAAATTCTACAACAGCACGGATGGATTTGCCTTGATGCATCAGATCAAAGCCGTGGTTGATTTCATCAAGTGTCAGTTTGTGCGTGATCATCGGATCGATTTCGATCTTACCACCCATGTACCAATCGACTATTTTTGGAACATCCGTACGCCCCTTGGCGCCGCCAAATGCTGTTCCGCGCCAGACGCGGCCCGTGACCAGTTGGAACGGCCGCGTTGAAATCTCGGCACCCGCAGCGGCCACACCGATAACGATGCTTTCGCCCCAGCCCTTATGCGCGGCCTCCAGCGCTTGGCGCATAACAGTTGTGTTGCCAGTGGCATCAAATGTGTAGTCCGCACCGCCGCCTGTCAGCTCGACCAGATGCGCGACCAAATCACCTTCCACTTTCGACGGATTCACAAAATCAGTCAAACCAAAGTAGCGGCTCATTTTCTCTTTGTCGTCGTTCAAGTCCACGCCAACAATCTGGTCCGCCCCAGCCATACGCAATCCTTGGATCACGTTCAGGCCAATGCCGCCCAAGCCGAACACCACACAGCGCGCTCCGATTTCGACCTTTGCCGTGTTGATCACCGCGCCGATGCCAGTGGTTACGCCACAGCCAATGTAACAGATTTTGTCAAACGGCGCGTCCTTGCGTACTTTCGCCAATGCGATTTCCGGCACAACTGTGTGGTTGGCGAAGGTAGAACAGCCCATGTAGTGATAGATTGGCGTGCCATCCAACATCGAAAACCGTGTCGTGCCGTCGGGCAGCAAACCCTGTCCCTGTGTTACGCGTATCGCTTGGCACAGGTTGGTTTTTCCGGACAAGCAATATTCGCACTGACGACATTCGGGCGTGTACAGAGGGATAACATGATCGCCGACTTCCAGCGTGCTGACGCCTTCGCCGATTTCCATCACAATACCCGCGCCCTCATGGCCCAGAATGGACGGAAAGATGCCTTCTGGATCAGCGCCCGAGCGTGTAAACTCATCCGTATGACACAGACCCGTGGCCTTGATCTCAATCAGAACCTCGCCCCGCTTGGGACCCTCAAGATTGACCTCCATAATCTCAAGCGGTTTTCCAGCAGCGACAGCAACAGCGGCACGGGTTCTCATCATTTTCAGGGATTCCTTGTGTTTTATGTATAGACTTATTAGTATTTAGCATATGACTATATTGCAGATGGGGCTGGGTCAAGCTGCCCGTCGAAGAACACAGGAAACCACACCCATGCAAACTCTGAAGGCTGACACCCTGATCGATGTACCTTGGAAGAACGGAGGCGGCATCACACGTAACGTAGCAAAAGGCCTACGCCTTGATCACCCTGCTTGGACCATTAGTCGCGCAGATGTTTCGCAAGATGGTCCGTTTTCCGATTTTTCTGGCATGATGCGCGTGCTGACTGTTGTTTCCGGTGGCCCCATGGTCTTGGGCACGCCGACCACATCGATAACGGCGAACCTATGGAATCCGGTTCGGTTTGATGGCAACCTTAAAATTCAATCTCGCTTGATTGATGGGCCCCTCACCGACCTCAATTTGATGTTCGATCCTAAGTATTGTGAGGGTTATGTCGTGACGCATGAAGGCCCGCTTGAAGGCAAACTAGAGCCCCCCGAACAGGGACTACTGGCGTTTCACATTCTCGCAGGGACACCTGTCATCGATGACAGGCGCCTTGGCGTCGCCGACACCGCGTTTATCCTAAAGGCAAACGCGGTACTAAAGCTGGCCAAAGGTGATGCTCTACTTGAGATCCGATTGACCTATTTGGATCAAAGTGCCGCCATCAAGCTTTGCATCGCAGATCGATAAGCTGATGTAATCGCATCGCGCTGAACATGCCGGCCGGATTGTACTGCGTGACGCCCAGCAGACCAAACATCCGTCACCACATCATCTTTGGCAGCGAACACAAGGCCGTCCAATAACTGATCCTGACGCAATGCACACAATGAAGGCGCGGCACTATTGATCGCGACAAGATCGGCAAGGCCGCCAACCGATATCTCGCCCGCCCCACGGCCCAAAGCTTGCGCGCCGCCTTTGGCCGCCCCTGAATAAAGCGTGTCACCAACCGATCCTTCGCCAACAACCATTACATTGCGCGCAATGTCACGTAAACGTTGGGAGTACTCCAACGTCCGCAATTCCTCGGTCAACGAAATCAACACATTGGAATCCGACCCAACACCAAACACCCCGCCAGCGTTCAGATATGCGGGGCCATTAAACGGACCGTCGCCCAGATTAGCCTCCGTGACTGGGCACAAACCTGCAACAACCCCGGACTTGGCCATATTTACAGTCTCTATTTCTGTCATGTGAGTGGCATGGATCAAGCACCAGTCCTCGTTTGCGGATGTATTCGTAAGTAACCATTCAACAGGCCGCGCGCCAAGCCAAGCATGGATATTTTCCACTTCTTTTGGTTGCTCGGCGATGTGGATATGGACAGGTCCTGAAGCGCGTGCGGCCAACGCCGCCTTAAGATCGTCAGGCGATGTTGCCCGCAAAGAATGCGGTGCGATCCCAACGCGGCAATCATCAGGCAATTGTGCGATTGCACCTTCTGCACGCGCGACCAGTTCATTGAAACGATCAACAGAGTTTCCAAATCTCGCCTGCCCTGCCTCAAGCGGTGATTGTCCCGCGCCACCATACGTATACAAAACCGGAAGATGTGTGAGGCCAATGCCCGTCAGTTCCGCGGCGGCCGCGATGCGAGACGAAAGTTCACCCAAATCATCGTATGGTGTGCCATTGGGCTGATGGTGCAAATAATGGAACTCGCCCACACTGGCATATCCGGCTTCTTGCATCTCTAGAAAAACAAAAGCCGCGATGGCCTCAACATGCTCAGGCGTCAGATTAGCGGTGAACCGGTACATTAAATCGCGCCATGTCCAAAAACTGTCTTTTCCTACCATGCGGTATTCGGTCATCCCTGCCATGGCCCTTTGGAAACTATGACTGTGCAGATTTCCAAGCGCTGGCAACACCGTATCAACAGTTGCGTCCCCCGCCTGTGGCTCCTGATCTGTCTCAACCGAAGCGATCCGACCGTCAGCCATGGTTAAGTGGACATTGGAGGCCCATCCGGTGGAAAGCTTCGCACGCTTTGCAAAAATCATTTGATCGTCTCCTCTTTATGTATAGACATAAATCATATATTCACATACTATAAAAGTGAATTTTTCGCTATAGGGGTATGGAAATGACGCAAAACGACAAAGTCCTTTTCAACTTAAATGTTGCGACCATGGATGAATCTGACGCCACATATGGCTGGGTTGAAAATGCCGCGATCACCATGGTTGATGGTATAATTGAATGGCTTGGGCCCATCACGGAATTGCCTGCTGCCCATGAATCCCTTCCCAAAACTGACCTCGGTGGGCGCGTCGTCACCCCGGGTTTGATCGACTGCCATACGCATATCGTTCATGGCGGCGATCGCGCTGTCGAGTTTGAAATGCGCCTGAACGGGGCCAGCTACGAAGAGGTTGCGCGCGCAGGCGGAGGGATCGTTTCCACGGTTAAAGCCACGCGTGGAGCAACCGAAGATCAACTACTTGTCGATGCCCTGCGCCGCGTCGATGTGTTGATTTCCGAAGGCGTCACATGCATCGAGGTGAAATCAGGGTACGGTCTGGACCTTGAAACTGAACTGCGGATGTTACGCGTGGCACGCGCAATCATGGCAAACCGCGCCATTCGGGTAAAAACCACATTCCTAGGCGCGCATGCGACCCCCGCAGAATACACAGGCCGCGACGATGCCTATATTGATGATGTTTGCATCCCGACCCTACGCGCCGCACATGCCGAAGGACTGGTGGATGCCGTGGATGGGTTCTGCGAAGGAATTGCATTCCAACCTGCCCAAATATCTCGTGTCTTTGATGTAGCGCGTGAACTGGGCTTGCCCGTCAAGCTGCATGCCGAACAACTGTCCAACATTGGTGGCGCAAAATTGGCCGCGCAATATGGCGCGTTGTCTGCAGATCACATCGAGTATCTGGACGAGGACGGCGTAAAAGCCATGAAGGATGCTGGCACAATCGCCGTCATCCTGCCCGGCGCATTCTACACATTACGCGAAACACAAGCGCCCCCCATCGCTCTGCTACGTAAACATGGCGTACCGATGGCATTGGCGACAGACATCAACCCCGGCTCGTCACCGCTGAATTCCTTGTTACTGGCCCTCAACATGGGCTGCACCCTGTTTCGCATGACGCCAGAAGAATCCCTGCGCGGTGTCACTCAAAATGCCGCCCGCGCATTGGGTCTATCAGACGTCGGAACCCTTGCCGCCGGTATGCGTGCTGACATGGCTGTTTGGGACATCAAACACCCCGCAGAGCTGTCTTATCGCATTGGTTTCAACCCACTTCATTCCCGCATTTTCGGAGGCACATCGTGACCACACTTACCCTCACTCCCGGCTCAGTTACTTTGGAAAATTTGGCCAATATCTACTGGAACGAAACCTCTGTGCGTCTTGACCCTGCCTGCCATCCTGCAATCGAATTGGCACACGCGCGGATAGCCAAGGCCGTCGCCGGAACCGATGCTGTTTACGGGGTGAACACCGGATTTGGGAAATTGGCGTCCGTCAAGATCGAGTCTAAAGATACTGCAACATTGCAACGCAACTTGATCCTGTCCCATTGCTGCGGCGTTGGTCCTGCGATTCCCCGCACGCACGCACGCTTGTTGATGGCGCTTAAGTTACTCAGTCTGGGACGTGGTGCTTCTGGTGTGCGGCTGGAGGTTGTGACCCTGCTTGAAGGAATGCTCGAAAAAGGTGTGACGCCTGTGATCCCTGCCCAAGGGTCTGTCGGAGCCTCGGGCGATCTGGCCCCTCTCGCCCATATGGCCGCCGTCATGATGGCCCACGGTGAAGCCGAATTTGGTGGTGACGTCATGTCTGGCGACAAAGCGCTGGCTGCCGCGGGCCTCACGCCCGTTGTGCTTGGCCCAAAAGAAGGGTTAGCGCTGATCAATGGGACACAGTTCTCAACGGCCTTTGCCCTTGCGGGCCTCTTTGGTGCATGGCGCTCCGCACATTCGGCCCTCGTAACATCAGCCTTATCCACCGACGCCATCATGGGTTCCACCGCGCCGCTGCAGCCGGAAATCCACGCGCTGCGCGGCCATCTTGGCCAAATCCAGGCAGGTGAAACCATGCGCGCGTTGCTGGCGGGTTCCGAAATTCGCGAAAGTCACATTGTAGATGACGCGCGGGTCCAAGACCCTTATTGCATTCGCTGCCAACCCCAAGTGACGGGTGCCGCGATGGACGTGTTGCGCATGGCCGCCCGCACGTTAGAGATCGAAGCGAATGCCGCCACAGACAATCCACTTGTTCTGATTGGTGCGGATATGATCGTTTCGGGCGGCAACTTCCACGCCGAACCAGTTGGCTTTGCTGCCGATATGATCGCGCTTGCCATCGCCGAGATCGGAGCCATTGCTCAGCGCCGTGTTGCACTGATCGTTGATCCCGTTCTCAGTTTCAATCTGCCGCCGTTCCTCACGCCCAATCCGGGCTTGAATAGCGGATATATGATTGCCGAAGTCACTACTGCCGCCTTGATGAGTGAAAACAAACATCTGGCGAACCCTTGCGTGACCGACAGCACCCCAACCTCTGCCAACCAAGAGGATCACGTGAGCATGGCCGCGCATGGGGCCCGCCGCTTGGGGCCAATGAACGAAAATTTGGCGCGTATTTTGGGTGTGGAACTGCTTTGCGCAACCCAAGGGATCGATTTTCGCGCGCCCTTGAAGACCAGCGACACATTGCAGAAAGTCGTAACACGGGTCCGCCAAGAGGTCGCCACGCTAGACGAAGATCGTTACCTCGCGCCGGATCTAGAATGCGCTGGCGTGATGATTGCATCGGGTGCCGTTGTCGCCGCTGCGGGCATCGACATGCCGGACCTGTCCGCATGAACCCGGTGGAAATCCACCAAGGTGACAGCCCGATTGTGTTGGGCCTGCCGCATACCGGAACATTTGTGCCGGACGAAATACTAGCGGACTTAAACGCGCGCGGGCGTGGGTTGGACGATACGGATTGGCACATTCACACGCTCTATGACGGTGTTTTGGTGGGGGCTAGTTCCGTGCGCGCGACCTTCCACCGCTATGTCGTGGACGCCAACCGCGACCCATCTGGCGTTTCTTTATATCCGGGGCAAAACACCACCGGATTGTTACCGCTGACCGATTTTGATGGGCACGACATCTGGACAACTCCACCAGATGAAAGCGTGATCGACGAGCGTCGCAAAACCTACCACGCGCCTTATCACGCGGCACTACAAACCGAGCTGGAGCGCGTGCGCAACATACACGGGGTCGCTATCCTCTTTGATTGCCATTCCATCCGGTCCGGCATCCCGTTTCTGTTTGACGGCACTCTGCCCGACTTTAACATCGGTACAGATATGGGTGCGGCCTGTGCCCCCGAAATAGCAGCGGCTACCCAAGAGATTTGTGCCGGTGCTGCTGGGTATTCCAGCGTCACCAACGGACGTTTCAAGGGCGGCTGGACAACCCGCCATTATGGCCGTCCCTCCGAAGGGTTGCATGCCATCCAGATGGAATTGGCGCAAAGCACATACCTCGACGCTGAAGTTGCGCCTTGGAATTACGACATCAAAAAATCCGAACGCCTGCGCGTTCATCTCAAAACCATTTTGAACAAATTAGCCACACTGGCCCCCACACTGAAAGGCACATCATGAGCGATCCACGTAAGAACACCCGTGACGTTTTTCCCGCAACAGGTAACAAACTGACAGCAAAAAGCTGGCTGACAGAAGCCCCACTGCGGATGCTGATGAACAACCTTCATCCTGACGTCGCTGAAAACCCACACGAACTCGTGGTTTATGGCGGCATTGGACGGGCGGCACGCACGTGGAAAGATTTCGACATCATCGTGGCCTCGCTGCGTGATCTGGAAGAAGACCAGACGTTGTTGGTGCAATCAGGCAAGCCTGTTGGCGTGTTTCAAACCCACAAAGATGCGCCGCGCGTGCTGATCGCCAACTCGAACCTCGTGCCGCATTGGGCCACGTGGGATCACTTCAACGAACTCGATAAAAAGGGCCTCGCGATGTATGGTCAGATGACGGCTGGATCGTGGATTTACATCGGTTCGCAGGGCATCGTACAGGGCACCTATGAAACCTTTGTTGAGGCAGGGCGCCAGCATTACGGCGGTGACTTGACGGGCAAATGGGTCCTAACAGGCGGCCTTGGCGGTATGGGTGGTGCGCAACCTTTGGCGGCCGTTATGGCGGGCGCATGTTGTTTGGCCGTTGAATGTAACCCCGAGAGCATCGATTTTCGACTGCGCACGCGGTACGTTGATGAACGCGCGTATACCCTTGATGAAGCGCTCGAAATGATTGACCGCTGGACGGCAGCCGGCGAAGCAAAATCTGTTGGCCTTTTGGGCAACGCAGCTGATGTATTTGCAGAAATCGCAGCACGCGGTGTTCGCCCTGACATGGTCACGGACCAAACATCTGCACACGATCCGATTAACGGTTACCTCCCGCAAGGTTGGACAATGGCGCAGTGGAAAGACAAACGCGAAAGCGACCCTAAAGCGGTCGAAGTTGCGGCGCGGGCGTCCATGAAAGTTCAGGTCAAAGCGATGATCGACCTTCAAAAAATGGGCATTCCAACATTCGATTACGGTAACAACATTCGCCAAGTCGCATTGGACGAAGGGCTGGAAAACGCGTTCGATTTCCCTGGCTTTGTGCCTGCCTACATCCGCCCATTGTTCTGTCGTGGCGTTGGTCCCTTCCGCTGGGTCGCGCTGTCCGGTGATCCAGAGGACATCTACAAAACAGATGCCAAAGTGAAAGAAATCCTGTCCGAGGACAAACATCTGCACAACTGGTTGGACATGGCCCGCGAGCGTATCGCGTTTCAAGGTTTGCCCGCCCGCATTTGTTGGGTCGGCTTGGGTGTGCGTCACAAGCTAGGTCTCGCGTTCAACGAAATGGTTCGCACAGGTGAACTAAGTGCGCCCATCGTGATTGGCCGTGATCATCTAGACTCAGGCTCGGTTGCGTCACCTAACCGCGAAACAGAAGCCATGAAAGACGGCTCTGATGCTGTATCTGACTGGCCATTGCTGAATGCGTTGCTCAACACCGCATCGGGTGCCACGTGGGTATCTTTGCACCACGGCGGCGGCGTTGGCATGGGGTTTTCGCAGCACTCCGGCATGGTCATCTGTTGTGACGGGTCTGAGGACGCGGACCGCCGTATCGCACGCGTTTTGTGGAATGATCCAGCCACAGGCGTGATGCGCCATGCTGATGCTGGGTATGAGGACGCGCTAGATTGCGCACGTGAGAACAACCTGAATTTACCCGGTATTCTTTAACTCAATACCCCGTCGCAGTTGCTTTTCTGTGGCGGGGTATTCACTTTTTTCAGTAGCGGGACGTCAAGCGGTGACCCGGTCTGTACGACAATCGAACATACGTCACGGCCTCGGTTTCCCACCAAGTAGAGCGTTCGATGTTAAACACGGGATCACCCACCGAGCAGGCCAGATAATCGGACAGGTTTTGATCCGCCAATCCCGCAGACAGGTTTATCTCTACTTCTGAGAATGGGATCGTTGAAACCAACCATTCGCTCGGCCCGCAATCCTTAAAATCGGCGTCTTCCGCTTTGGGCAATGCTGTGAGGTTGATCCATCTGTCTTCGTGCTCATACGGCGTACCATCAGCGTAATGCATACAGATCAGATGCAACACCTTTCCATCGTCCGGTAGTTGAAGCCGCGCACGCAACCAATCCGGTGCAATTTCAACTGAGCGTTTAACCAAAGAATAGCGGTATGATCCGCCCTTGTTCTTGATCTCGTCACGCACAATCGGAATATTAAATCGTGCTTGGCGTACGGGCACCATACGAACACGGGTTCCAGCTTTGCGTCGTCTCTCGATAAGACCATCATCAGCCAGTTCACGCATTGCTCGGTTCACTGTAGCGCGCGCACATTTGTATACTGTCGCAAGATCAACTTCATTTGGCACCAATTCACCAGGTCCCCATTCCCCTTTGACAATCTTCGCCAGAATGTCAGATTTGACCTCTTTATAGGTGACTTTCATAATTGCCCCTTTCTTA
>TARA_B110000908_G_scaffold172290_2_pt1 | contig 15048 bp, 12 predicted proteins | sample TARA_B110000908 | Tara Oceans TARA_B110000908 (sample SAMEA4398067) | marine metagenome | biome: Polar Biome; feature: [DCM] deep chlorophyll maximum layer (ENVO:01000326); material: water (ENVO:00002006), including particulate matter (ENVO:01000060) such as... | depth 36 m
ATCACAAGACCATTCTGTTTGTGAAATAACTGTACGAATTTTATCTGTTTTAACGCCGTTTTCATCGAGTTCATAAATATAATTTCCAAATTCATCGGTTGCATTAATGACTTGACCAGGGACGAGTTTACATCCGGGTTCTTCGACACTAGCATAAATAGATCTTACATTATTTATTTTTTCATCGGCAGACATATATTGGTCCAAAAATTTCATGGTCGGTGTCGTTTCTATAATAAATGACGCTTGATTTCGACGATCCTGTTCTCCATTAGCAGCACCGTCTCCATCTATTAATCTGTCTAATACGTCACAAGTTGGGTTGATTGGTCCGAGCGACACAATATAATCCAAAGCATTAATAAATGTTCCAGTATTCTGAAACATAAATTCTATAATCATGGAGTTGCACCAATGAGGTACAACATCTTCAGATGTAAAACGCTTTTCAATTAAATCAGCCTGTTGTTGTGAAGCCCCGACAACTTCCAGTAATGGGTATCTAGATATACATTTACATTTGGAATCTGCAGTCAAAGGAGCCATATATGAACACATGCATGCAGGATTGTCATTATCCTTGCCACAAGTTGGCATCCGTTTTCTTCCAGTTTCAATCTTACCTGTTTTTTCATTAAATTCTAAAATATTTCCAGTAACTTGAAGAGCACTGTATTCTCTAGCTTTGCAAATAGTCCAACGCAATTCTGCGTCCCCCTTATCAGTGGACGGCACGAATGTACCATTGCTCATTTTATCCGCCCAATAATCATTCAGATTTGCATTAGGATCTAGTTCGGCATATGCTATATCATATGCTTCTTGACCCGCAGCCGTAGATTCTGCATTGTTTCTTATTTCTTCGGAATGTGTTTTTGCACCAATAACTCCAGTTACTTCGGCGCATCCAACATAATAATCTGGACTAATCAGTGAGCATGCCGGATTATCTTCTAGATATTCATCATACGCTTTCGTCTGTATGTCATCTAGAATTTTTTTCCTATTTTTTTCACCTCCCTTTATTGCCTTTTCTTTATCCAAATTACTTACAGTATCTTCACCCTCGCTACCGCCTGAAAAAGAATCCCACATGGAAGAAGCCCCACTGCCAACGCTATCATATATCAAAGCCGTTTCATTGTTGTATAATGAATTAAATCGGGCTTCCAACTGTAACATATTTAATCCATGACCACAGTTGATTGGATAATTAAAAAAGTGACCAGTGACTATATCTCCAAAAGAAAGCAAGATTCTAACTCCGATACGCATCGATTCAATCGCAGTTCTGGTTAACGGCGGTATTGGAAATGGAAAGGCAATGTGTCCGTTAAATGGTTCTTTGTCTGGACCTCTATCAAAATTAATATCGAATCCTGAAGCCGGTTCCATAAATGGAAGTGTGTCGCCGATTCCTGGTCCAAATATACCATGAGAAACATGCATGACAAGGGCATCCATAGGTGCAAACACGTCGAAATTTAAACTAGGTTGACCACACCAAGGGTTATAAAAAGGTGCTCCTTCTTCAAATGTTAGACCTTGTGGTCTGATACAAGAACATTTACTACGATCTCCTGTCCATAGTTGTCCTTCTTTGTAATATGTATTCGTTTTAAAATTGTAAGCAGTCATTTTTGTACGTTCTTCACACGAAAAAACTTTATTTCGATTTATAAGAGGACCTTCCCATCTTTGTAGAGTTCGATATGCATTTTGTTCTTGTGTAAATATAGATTTTGTCAATAATTCTATTACAGCGCCATATGCTATAGCATATGCGTTTGTATATATTATACCATAGTTATAAATAGAACATCCAACTGTATATCCTATAGATACGTATTTATGTTCCTTTACATCGCGTGCCCAATCGCAATTTAATTCGAGGGGCGTGTTTGGATCAGTAAATACATCTTCAATAGAAAATGTATCTGTGACCAACTTTTCCATAACGTACACAGCCCATTGTACAAAAACAGCGCCGTTATAGACAGATCGGTGCGAATAAGATAAAGCTTCGTCCATAGACCATACTTCTGTATTAAAGGGGCTTTTATCTGGATGGAAAGTAGATTCTAACAAGTACAATGGTCCGTTTACGCCCAAAACGGATATAAATTCTACGCCGCCAGATACAGCTTGTGCCCAGGCTGTGAATGGACCTTCTTTTGGATACACTTCCATTTTAAACCCAGGACTAAATAATCTTATGATATTTCCCATTGATTTAAATGCAATCGAGTCCAGTGCCAAGCCTGTCTCCACAATAGCACGTTCTAATTTGAAACTTACACGATGGACATCTGGATATTCTTTAATCAATAGGCCGAAAATCATTTGACCACCTCGAATCATGGCTTGGAATGCGTTATTTACAGCGGCCACAACATGGGGTTCTTTGAAAGCAGCAAAAATAACAGCAAAAATAGGTTCAAAACGCACACATGCACATTTGAGAGCTTCTTCCGCAACAACAATGGCAGCCATAGTATGATTGACTGGTTTTTCTATATCAAAATCATTGGTAAAAAAATTACTATTTGGATCATCGTCGCCCGCGCCAAAAAAACCTACCAATGAGGTTGTGGAAGAAATAATAGCATCAGCCAATTCTGTAAAAATACGAAATAGATTCACATGACTACACCTAGCTGTTGTATATAACGCCGCCGAAATCAACTGGCCATTAATAATCAATATAGCATCTACAATAGGTGTTCCTATGGCAAACAAGATACGATTGAGTTGTAACAAGGGTGTAATAACATTCCGCATTAATGGAATTAATGAACACGTCCATCCATCATCAATCACAGATAATACATCATAATGGTAATAATGCATGAATATTATGAGAGTAGCTACTATGGACGAAAAAACAGCCCATTTAAAGTTGGAAAGAGATGATACCGTTAATGTCGTAATAATTGACCAAAAACCTTTTATGGGTATGAATATTGTATTTGACAGTTGAACTGCAAATTGTATAATAATTTGATTCAAGTCGCGGTTTAGAGATGGGTCTGATGACCCACCCGCATTAAAAACTGTAGCTACTAAAAATGAAAATACAAGACCTGATAATGCCGCCAAAAGTAGTAGTAAAACATCAGGCATTTTAAATAAAGAAACAAACATTAAATACTGTGTTTTGAAATATTATCTAAAAAGGTTCGTCACTAGGAATATCGATAGTTACATCTTCTAATAAATTTCTTAAATATTGCGCTCCAGCTTTTGACATACGAGATAAAAGTCTATCCGTTCGTCTTTTTTTTTCAGTCATCTGAGCACGCACTTTCTGATCCGACGATAATGAACGATGCTCGGACGGAAATATAGATATCCAACGATAAACATTTACAATCGGTTCCACTTCTGTATGAGAATTAGTCCTAGTCGATCGTCCAATAGCTTGCTGATCATCGGCATCGGACCATTGTGGTTCCATCAAATGAAACCAACGTACATTCTTCAAAGATATACCCACACCATCTTTACTTGTTAGCAACAATATCTTTGCTTCAGGACCTTTCTTATTAAACCATTTCAACGTATTTTCCCGCCTTGTTGAAATATAAACGTTTATATCGTTTATATCCGAGACAACAAGCATATTTTTTTCGATAGATGCATTCCACCTTTCGCCTAGAAAAGAATAAAACCCATCAACACCATGCAACCTGAAAAATGAATAAACAACGATTCGAACCAGACCGCTTGCACCAAGAATGTCTTTCTCTATTTGAGAAGCCATAGCTTCCCATTTAGAGAGACAATTGCAAGCTTGTCTGGATTTTGTCAAATATGCATTTTTATTGTGAAGACTCCGAGCATTTTCAGCTGCTTTATGTGTACGCCATTCCGATTCACTCATATAAATAAAATTTAAATGGTCATCTTTCAACCGTGGTATATCCCCACAGTATGAAGTCCAAATGCACGATTGTTTGAGGTTCCGGGGGTTTCCCAACAATCTTCGGAGCCCGCCATACTTAAAAGAATCGTGAACGGGTGTCGCTGACAACAAAATGGTCACCTCGGAAGCATTTGCTAAAACATTCACCAATTCAGACATGGCAGACGGATTAATATATCCTTGACACTCGTCCACAACAAGACAATATTTACCTTTAGGTATAATAGCACGCAACATAGAGTGGCGCTTCAGTGAAGAATCATTCGAACATGCACGGTCTAATGCCCGTTTAAACTTATTTCTTATTTTTTTATCTTCACAAGCGCGCATCAATTCGCCGGGAGACATACTCTGTAGCTGACGGCGAGTATAACCCTTCTCGGATAAATGATTCATAATGTAATTGTAATGAGATACATTTACATTTTGCAGAGAATACCACCAATCTGGGTTATGTAACATGGCTCTTTTAAATGCTCGTTTATGAACATTATTCGTAAATCTACGATACATTTTTATATTTTTTTTCCAAGTTGATTCCACATTCGATAATGTCGTCAATATTATTAATTTGCCAGATGGATTACGATCCAAAAAATGACGACATGCGTGTAATGCAGCCAATGTTTTTCCACTCCCTAACGGGTAATAGACCAATAAACGTGTTGTGCCTGACGAAAGGGCACAGGCTGGACCGTATTGGAACAAACGTTCATCGAAAAGTGAACAATAGGGAACAGATACCATTTTATAAATAAAATGCAATTAAATACCTTTATTTTTTGTTTAGATTTTTTGTTTAGATATTCTAAAAATTAATAATTTTTCTATCAATTTCTCTAAAATTGTTATTATAATTATCTAACCCACCATAATATTTATAATGGGTTTTTTTCTTGGCGACACAACAATAGCATAACCCAAACATACTTAAGATAAAAAAAAATGGAACGAGCCAATGATTTGCTCCTGTTTCGTAAATACTATATCCGCGTATACAAAACGGTATATTTAACGAACCTTCCGGCTTGTAATGTTCTGGACAATCTGTAAAAATACTCATTAAATGTCTATCTACTGGATTACGACTCACGTGCACAAGGCGTAGATAATGGTTAGTAACCAAATATTCTTCATTATATTTTCCAATTCCCATAAAAGAAACCATATCACCGTCTGTTCTCCAAGAACGAATCGGTAAAGACGCATTTACATTATTTTTACAAGAATAACCAGCATTAAAAATAACAGCTTTTGCGGTGATATTGTGGTAAATCCTTTTTAAAGTTTCGACCGCTAAAGCACCTCCCAGACTATGCCCAGTAAATACTATAGAATTTGCACTTTGAATTTTTTGCTGTATTGCCTGGAAATTTCTGTTAAATCTATCCGAAGAATCTAATTTACCACGTCCAATGTCCATATCTGTGTCAATATCTCGCGAATGAAATGTCCCACGAAATCCTATAATGATATTTTCTGGAGCATTTTTTTCGGAATAAATGACCCATTCTGGAGAATGGTCACCCCCTAGAAAATCAGCTGTTTCGACTAAAGAAAATGAATATGTTTGATTGACACGCGCTACACCATTCTTATATTTAACCACATTACCAATGGAAGAAATATATTCCGGTACATTTTTAAGATAAACACCCCTTGAAATAGTTGCATAGACACGATCCTCAACAGTGGTTGGATAATTCACTTTTTTACAATCTGTACCTAGACATGTGGTTTTAAAACACTGGTTGATCCCATTATTTTCTATATATTCGTCCATTGAATTTAGAATATGAACGAAATCTGCAGAAATAGTATCTTTAGTGGAGTCCATCTTATCTACAAAATTATGAAAATAATTAGTGATGCTTGCAGATGTTAAAACAGGTAAAAGAAATAATAATATCATTGATATAAAAATGAAACACATAAATAGGTATTTTATCTTAATTCTATTTCTGAAGAAGAACCTCTAGATTCATCCACTTTAAAATAAACTTCATGCCAAGAATGTTGACCTATCTTATATTCGGCGATTATAAGATTTTTTTCGTCAAGATCGTCTTCAATGGGAGTATTCTGACCAAAACGTAAATAATACCCAGTATCAAATTTTGGTTTTCTTACGATAGATGATTTCGTCGTAATCGCGCCGATAGGCCTTTCTAAACCAATCATCTGTTTTAATTGATCCATAGTTTCTGTTTTATGTTTTGTAGAAGGTGCAAAATTATATTGACCACGCGCCCAATCGTATATGGAAACGCCATATTTTTGACCATTTACATATGTGTAATCCAACATCCCTTGGTCTTTAAACACGTCAGTCATAAAAGCAATGGCGTATTTATAAAAATTGCTTTTGTGTTCACACTGTAAAGACATATCTGGCTTATTCATAAACATAACAGACGGGTAATCACGATAAATATCTGTCATTTTATGTTGCATTTTCATAATATATCCCGGCTTTCGTGTTGTTACTACTGGATAGACATCCCCAGTCCCTTCCAAATGTAACATAGGTAATGTTGTTTCACATTTCTGCTTTGGAAATGCGTTATAAGAATTTTCCATAGAACAAGAACCATACATTTTGGAAGCCCAAGCATTTCTAGGGTGTAACGCAGACCAAATGTGATTACGATACGGTGCATCATACTTTATATATTTACTATGTGCACTAGAATCAACTGCACCTTGTTCTATTGTTGGGACATACATGTGTAGAATCATGGATAATGTTCCCATGGTTGAATCTTTACCGGGTTTAACCCATTCGCGAATTTCTTTACATTGTTGATACACTTCACGGGCAAAATCTTCACAATCTCCTGTAAAGGAAAATTTAGAATTTTCTGTGGGTTCGCGTGGTATAGACCAACGTTCTGTTCCTTTAGATTCGGGTGTAATCTGAACGTCCGGCGTATAGTTTATTTCCAGGCGTGCGTGTAATGTCATAGCATCTGCAACGACTGATAAACTTCTCAAATGTTTTGATTTAATAGTCGTATCTAACATTTCATGAATATTGTTTATCCAATCTTTTTCGCGTATACAATTTCGAGACAAAGCTATTGTTAAACGTTCTTTGTGAGAACGAACGGCTTTTGTAAATTCGTCCTCTAATGTTGTAGGTATCATACAAAAAGCTCCGGATGGTAATGTCATGCCCATGTGATTTACGTAATATGGCGAATGTACCCATTTTAAACCAGGAACGACGGAATCCAATCCTTTTGGACTGAATCCACCAATAAGTGTTAAATTAGATTCGGCAGCATTATACATTTCTTTAGAAAATTTTTCATGTTGATATTCAACATGTTTTAGTTCTAACGAGTTATCCACCGATATTTGCATAGAAACTTGTCCTGTACGCAAAGGTTTACGACTTGAAGAATCTCTAACCACAAACGAATACTCTTTATCTTCCACTTGAGACAAATCGACTACAAACGATCCCAAATATTGAGAAACAGTCTCGTCGTTATCATTTTGTCTTTTAAAATACATTTGACCTACCAAAGATAGAGAATTTATTTTTTCATTTAATTTAAGTTCGGTGGTTTCCTTTTGTGTGTCGTTCAATGTTACAGAACGTGGTCTTGTTGGACAAGACAAAAAAAACACAACAAAGGGATTTTTAACAACATGGCTGTAAATTTCTGTACACTTGAATTTTATGCCGGAGTCGCTTTCTACCACATTCATTATATTTATTCTCTAATAATTTCCTCTTAAATACCCGCGATTTTTTATGACACAATTTTAACCAAATAAAACGTTGACAAGCATTGACATTAGATAAATCAATATTCATCAAAAAAAAAGTACAATTTTTGTTAAAAAAATTAAACATTATTTTTATTGAAATTGGAAAGGTTAGCCAATCTACTATATTTTGTACCCATTCTATTTTATCAATATCGCCATCTAACTGCAAAGACCAACCCAACAAATAATGCAACCCAATTTTTTCACGCGGGGTTAACTCTGTTATATGAACAGGCATCCACCGTGAAAAAATTAAATAGGCTTCATTGTCGGAATAATGCTTTTTTGATGTACGACGCAATGACATGAAATCCATGGTTGTCAAAAAACGACAAAGACCACGATCAACAACATATGGTAAACATGGGATAGATTTCATTCATTTTTAACATATATATGTAAACCAGATCGGATTTTTTCCCATGTGATTTATTTGGGCCATTTTTTATGCCAACTACTCTATATTTTCCAATAAATCTTCCACTGGAGAAATACCTTATATATTTACATTTCTATAATACGGACGATTTATTAAAAACAATTCCATTCTACGTTTATCGCGGACGATGGCCTGATCGTCATGATGAATATTTCTAGTAACATTATCATAACAACTTACCTTGAAACTTTTAAACAAATATCTTGCCAAACAAGAGACACGATCTTTATGAGCAGGTGATGTCACAAATATTATATTGTTCGAAAGTTTCCTTGAAAAAATAAGCTGTTTGACATAAATCAGATTTGTTACGGTGTCAATAGAACACGTTTCAGTGAAAATTGGAACATTTGGTATATGTGGAGCTAACCATTCTGACATATAATAAGATTCTTCCATGTTATTTTTCAATTTACTTCCCCCCGTTACGATAATAAAAGCTTTTGGATATTTTTGGATCTTTTTCAATGAATGGTTCAATCGTTTGTTTAAAATTTTGATAGAATTACATCCTAATATAACTATAGAACGCGACATTAAATCCAAATACATCTGTTAAATACCGTACATAATTCATTTAAAACGTTGCAATGATATTGGCCTTTTTTATATTTTTATCATGTTTAGCTATATATAGCATTTACGATATAAAAGTTAATTTAAAAAAAAAATGGGGAAATGATAAATGTTTAGTATATTCGCAAATATTTTTTACATGTATTATTATTTATATGGTGACTACATTTGCAACTTCTTATTTTCCACTATTTTGGGATTCAAATATGGCATTTGATCGTTCCGAATTATTCCAAACGACGACGGATATGATACATTGTGTTGAAGAAAATATGCCAGAACTTTCACTGCAATATGAACAAATACGAAAATGTTTAAAACATGTGCGTGTATATAAAGTACGTAATGGTCGTTTGCCCTACTTTCGTGGACATTTCAACAAAAATGACATCATGGCTTTTGTTATTAAAATAGATAACGATTCTGTATTTGTTACAAAACAATTCTTAAAACTGTCAAATACAGATCGATCGCTTATTATGATACATGAGTGCGCGCATATAGGAATAGGGGCCAGAGACTATGCTTATATATGGCAAGAAGGGTATTCCGATTTAACGAAATCACAACATTTAATGAATGCGGATTCTTTCATGCATAATGTATTGGATAAATGTACTTAATATTTAATTTTTTCTATAGCGCTTGTTTTTACTGGGCCATTCTGGAACATCTGATGGTCTTCTATCTTCTCGAATAGTATATCTCCTACGATGGCTCTGTTCCGGCTGTCTTTCGTATTCTATTTCTTCTCTCTGTCTTTTACGTCTTTTTTTGGGTGCAGGTGGGGGTCTTCGCTGCTGAGGAGATCTTCGAAACATAGGTGACATAGGTCTTCGAAACATGGGGGACATAGGTCTTTGACGTTGTGGTTGTCTTCTTTGGTTATTATTCGGCCTTCTTTTGTGTTGGCGGCGCCTCGGCGAACTTGGTTGTTTCCGTTCGCGCTTGGGTGTATATTTCTTCCACCATTTTAACTTAGTTTGACGATACCTAGATCTTGGTTTTTCAAGTTCTTCAATCACTTTTTTGGCAATCTCCAAATCCGATTTTCGACATTTTTCTAAAACATCTTCGGTGAAATCGTCGCCATAACCACAACCATATTCTAAAATATTTTCAATACAACTCACAAACGTTTGAAATTCTGAGGAATTTTTTGGTATACCCACATCAATAGCTAAATCTTCTGCCATTTTATTAAAATATACAGACTTATATACAAAATTTTAAGTAATCCACTTCGGAATATGGATATGTTCTATAATCGTTAGTGAAGATCTTAATCTTTTGATTTCATTTTTCAAAGCAATATTTTCTTTATACAAATGCAATGTCATTTTAGATAATTCCGCTATATTAACTTTCGGAGTTTGGGGAGGACAGACATCTTCCAGATTCAATTGTTCTAATTGTGCAATTATAGCTTCCATGCCGTTTCAAAATAACTTCTTTTATAGTTTTTTTGATTAAACTCTGGGACAATAATCAACAACAATGAAATCGCCAATATCAAATTCTACTTGTGTTGTAGCATCTTTCGTCAATGTCTTTTGTGTTTGTATAATTTTGGTGCGTTTGATTTGTTTTTGGGTTTGAGTGCTGGCATCTTTCGTTTGTGTATTGTTTTTTCGAACACATAGAAAAAAAACAAATATACCAATTGCAAAGGATAGACTAGATGTATATGTAGTTGTCATTAAAATAAAAAGAATATAATTTATACTGGTCCTACTATAACTTCAGCAAATGTAGACGGATCTACATATTTGGCCAAAGTTTCGTTTACATATTGTAAATCTAAATTTTCTACTGTATTTTTAAATACACGGAAAGCCTGGTTCGGTTCCTTTTCTTCCATAATATATTTGTGAATAATTTCCCCCAAGCGGTCAACTTCGTCCGACTGTATCAATAAAGAGCCGATCATTTTGTCTTTCGCGTTTGATAATTCCAATGGTGTCACGCCATGTGCATGCCAGTCTCGAATAAGTTCTCTTGTGACATTTAGTCCTTCGTCCAAAGAAGCAGGACTAAATGTCCCCTGAACACATATAATTGGGTCTGTTTTTTTTGAAACCGTTTGTAATACGGCATAAATACCATATGTACCCAGTCCTTTTTGTTCTCTTACTGTATGCATCAGGCGTCCCGTCATACCACCCCCTAAGATAGTTGCTGCACATTTGAGAGCCATTTTTTCTTTATAAGAAATTGTTTTAGGAATCGTTTGTCCCATCATAATGGCTGTGGAACCGTAACCATCTAAATGTTGTTTGTAAGAAGACGCCCTTCGAGGTTTCGCCGTCCATGAAAGTGTTTGATGTGGTACATTTTCATGGACAGGCAATTGCATTTGCAATGTATTCGCAGTATCGTTGTCGGGCGCGATAATAGTGACATAGGTTGAATCATTATTTACTAGAAATTTATTATGAAATGATTGAAGATCATACACACTTAAATCCGAAATACGTTGAACTCTATCTCGAATTGGAATGTTATATTGTGTTTGTTCAAACAAAGCATTTATAAAATTCTTTTTTACATTCCAATTCTGATTCTTTGGGTTTGATTTTAATTCAGCTATAATATGTTTTTTGTGCATTTCAATGGTTTGTGTTTCAAAATGAGGGTTCAACCAATCTTTTGAAAATATAATATGGGCTCCGTTTGTTATCGAATGAATATCTTTGGGCAATTCCATTTGCATATGAATAAATTCATGATCGTGTGTAAAATTACGAACTGCGTGAAATTTGGAAAGTTTATTCGCATTATTATTTTTAGACGGATAGTCCATTGAAGCCACCAACAGAGAAGCTGTATCGTGTTCGGCAGGGGAGAAACGCGCAGATACAGTAGCCCTCAAATAAGAAGCTCTATTTGATTGTATAAAGTGCATGGTCGGTGAAATTTTATTAACTATCCAATGTTCTTTTGAATCAAAATCGGGCAATTGGCTAATCTTTGGTGAGATTTTATATTTTTTTTCAACCATTGGTTCGGCTGATTGTAATTCCATGTGTTTTTTTATAGGTATAACATGTGTCACAGTCATATTGGTTGGTCTAAACACTTTATGAGCAGTGCCTTGAATATCTTGCGGTGTGATAGATTCTAATGTAACCAGTTTACTTTCAAAATCTTTCCAATGGCCCATTGAAACTGATTCTCCAATAATATTCATTAAATCTTGAACAGATTCTGTAGAACGATTCCAATCGTCCATAATAGAATTTTTTACCTTGTTCAATTTCATTTGGGATACTTTGTGCGTTTGAAAGGATTGTAGTACAGATAGCATCTTCTTTTCATTTTGAGATCTGATATTTTCAGAGGTTGATTCGTGGGTTGCATGAAAAAACCACAAATATGGATCAAAATGTCTAGGAGAGTATGTACTGATGTCATGAAATGTTCCATCCGTTACATATTGTTGACCACGCCCTTCAGAATTATAATTTACTAAACGAGCAATCACTTGTAAAACTAAAGAATCTTTGGAAGAACCTCTGGGAGCTTTGAAAGCCATACAAACCATTGGGCACTGTGCCGGCATTTTAAGTTCGACAGATCTTCTGCCTGTTTGGACGGGTTCTGGACTATGTACCGGATGACAATCTATACCCATTTCAATATCACCGAAATGTTTATCTACCATTTGCATAAGTTTTTTTGGATGAATTTTTCCAGTAAATATCAATGTTGTATTGTTGGGAACATAAAACTTTCTACGGAAATGTTCCATATCTTCAGCTTTGGTATTTGAAACAGCAGTTCTGGTTCCAATCGTCGAATTGTGATATGGATGTTCAAGAATAGCTACTGAAGATGTTGTCCTAAACATAGCGTTCCCAGCTCGTTGGCCTCTTTCTAATTCGTTCAATACGGCTTTCATTTCCGTGGATACTTTATTTGCCGGTACTTTTGGTTCTTTAAACCTTGCCGAATCAATCTTTATCGTTTCTTCGGTTTGTTCAGGTAAATGAACAACATAAAATCTTGTAGAATCCATATTCGTTTCCGCATTGATCACGTCGCCTTTAGATGCCAAAGACCATATTTTACCATTTTGGATTCTAAAAGACATGTGTTCTATGAAATGAGCAGCCCCCATCGGGACTGTGGCTGCTTCGTCTTTGGAACCTGCGTGTACCGCTCTCATATAAGCAGTTACTGATGCACCCTCGACTGGACATAAAATAACTCTTAATTTGTTCTTTTTATGGACATAGGAATATACCGTGTGTTTACCTAGTGAAGCTGATTGGGATGATGTCCACATTTTATAATAAATAAAATAACATTTATAGTCTAATTTTTAAAGTCCTCTCCTATCTTACCAAATGTAGGTAATACTAATTTCATCCGGAATAGTTGTTTATAAAGATAATGGAAAGCCTGCAAAGTTGTTGTTTTCTCTGTCGCTTGCCACTGGGCCAGTGAATTATGGCCTTTCGTTTGTGTTAGTCCTGCATAATATACATGTTTTAGAAGGTTTTTATTAGATGCTATCGTAGAATATTCTTCGGTATTTTCTATAACCACTTGAAGTTGTTCCATAATCATTGAAAAAGTAATATTATCTATCATCATATAGACCTTTTTATCTTGATAGTCTGTAAATAAAAAACACAACATTTCCCAAAAATGTGATTTATTTTGATGGAATGTTGGGTCTTGAACCGCTTGTTTTACAGAAATAGGCGTTAACGAATCCATATTCTTTTTATTTATATATTTATAAAATTATAAATAAAAAGAATATGATATATTTATATTTTTTCTGCTAACCATTCTAGACCAATTTTTGCTCTTTGATTTTTTGTAGCAGAACATTCTATAGCAAACCATTCTGAAGTTTTAATCGCATTCAATTTTAAACGTTCTATGATGACCTCTTTAGAAACGGCCATGGGCAAATCTTGTTTATTACATAATACAACCAATGGTTTACCTACATTATCTTTGTGAGAAATGACAGCATGTAATTCAGAACATGCCTGCTCGAATCTATCCGAATCATTACTATCCACTACAAACACAATACCATGCGATTGTTGATAATAATGTGGCCATAATGCTCGAATTTTATCTTGGCCTCCTAGATCCCACATCTTAATCGTCAAATTTCCGATTTGTATCTCCTCTATATTAAACCCTATGGTAGGTATTGTATAAGAGATAGCCTCGCCTAGTTGCAACGAATATAATAAAGCTGTTTTTCCGGCAGCGTCTAAACCCAAGATTAATATAGCTGTTTCTTGGTGAAAAGATTTCCAAATCCAATCGAAAGACCCAAAAACGGATTCGAAAGTTTTTGCGGAGAGAGTGCCGCCCATATACCTACTTTTTCAAACATATATACTAAAAAAAATCTTTTGTAAAAACAGTTTTTGCGTTTTTGATTAATAAAATACAGTATATAAGTCACACCTAAAAATCTATAAAACATGGCAGGATACGAAGACTCATCAGGACTCAAATCAGTTGGAGACGGATCTCCTAATCACGCACTTTCGCCATTCTTTGGCTCGGTCGAACCACAGTATCAAAAGATGCTCGCCGAAGATAAGTTCGCACACGAGACTTTTAACTTGCCTAAGGCTTACGAGGGTAAAAACAAGCATCTTGAGACCGTCCTCGACTACCTTATTACAAAGGAAGATGATTGGTACACCTCCGATGTCCTTCCTTGGGTTCTTACTCAAGATTTATCCGTTAAATGGGATATTTTCCGTTTTAACAAGACGCTCATGGATTTGGAACCCCACCAAGGAGTTCCTCGCTATGTGACTGCGGAGCGTGAATCTAGGTCAGATCGATTGGTAAGAAGAGGCCTTGCGTTCATTATTGAGCACGGATTTTATAAAAGTGATCAAGGTCGTCAGCATTACCTTATGAACCTTCGCCAGATCGTCGATTCAGTCAACGAGACCGCCTACCACGGAGTCATTCACGCACTCTTGTCCAGCAAGAACCACTACAAGGAGTGGGAGCGCCAACACGGCACTGTTGTGACTCGTCCAGGGCAGCTCTTGCGCAAGCAAAGACGTCGTTGGGCTGTCGTACAGAAACAGGAGCGCGGACTGTATATTTTAGACGCAGAGCTCAAAGACCAGATGAAATACGAGGGTGTCCGCCCAGATGTATGGATTCTCCCATCAAGAATGTCCATTTACGTGACCATGGTACCGTCAGCAGAGGTCGAGTTTTATCGCAAGGGCGCAGGTGCTGCGGCCAACCTAGAGAAAGGACCCGATAACCTTTTGACTTTCCGTGGCAGTAAAGTATTCGAGACTCGTCCATTTGATATTGATTTTAT
>TARA_B110000908_G_scaffold49383_1_pt1 | contig 15041 bp, 13 predicted proteins | sample TARA_B110000908 | Tara Oceans TARA_B110000908 (sample SAMEA4398067) | marine metagenome | biome: Polar Biome; feature: [DCM] deep chlorophyll maximum layer (ENVO:01000326); material: water (ENVO:00002006), including particulate matter (ENVO:01000060) such as... | depth 36 m
ATACCACAGGACGATGCGCTAAATAGGTTGCGGCTCAGACGTGCATGATCGAGCACCACGTCATCAGCGAGGAAGACGTAGGCGTGGTTTTGTTTGTTTTCGAGATCGATACGAGTGACGTCATCTAAAGAAGTGATCAGCCCTTCGGTCAGCAAAAACCCCTTCACCAGATCTTCATCGTGACCAGGGGTGCGCATGACGACAGCCACTGGGGTGCCGTCGACGGTGATTTGCAGTGGCTCCTCACGCGCTACATGATCGGAGACAGATTGGCGTTCAGCTCCAATCTGTTTCCAGATATCAAATTGGGCCGATTCTTCAGAACTCATTCTGAGCTATCCTCCTCTCTCGGCTCCACGTCACCGAGCACCTCTAGAGTGCAGTCGCCTAGCTGAAGCTCTCCACCTTGAATAATCCGCGCACGTAATCCGCCCTGCCCTTTTAAAAATTCAAAGGCACCTGGCGCACAGGCCTGATCCATCCAGTAACACGGGGCACACTCGCATGAACCCGTCAATTCCAGTCCACCAAGGGTGAAGCGCTTGTTGATCAGATCATTGAGATCGATCCCTTGAACAACGACATTCCGTCGGAACGCCATCGGGTGAAGATCACCTTTAACGATTTCATCACGAACTCGTTCATGAACCGCCCAATCGAACAAAGTAATTTGTCCTTTGAAATCCTCTTCATAATCAAGAAACCGATCACCTTCAATACCACGACCTGCTAGGCAGTTGATACTATCCATCTCCTCGATAGGATAATCCATTGCCCCTTTTCCATGTCTACCCTTGTAGTTATGTCCCGGGGAAATGAAGATGTGTTTTAGCGATACGTTCATATTTTATAGATATTTTTATAACTCCAACTACCCCCCGATGTAGGACATCTCAGGCTTCACCTGAGTACCGCCGATTTCTGAGCGGAGTTCGGAATAGCGGTCATCGCGGACCGACCATACGGAGCGAATGAGGTTGGTGATTTGCTCATCACTGGCGCCATCGCGGAGGGCTGTTTTCAGATCGTGACCGTGAGAGGCGAAGAGGCAGGTGAAAATTTGGCCGTCGGCCGAGAGGCGGGCGCGGTTGCAGTCGCGGCAGAACGGTCGACTCACCGAGGTGATGAACCCTATTTCCTGATCAGGCGCATCCAAGTAACGGAATCGGCGAGCTGTTTCACCAGGGTAGTTAGGGTCGATGGGCTCGAGTGGGAAATGCTGATGCAGGTCTTTAACCATCTCAGTGTAGGGCACTACTTGGTCGAGTTTCCAACCGTTAGTATTACCAGTGTCCATAAACTCGATGAAGCGCAGAGTGACTTTGCGCTCGCGGGCAAATTCTGCGAGAGCAAAGACCTGATCCTCGTTAACACCTTTTTGGATCACGCTGTTCACCTTGACACCGAGGCCGTGTTCAAGTGCGGAGTCGATGCCTTCAATGACTCGCTCGGGAGAGGTGCCCGTGCCGTTCATCCGACCAAATATTTCAGGGTCGAGAGCGTCTAGCGAAACAGTGACCCGATGCAGGCCAGCAGCTTTCAGTTTTTCCGCGTAGCGTGCCAGTGAGGTGGCATTGGTCGTCATCGCGATGTCCTGTTCACCGGGGATTTCTGAGAGCATGCTGATGAGATCTGGAAGCCCCCTTCGGAGGAGCGGCTCACCACCAGTTAGGCGAAGTTTTTCCACACCGAGACTACAGAAAATACGTGCAAATTGAGCGATTTCCTCAAGGGTGAGGATTTCTGGCTTTGGCAAGTAATTATATCCTTCACCGAAGACCTCCGCCGGCATGCAGTAGCGACAACGGAAGTTACACCTGTCCGTCACCGAGATCCTAAGATCACGAAGGGGGCGGGACAATGTATCCATCGGTGGGTTCACGTGGAGACACTTACATGAATGGACAATAAACGCCAATCGTGATTTTATGTCTGTGTGAAAGAATTGATTCCAGTCAATGAGGCGGAGAGCCTCATTCGCAAACACCTGACCAAAGCAGCCGTGGAAACCATTCCCCTTGCTCAGGCGCAAGGGCGCTACCTGCGTGAGAACATTCTTGCCGACCGACCATTACCGCCGTTCGACCGCGTGATGATGGACGGCATCGCGATTAGTTGCTCGTCATACACGGCTGGAAAAAGAACCTTCCCTATTGCCGCCACACAAGCTGCCGGGACACCGGCCATTGAATTAGCTGATAAAAACTCCTGTATTGAAGTCATGACGGGAGGCGTTTTACCGTCAGGATGCGATTGCGTTATCCCCGTCGAACTCATCGATGTTACCGACAACACAGTCACACTCCGCGATGACGCCAAACCCAGACAAGGACAACACATTCACCCAACAGGAAGCGACACCCTCGCCGGCCAAGTACTACTAAGTGACGGCCAACTTCTGAACGCACCGGAACTCACCATCGCGGCCTCTTGTGGTGCTACTTTACTGAAAGTCTCTGCGCTACCTCGCATCCTTATTGTCAGTACAGGTGACGAACTCGTCGCGCCCGAAGAAACTCCCCTCACCCATCAGATCAGACGCAGTCATGCTACCGCACTGAGCACGCTCATCACCAGCAGACAACTCGGCCTAGTCGATACCATCCACGTTTCTGATAGTCTGAATGAACTTAAATCAGCCCTCAGCGATGCACTTAGCAGTCACGATCTCCTTGTCATCACTGGCGGAGTATCACGAGGAAAATACGACTACGTAGCCCCCGTTCTCAAGGAACTTTTAGGAGCGCCTCTCTTCCATGGCATCGCTCAACGACCAGGAAAACCTCTCGCCTATTGGAATAGTGAGGGATCACCTCCTGTATTTGCTTTACCTGGGAATCCCGTCTCCGTCATGGCCTGTGCGGCTCGCTACCTACTTCCAGCTCTTACTGAAATATTGAGTGGAACCCAACCTATACCTCAGAGACTTCCTGCCTCTGGAAACTTCAACTGCCCACCCCATTTCACGGGCTTGACAGCGTGTCGGGTTATAAATGGTCGTATCCAACTCGTGCCGCCATCCAATTCCGGTAACTTCCTCGCACTCGCAGAAACTGACGGCGTCGCTGAACTTCCAGGAAATTCCGCCAGAAAAGATCTTCTCAACGAACCCTCCAACTTCTACCCTTGGGTATAGAATGGTGAATTTAGAATAGTGAATAGTGAATTCACATCCTGATTAATCAACCCATGCCATATCAACTTCGCGCCTTTTCTCCTATTTCTCGGTCAAAAATTGAATCAGCAACCTAAGAAAAAATCCTGTTAATCTTGTAAATCCTATCAAAAAAATGAACGAACTCACCCACATCGATAAAAACAACCAACCAGGCATGGTGGATGTTTCAGCCAAAGATACTACACGCCGTACGGCCACTGCACAAAGCATCATCGACGTCGGTCCTGATGTCATGGCCCTCCTAACAGATGGTGAGATTCAAAGTAAAAAAGGCCCCGTTTTCCACACAGCCATTATTGCAGGAACCATGGCCGCTAAAAAGACATCCGACCTCATTCCCTTCTGCCATCCCCTGCCCTTACACAGCGCCAAGTTTACCATTAATCCCACATCCGACACCGAAATCACCATCACCTGCACTTGTGTTACTACAGGAAAAACAGGTATCGAAATGGAAGCACTTGCTGGAGCCTCTGGAGCCGCACTGACGATCTATGACATGTGCAAAGCCGTCAGCAAAGAAATGGTGATCCGCGAAACCAAACTGCTGGCAAAAACCGGTGGCAAGTCAGACTTCCAAGCTAACTAAATTCTTCATTCACTATTCTAAATTCTCATGAAAGGACTACTCCTCGCTGGCGGTCGATCGCGCCGAATGGGCACCGACAAGGCTACCCTCACGTTCCACGATGGTAAAACCCAGATCGAACGTGGTCTTGAACTGCTCAACTCCGTTTGTGATGAATGCTTTCTGTCCGTGCGCGCAGATCAAGGCACTGACGGCAACGCCATCATTGATGCCTTCGGTGAAATAGGGCCTCTCGGCGCCATCGCCTCTGCCCAACAAGCACACCCTGATATCGCTTGGCTTGTACTCGCCTGCGATCTTCCATTGTTAGAAGAACAACACCTTCAATCTCTAGTCGATGGTCGCGACACAGCACGTGAGGCCACCTACTTCACCAGCTCTACCGACGGCTTCCCTGAACCACTCTGCGCGATCTGGGAACCATCCTCTACGTCCATCGTCCGAAGTGCTGTAGACGACGGCAACCGCTGTCCTCGCTCAGTTCTCAAAAACCTCAACGGTCACGCCCTGCCCTCACCCGGCCTCTGGACACTCGCCAACATCAACACTGAAGCCGATGCACTCGAGATACGTGCCCGACTCAATCAAACCACTATCGTGAAAAACATCACCGTCACCTACTTCGCCCAACTTCGTGAACTCACGGGAACTGGGTCCGAGGCCATGGAAACCGACTCTGAGACCCCCGCTGGTCTCTTTGAGGAAATCCGCGCCAAACACAACATTCCGCTCAAGCGCAAAGGTATGATGGTGGCGGTTAATGGCGACTTCACAGACTGGACACATCCTCTCGCCGAGGGTGAGGAAGTTGTCTTTATTCCACCCGTGGCGGGGGGCTAAGCCGCGAAACTCCAAGTTTTAAACTCCAAATACCAAACCTATTCCCCTGTGTTCAAGCTAACTGATACTCCGATCAATCCACGAGCTCTTTGTGATGCTGTTCGTGACCCTTCTGCTGGAGGTTTTGCCAGCTTCGAGGGCTGGGTGAGAAACCATCATCAGGGGCGCGATGTGGCCTCGTTAGAATATGAAGCCTTTCCTGCCCTTGCGGAAAAAGAGGGCCACCGTATCGTCGAGGAAATTTGCAAAAACCACGATGTCGTAGCCGCCCGCTGCCAGCACCGCACCGGTCACCTTGAGATCGGTGAACTCGCGATCTGCATCGCCGTCTCCGCCGCCCATCGCGATGCCGCCTTCGACGCCTGCCGCGCTATCATCGACTCGATCAAATCCACAGTTCCCATCTGGAAAAAAGAGCATTATACAGACGGCACCAGCATCTGGGTCAAGTGCCACTCCTGTGCAGAGCACGGGCATTGATAGTAGGACGACTTTGCAAGTTGTCGGCAACCTAAGCACACATCCTGCCGGCAAGTTGCAAACTTACCCTACTTTAAGCGCCGCCTGAATACAGGGCGCATACACTAGGGGGGATTATGGAAAACATAACCGCTGATTGCACTGATTTTAGACTGATGTGTGGCCGCTTGCGCGCCCATGTGGTGATCTTTTAAAAACAGGACATCCTTTGGACACTCAAACTAGGTGCAGAGGATGTGAAATCAGTTTAAAATCAGCGCAATCGGCAGTGTCCTTCATAGCTTAAGCGACGTAGGGCGGTAAAATAAACATCCAACCGAATCAATTCTCCCTAACGCAGGAGCCCTGCGCCTGAAGACAAAATAGGATCGTTGTTTTTATCTACAAAAGTAACCAGTATCCATATTAAAACGCTGTCGACTCAGACACAAAGTTTCAGATAAAAGAGTGTTTTCCTAGAGAGGTATTGAACTTCCTCACCCTGAAAGAATCTGACATCTTGACCTGTATCCCCCTGTCTCCCATCATAACTCAAGAAACCGCCCAACTCTGGGCCACCCAACCATGACATCACCTATCATTTCCCGCACCCTCTCGATCCTAAGTTTAGTAGCCGCTGCAGCTGGAATCGCTGTTGCAAAAGCCCCGTCTGAACTCACCGCGACCCGGTTTTCGGGTAAAGACATCACACCTAGCCCCGCCTGCCTTTGTGCAGCGCCCAATGGAGACGTCTTTGTAGGAGTCGATCTACTAGGATCACTTGGTAAAGGCCCCGGCAAAGGGAGAATCATCCGACTCCGGGATACTAATAATGATGGCACTGCCGATCAGCACACTGTCTTTGCTGAAATCGATAACCCACGCGGATTAATTGCGGTAGGCGACAAATTATACGTCCTGCACACCGTTATCCCGAAGGACAAGGGAATCATGACCGGAATGCACCTCAGCCTGCTCACTGATAACAATCAGGATGGCAAAGCTGATGGGCCACCCAAGAATCTCATCAAAAACGTCTCCACACTCCTCCACAACCAAAAACGTGGCGCGGATCACACCACCAACGGCATTCGCATGGGTATCGATGGCTGGATCTACATCGCAGTAGGTGATTTTGGCATGGTTAACGCCGAGGGAACGGATGGCACTAAACTCACCGTCCTGGGTGGTGGTATTCTCAGAGTCCGTCCGGACGGATCAGAAATGGAGGTTTACACGCATGGCCTGCGTAACATCTACGACATGGCGATTGACCCGTTCATGAACATTTTCACACGCGGTAACACCAACGACGGTGGCGGCTGGAATATTCGTTTTATTCACCAAATTCAGTCGGGTGAATACGGCTACCCTGTCCTGTTTCAGAATTTCACCGATGAAATCATCCCAGCTCTCATCGATGTCGGCGGTGGTTCCGGCACAGGCTCCATGTTCTTCCAAGAACCAGGCTGGCCGGACAAATACAATAATGTTCCACTGATGGGCGACTGGGGACGTAACCAGCTATTTATCCATCGTATTACTCCTGATGGACCATCATTCACTCAGCAGCAGGAAAACTACATCTCGGTTTCCCAATTTACCGACATCGACGTTGATGGCTCAGGTCGTATGTATCTTTCCGCTTGGGAAGGTGCAGGTTACAAAGGTAATCCTGGTAAAGGCTACGTTGAAAGAGTTGTGCCCAAGAACTGGAAATACGTCGCCTTTCCTCATCTGAAGGAGCTTTCGGACGACGCACTCGTCAAAGGCTTAAAATCTGAGAGCGCCACCGCACGTCTTCACGTCCAGCAGGAGATCCTCAATCGCAAGCAAAGCCTTGGTCCCGCCGTGTTAGCTCTTGCAAACGACACCTCAGCCAGTGCCGAGTCACGTGTTGCTGCCATTTTCACCTACGCCCAGCTGCTAGGTGAAAAAGCCACAACGGGACTTTCCTCGCTCACCAAGGACAGCAAGGTTCGCGAATTTGCGTTACGCGCCATGGCAGACAGACTGCCTGTTGCAGGCAAAGTACCTACTGCTTCATTCCTCGCAGGCCTGAAGGACAGCAACCCACGCGTCCAAGTCGCAGCTGCGGTTGGATTGGGTCGTATTGGTAAAGAAGACACCGCCAAGGCCTTACTCGCCATCGCCATTCCACCGGCACCGATGAAAGACTCTACCCAGAAAGGCCATCAAGGTGGGCCACATGCCACACCGCACTCCGCAGCGGTAGTCCCCCACGTTGCCGTTAGAGCACTGATCAATCTAAATGCAACCGATGCCTGCCTAACAGCCATTGATGGACCCAGTCAAGATGGAGCCTTGTGGGCCCTACGTTGGATGCACAACACCAAAGCTGTTGATGGACTCATCGCTAAACTCAACAGCACGAAGAGCGCTGACTTGAAAAAGAAAATCTTCACCGCACTTGCACGACTCTATCAGCAAGAAGCCGACTACGATGGTTCATGGTGGTGGAGCACCCGTCCTGATACCCGGGGGCCATTCTACGTCATGGCCAAGTGGTCAGAATCCACTAAGATTGAAAAATCCTTCCGCGCAGAGTTTGAAAAAGTCAACTCCGCTGGCAAAGAATTTCTCGCATCCGTTGCTGACAAGCACCGCATGAACATCGAGGGTATTGGTAAAAAGCAGGCTGGTCCAAAAGGCATCAAACCCAAAGGCGCCACCGTGGGAAAAACCTCCATCGAGGACGTCATGCTGGCACTTGGTAAGACCAAAGGAAATGCGCGTGCAGGGAAAAAAATACTCAGTAAACTCGCCTGTGTAGCTTGTCACAACGTCAAACCTGCCGATCCCATTAAAGGACCAAACTTTAAAAATATGGGTAAGCGCTTAAACAAAGATCAAATTGCTGAAGCTATTCTCAAGCCCGCAGCCACTATCTCAGACTCCTGGGTCACCGTAACAATGAAAGACGGCACCGCCCGTCAAGGCACCCTTATTTCCAAGGATGCAAACAAGGTAGTGATCAACAACATTGCTGGTGTGGGAACCACTGTGAAGGTATCTGATGTCAAAAGCATCGCCAAACAGACATCCACACTCATGGCTCCTGGGCTAGCAAACGACCTATCGATCAAACAATTTGTAGATCTCATTGAATATCTACATACCATGAAATAGATTTTAAAAAAATGTGCTTGCGTCATCACTCATACCACTGTATTGGGTGGGCGTTGGTGACGGGAAACCTAACCAGCAACATTGTCAATAATGGCAATAATCTATCGATTTGTTTTGTGCGCGTGGCCAGTCTTTAGTCTCAGAGAACATCGCACTTACAAGAAAAGCAAATGAACATATACGTAGGAAACCTGTCTTATAATCTCAGTGATAACGATCTTCAGCAAAAATTCGCTGAATACGGCGCTGTATCTAGTGCCAAAATCATCGAAGACAGAGACACAGGCCGATCCAAAGGATTCGGATTCGTGGAAATGGCAAACGACGACGAAGGCGCCAAAGCCATCGAAGGCCTTAACGGCACTGACGTCGACGGAAGAAGTCTCACAGTGAACGAAGCTCGCCCTCGCGAAGAGCGTCCACGTCGTGACAACAAGTGGTAATCTGTTAAACTAGATAAACACTCTTTACTGAGGCCACCTCCTGCTGACGGCGAAATGCCAATGCGGAGGTGGCCTCTTTTTTTGCATTTTTTATGCCATTCCACACTACACGACCATTTATCTCATCGATCATTTTAGCCACATAAGGCACAAAACCCACAAAACCCACAAAACAAAAGGTGCGACACCTCAACGATTCGCCAATGATTTCCTGTGTAATTTGTGCTTTTTGTGGCCATATCGATTTTTTGTCCTGTAGTGTGATGCCAAACAGACTCTTGTGCATCATTCCAAGTGGAGGCCACGGCTCTGGAGAAAGCCTCTACTTTCGGAGAAAACGCTTCGAGTTTTTCAGACATCATCTTGGCTCGGTCAAGTAACCCTTTGCTAGCCAACCTTGACAGGCTGCACTAAATACTTAAAATGCCCATCATGCAGCCGACCCAGTTTATGGATGCCGTTCAGGCCGTCATCGCTCGAGACCCGAGGTATGACGTGGGCGCATACTATTTCCTCAAGGACTCCCTTGATTTCACCGTGAAACGTGTGGTGGAGAGTAATGATGGTCAACACCGTCACGTTGCCGCCAGTGAGTTACTCATTGGCTTCCGCGATCTTGCTATTCAAGAATTTGGTCCGATGGCCAGCACGATGATGGCCGAGTGGGGTATTAACTCCTGCACGGATATTGGAACGATGGTGTTTCAGTTGATTGGCGAGGGTGTATTTGGCAAGCAGGACTCGGATACCATGGAGGACTTCGCTGAATTATACCCTCTCATGGAAACTCTGGATGCTCCTTTTTTACCGAAATACGCTCCAGCCCCCCTTCTCGAAGAAGGACATCTCCCTGGCATTTCCGCATAAACTCCGTATAACCTAGTGTTCCTCTAGGATTAGATATGAGCTAAATATTTAGCTCCTTAACTGACTGCCCAGGAAAGAACTCGGGGATAAGTTTCTTTTGCTCACTGTCGGATCTGTTCATCACAGAATCCAGCTTACGGGCCATGTTTCTAGCCATCGTCGATGGGTCGAGATGGTAGTAGGAAACCCGAGGTACCAGCGCATCGAGGACGTTATCATAGGTCAGGGAGACCAGTGATAGGTTGTGAGGAATGTTGAGCCGGTGACTAGCCAGCCAGGAAATCAAGGTAAGCACCTGACGCGATCTGGTTGCGACGATAGCCGTCGGTGGATGCTCGCCTTGGAATGCCCGATGTAGAGCTAGAGCCACATCATTAATTGTTCGGTGCTCTGTGATCGTGTGGAGCGTTGTAGGCTCCGGCGTCTTATTGAGTGCCATTTCCAGTCCTTTTTGAGAAGCGAACAGCCCTTGAAGCTGCGTATCTGGCATCATCAGCCCTAACGAGCGGTGACCATTGCGGGTCAGCAATGCACCGGCGTGATAACCGGTAGCTTGCCAATCAATATCTAAACAAGGCAGATCAACTCCCGCGTAGGGATGACCACGAATCAAACAGGGTGTTTTCTGCTTCTGAAACCACGACTGCACCTGCTCAGTAGCTTGATGCAGAATCCATGCATCACACTCCACGCTACCCACTAAGTCCTTCAATCGTGATCCTGGCCTCTGTAGAGAAGAAATCGAAGGAGAATGCACTTCCAGCGATACATCCTGCCGGGCAAGAATTTCCCGTAGGTGATCCACCTCAAGCAACATCGCAGGGGTCAAATCTTGCAGTCGTTTGGGCGAAAGAAAGCCTATTCTACCGGTTCTTTTAGCCAAGCCACCGCCTTTCGGCTTTTTCAGAATCTTCCTTCTTTTGCCGTGCTCTCCCACGCTGATCCAGCCAAGTTTTTCAAGTTCAACCAGTGCAGCCCTAAGAGTATCGCGGCCAATCTGAAGACGAGTTGCCAGATCTCGCTCACCAGGCAAACGCTGTTTAAGCTCCCCGGCGCTGATCATGCTGCAGAGAACCTTGACCGTTTCAGTGGTCAGAGATGTGCGTTCAGGCAACTTCATATTCATTTATTAAACCACGGTGGTATTAAAAACAAACCATTTGTTTTCATTATCACTTTGAGCCCAAGTGCTGTAAATAAATGGATATTAACTTTATGAACGCATTACATATTAACGGGCTGGTTGCAGCCACCGCAACTCCGATGAACGAAGACGGTTCGGTCAATTTTGATACAATCACCCCCTTAGTGGATTTTCTACACGCCCAGGACATCAAAGGCATGTACCTCCTCGGCTCTACTGGTGAGGGTTTCTCACTAACAGACGACGAACGTGTCGCTGTCACAGAGGCCTTTGTAAAAGCTAACCAGGGACGGATGAAAACTTTTATCCAAGTGGGACACAACAGTTGGCAAGCCTCTGCGGCACTGGCAGCCCACGCTGAATCCGTTGGAGTAGACGCCATATCAGCCACGCCTCCAGGATATTTTAAGCCAGAGGGAATTGATGGGCTGATCGATGGTTTGGAAATCATCACCAGTGCCGCGCCCAAAACTCCTTTTTACTACTACCACATTCCCTTTCTGTCTGGTGTCGCCATGAACCCTATGGATTTCACCAAGGCCGCCTCAGATCAACTCGCAAGCTACGCGGGCATTAAGTATTCGGACGGCTCCACTTTCTACAACTTGCAAAGCATGCAGAAAGCCACACCTGATAAAGAATTCCTCTCTGGTGCCGATGAAGGTTACCTGATGACTCTTGCGCAAGGCTACAAAGCCGCTGTTGGCAGCACCTACGGTTATGGCGCCCCTATCTATCACAATATCCGCAAAGCGTTCGAAAACAACGATTTCAAGGAAGCTCGTCTCTGGCAGCACCGGGCCTTACTGATGATCGACACTCTGTTTGCCACTTGTGGCCGCGCCGGGCTCAAAGCAATGTGGGAAATAGTTGGCGTCGATTGTGGACCTGTTCGCTCTCCAATATCCAAAGCATCTGAAGCCCAAATCGCTGAGCTCCGAAAACAACTCGATGGCCACGGCTTCTTCGAGTGGTGCAGTGCCAAGGAACTCGCTTCTGTATAGAACCCACTTCATAAAAATTTCCCTCTTTAACTTCCTTTCTTTTTATTGGGCTGTCGATGCGTTAATCGTATAGGCAGCCCTTTTTGAATCTAGCTAGTCTCCTCACATCCATTACCTCATGCAGCTAACAAGACTCCTAACATTTTTTCTAGTCACCCTGCTTTCGGTCGCCAACACGTTTGCTGCCAATGCCATCGAGTGGAACTCCGATTTCCCAGCGCTCCCTGATCAATACGGATACGCTGGCGGCTTTGCTGGAATCGTTGGCGAAGGTGAAAATCGTATTCTCGTCTTTGCAGGGGGTGCCAACTTTCCTTACGAAAATCCATTTGATGAGGCAAAAAATGCCGCCAACGGCCAACCCAAGATTTTCCACAATACGGCTTTCTCAATCGGCCTCGCCACAGAAGGACTCAGTGCCGATGGCGAATGGGAAACTGCCACACCTTTACCTGCAGCCCTCGCCTACGGTGCCTCTGTTTCTCTCCCACACGACCACTCCGCTCTCTTTATAGGAGGAAACCTAGGAGCAGATGGCTCCGGACGCTCTGCCAAAGTTTACCGTGTCACCTCTGAAGGAGGGGCCATTAAATACACAACCCTTGCCGATCTCCCCATAGGTCTCACTAACATCGCGGCAACTCTTGTTGATGAAACCGTCTATCTTTTCTCAGGCGTATCGGCGGATGAAGCCGAGCAACAATTCCTCGCTCTAGATACGTCCGACACTGACTCAACCAAATGGGCATGGAAGTCACTTGTATGGCCCGAACGTGAAGCTGGGCAACCTGCACGAGCTCGTGGAAACTACACCATGGGAAAGATGGGTGGGAAAGTCTACATCTTCGCCGGACGCGCCGCCCATGACCCCGCTGACACATCCATGGCAAAGGTCGATATCAACGAGATGCACAAACTCGATTTCTTCCGCGATTGCTACAGTTATAATCCAAAAAGCAAATCATGGTCCCGCATCGCAGACCTCCCTATGGGAATTTCTGCAGCCCCAGCTTTAGCTGTTCCAGCAGGCTACTCACACCTGATGCTTTTAGGCGGCGTTCCAGTCGACTTCCTACGCGACCTTCAAGACAAAGAAAAATACCCAACCCTCAACGAAAACCGTCAGGGGTTTGACCACCCAGGATTCCCTCGCACGATATTGGGATACCATCATATCACAGACACTTGGGCGACGTTTGGAGAAGTCCCTTCCAATTTACGCTCCACAGTGACTGCCCCAGTGGTCATCGAAGGATCTGATTTCCTAGTGCCCTCTGGTGAGTGGAGCCCGAAGCTGCGCTCTAACGACGTTCGCAGTGGTAAAATCAAGGCCAATCGCTCCCCCTTCGGTCTAGTCAACTGGATCGTAGTCGTCGTTTATCTGCTAGGCATGGTCGGCGTTGGCTACTGGTTCATGAAAAAAGAAGCTGCCAGCACGACAGATGACTATTTTCGCGGCGGCCAGCGCATCCCCTGGTGGGTTGCAGGACTTTCTATTTTCGCGACCATCCTGTCTTCAATCACCTTTATGGCGATCCCTGCAATTGCCTATAGTGACAATTGGAACCGATGGATCGGACAGTGGCCCATCCTTCTACTTGTGCCACTCGTCGTCTTTTTCTACCTCCCCTTCTTCCGCAAGCTAAACCTAACATCAGCTTATGAATACCTTGAAGCACGTTTCAACTTAACAATTCGCCTCATAGCATCCGCCTCATTCATGATCTTCCATATTGGACGTATCGCCATTGTGCTTTACTTACCAGCACTCGCGCTTTCCAGTGTCACCGATATCAATATCTACTTTGCTATCTGTGTGATCGGGGTGCTCTGCGTGATCTACACCGTCATGGGAGGTATTGAGGCCGTCGTCTGGACCGATGCCATCCAAGCGCTCGTCCTCATCGGCGGAGCTCTACTCTGTTTCGGTCTCGTCGTCGCCAAGGTTGACGGTGGATTTGGTGCCATCACCCAGACGATGGGCGAAGGAAAATTTCTCACCGCAGAGTGGTCGTTTGATGCCGCAAAGGACTTCAGTTCGGGTACTAAATCCGGTTGGCTGTTCTTCTTCGGTTTCATGTTCGCAGCCTTGCCCAGTTACACATCAGGGCAAGACGTAGTTCAGCGCTACGTGACTACTCCTACTGAAAAAGAAGCCGCCCAGTCACTCTGGCTGAATATTTTTATGACTCTCGTTGGCTCAGCCATCTTCTTCGGTCTAGGAACAGCCCTCTATGTTTTCTACCAAAGCAGCCCAAGCATGCTGGATCCTACCCTGAAGGCCAACGATGGTATTCTTCCATTCTTCATTATGCAGAACCTTCCGATCGGTGTCGCGGGACTCATTATCGCTGGCGTATTTGCCGCAGCGCAGTCGACTATTTCAAGTTCACTAAACTCAGTTGCCACGGCATTTGTTACCGACTTCTATGGTCGAGTTATCTCACCAGAAAGCGCGGACAAAAAACGTTTAGCCGTCGCTCGCAACGTCGTGGTCATCCTCGGTATCGTTGGTATCGCCACAGCATGCTACGTTAGTGTCGCAAACATGAAGTCAGCCTTCGACACCTTCAATATGTTTGTCGGCTTCGTCATGGGGCCACTAGCCGCCATCTTTGCCCTCGGTATCTTTACCCAGCGCGTCAGTGGCGGAGCCGCCCTGATTGCCGCCGTCGCTGGCGCACTTGTGCTTGGAGCTATTCAGGTGACAAATAACATGGGACTTACCAATATTTGGGGGCTGTTTAATGGCTTAATCTGCTTCATGGTTACCTTCAGCACAGGCCTCATCTTCGCTCTGTTCATGCCAGCCGATCCAGAACAGGTCAAGGGACTGAATATCCATAGCAAGTAACTCCGCACTTCACATTCTCATGTCTACCTACTCCACTGAAGAGCTCGGTACGCTCCGCGACTTCTATCGTGATAGCCTCCTCGACGACACCCTCAAGTTTTGGCTACCTGCATCGATTGATCAAGAACACGGTGGCTACCTATTGATGCGGGACCGCGACGGATCGCTGTTAGACGACGACAAATCCGTCTGGTTCCAAGGACGGTTCAGCTCGATTCTTGGCACACTTTACAACAACGTCGAACAACGCCCTGAGTGGTTGGAGGGAGCGCGCGCTGGCGTCGATTTCCTCAAGAATTACTGCTTCGATGACGACGGCCACATGTTCTTCCTCGTCACCCGCGATGGTAAACCTCTGCGCAAACGCCGCTACTTTTTCTCCGAAGCCTTTGCCATTGCCGCCTATTGCCAGCTGGCCAAAGCCACCAACGACGAAGCTCTTGCCCAAGAAGCCCGCGATCTTTTCAAACGTTGCACCGAGTATGCCGATGGCACTCGACCACTCCCGGCCAA
>TARA_B110000908_G_scaffold78624_1_pt1 | contig 15041 bp, 15 predicted proteins | sample TARA_B110000908 | Tara Oceans TARA_B110000908 (sample SAMEA4398067) | marine metagenome | biome: Polar Biome; feature: [DCM] deep chlorophyll maximum layer (ENVO:01000326); material: water (ENVO:00002006), including particulate matter (ENVO:01000060) such as... | depth 36 m
ACGAAGTAACTGCTCGGCACTCTTCACATAATCCAGCAGTGCTGAACGAAAATCTCCCGCCGCTAGATCCTCTGAAATTTTACGCAGAGTATTCTCCCAGCTACTGTCCTCAATAAAAGCTTCTATGGCATATCATGGTGTTAGAGAAACTAAACCTCGCTCCACGTCGATGAGTAGCAGAATACTCCACGCCCGATCTTTTTCGACCTGCCCTTGCTGAAGTTGGCAGGCGTTCATCATCCAGAATCCAAATTCAGGTAAGCTGATAGGATCATCGAGTTCGACGCTACAGAAGTACATTCCCACCTGAGGAAACCGCACGTTGAATTTATCCACGGCGGAATTGATATCCTTGATTAGCTTTTCATCCGCAATACCTGCATTGTCGATAATACGCTCCAAAACGGGAGGGGTAAAGGGGAACTACTGGACTGTCCGGTGGGCGTCAAAGCCACAGCGCTGACACTGAGTATCAGCCTTCTCGAAACGCTGAAGGCAGGATGGACAAACAACCGTCGCTCGATTAAACATCCGGGCGGGGTATTCCTTTCGTTTATCCAATGACTCAGTCACTTGTTAAAATTATTTTTCCTCAGGCGGCACTGAATCGGGATCGGGTGCAGGAGCTTCCTTCGGCGAAACCACTGCAGCTTTTTCAGCCTTCGGTGCCTCATCCTTGGAAGCTGCCTCGTTGGGCTCTTCAGCGGGCTGATCATCAACCTCTTTCTTAATCTCTTCTTTAGCCTCAGTCGTTTTCTTAGCTGCCTTCTTCTTAGCTGCCTTCTTCTTAGATTTTTTCTTTGCCGGCTTCTTCGCTGGCTTTTTTTCCAGTTCCTTAGCCGCGTAGAGTGTTCCATCAGAGAATAGGAGAACAAGGCCTTCGTTAATCAACCAGTGAAGATCATGATACCAGAGATGTTTGACATCGTCATCGACATCCGCCGGCATGCAGTCCTTCCACATGGTATCGATCTTGCCTCCAGGATGGGAAATCACCCAATGGAATAATGCGGAGGGGCGGTCTGCCATCACCATGTCATCGGAGACACGCTTAGGACGTGCCGGCCCGCAGTGGAGACGTTTCTTCCACTTGTAGACGGCAAGGTGACGACCACTCATCTGTCGGCAGAGAATGGATGCCAGATTACCGGGATATCGTTTTTCCTCAGCCACGGTGTTCTTGAGCAAGCTCATTAAACCTGGGCTGATCATGTGGGGCGGAATGTTAGCAAGCGCAGACGTGATTTTGCCACTTTCAAATTCCTGTTCAAATCCATGGGATAGGAAATGTTGTTCTACCTCACGGTGATTATTTAAAATGACCACTGTTTCTTCAATGACCGGCTCTTCAATAATCGGAGTCGCGGGAGTCTCAGTTTGAACCTCAGCATCAGCAACGACTGTCTCTGGAGTTTCCACCTCGGCAGGTTCACTAGCTTCAGCAGGTTCGGGAGACTTTTCTTCAGGTTCTGCTACTGGCCCTTCTACTGGCATTTCAGCCTTGGGGCACCAGCGTTTATGTTTACGCATCGAATCCATCCACTTCTGCACGGCCTCCTCTGTGTGTTCCATGACGATCTTGCTCTTGTAGCGATCGAGCGCCATGTTGGAAAAATTTTCACGATGTATATCGAGCAATGTCTGCTGATAAGCATGGTGGTTTGGTGGGCCTATAAGCTGCCCACTAAAGCCGCATCGTGCGACAGATTGGAAGTTCCCTTTGGGAGCCTCAATCTCGGTAATTTCTTCATCGTAATATTTACTGATGAGATTTGATGACCACAGATGTGCCAGACATTCTTTTTGATAGATCCAAACTGAGTGATCGCTATTACTGCGATACAAGGGTTGCTCTTCACTTTCAAATACGCAATGGAATCGCTCCAAACCACCTAAGACAACCCAGGCTAATTCAAACACGGAATGGGTTCTGCCGGTGGCGGTAATTTGCTTCGCCATGGCATCCATTCCCTCCTCGATAGGCATGATTCGTGATTTGACCCCCTCTGCTGGCGGAGCCATTGGTTTGCGATCTCGATCTCTACCGTCCTTTTTAATATCTCGGCGTTCATTGCCTCTTTTAGGATCGCCTCTACGATCATCACGTCGACTATCGCGACTATCGCGACTATCACGTCGGCCATCACGTCCTTGTGGATTCCCTCTTCGACCACCTTGGGGCGCACGCTTTTCTCCAGATTCACCACCATGAGATGGCTTTCCCTGTTCGGGTCGCCGCGGCTTCTTGGATTGATCTTTACGAGCCCATGCAGGGCCGAAATCTAAAGCGCTCAAGTCTGGCGCCTTGTCGTCTTTTTTGGGAGATGATTCCTTTTTACTCATTGTCGGGTTCTAGTTTTACACGTTCCGCTATCTAACGGAAGCATTCAAATGGAGAAGTTCGATAGTTTTTTCGACTGCGTTTTCGTGGCTTTCAAGTACTTTTCTGGCTCTTTCACACATATTGGAGGAGAGATCAGGTTCGTTAAGCAGCTCATTTATTGTATCTCCGAGCTTCTCGGCCGATGTTAACATCCTGATTCCATCAACCTTTTTCAGCATACTTACCAGGGGTTCGAAGTTTCCCATATTGGGTCCGGTAATCACTGGCACTGCTGCTGCGATCGCCTCAGCCGGGTTCTGGCCACCTTCTCCTAACCAGCTCTTACCAATGATCACAAGATCTGCGTGCGCCGTCCAGCCGCGTAGCTCGCCAGTGGTATCGACTACTAAACAGGCTTTTTTTGAATCTTTGGGAGCGTGATAATCGCTGCGTAAGACAACCTCAAAGCCACATGATTTGAGGTCGGCTTTCACATCAGCTCTCCGTTCGGCATGGCGTGGCACAACCACATACAGAGCGTTAGTTCCAGCTTCAAGATGGGCAGAGCCGAGAAGCTTTTCCTCCCCCGCATGGGTGCTGGCAGCCAGGACAACCTGACGACCACCATCATGGGTCGCACCAAAGTCATCAAGTATCTTTTGAAAACTATCGCGTTTCTGAGGGGCTGTTCCTCCAGATGGATCAAACTTGATACTTCCGGTAACGTGAATTTTTTCTGAACCAATTCCGAGAGATTTAAACCTCTCGGCATCTTCGACATTCTGCACGCACACTTGATTGATCATCGTAAAGAGCGGCTTCACCAGAGCTCCAAATTTATGAAACCTTACTTCGGATCGACTTGATAGACGTGCGTTCACCATCGAGACTGGTATCCCCTTCTTGCGTGCTATATTGAGTAAATTCGGCCATGCCTCGGCTTCGATCAGCACGATTTGTTGAGGTTTGAATCTACGGAAAACAGCTCTGACGATCCAGCCGAAGTCCAGAGGGCTATAGATTACGCGGACGCGATCTGGCGATTTCTCACGCGCCACTTCGTGTCCGGTCGAGGTTGTAGCTGCGAGCACGATTTTAATCTCGGGATGTTTTGCGATCCAAGCTTCAATCAGCTTCAGGGCGATGAGAACTTCCCCAACTGAGACGGCATGTACGTAAACAGTATCCTTCGGTTCCTCTGACAAATGAGTCTCAAACTTCGCAAAGCGCTCTAGCAATCCTGTGCCATAGCCACCACGTTTCCACATCTTGATCAACCATGCTGGAAATGCGACGATGAAAAACACCGGCAGCACGAGGTTATAGAAAATGAGGACTAGAGAACGAGACATCGTGACAAATGTTATGCTGTTACTTGGCGTTGGTAAAACAGAATCCCGCAGCCACCGTATTTCCGCTGATCGAGTAATTTCCAGCCTTCATACTCTCTCCTTCGATTTCTGGGCGGATCCTCCACGATAAGCAGGCCATCCACCGACAGCCTTTCACCCAATCCCTCGTGGGTGAGTAGCTGCTCGATAAAATCCACATCTCCCAGAGCTTTAAAATACGGAGGGTCAGCAAAAATCAGGTCATACTCTCCTCGATCGCCTTGCAGCATACGGAACACCTCTCCACCATTCACTCGACCTCCTGTCAAGCTGAGTTCGCTGAGGTTTTTTTTCATCACCTCCTGAGCTTCTCTGCTATCGTCTACAAACACACATGACGCTGCTCCACGGCTCAGGCATTCCAACCCTAGAGCACCTGAACCAGCAAAAAGATCAAGAACTCTTGAGCCCTCTACACGTTCTCGTAAGATGGAGAACAGAGCCTCGCGCAATCGGTCTGTGCTGGGGCGTGCGACGGAGCCCGGAACTCGAATATTCCGCCTTCCGGCTGTTCCACTAATGATTCTCATGTTTTTTTTTGTTTAATAAGTCTTTGTTAGGGAGCGGAGCCAGCTCCTTACCCTCTTCTTTCATTTCTTCCCGTATGAAGTTCAATGTCGATACCACGATTTGCCAAACTGGCAAGTTGGCATTTAGATGGCCAGCGTCCACAACTGGATCGGTCAAATTTCCGCTTACAAGTAGATCACGGAATTTCCGATCAGGTGTATCAAGATTCTCCCACCAGCGTGATTTATACTCCGCCAGACCTGAACCGCGTAAACCGCGAGTAAGCATCTGTGCCACTTCGGGCGACGCAACAAGCCGGATCACACAAAGCACTCCATCTGCGACAGAAACCCGGCCATTTCCCAATACAGAAATATCCTCACCGATGAAGCGAATACCATTCCAGCGTAACTGTCCCTGACGGAAAACTGCCGGGATGTAGACCTCATCAAAAACGACATCATGGCTACCATGAATCTCTTTGACGCCAAGATTTACAGCCGCAACCATCATATCGGTTCGCCAAGACATCGGGCTCGATAATGAGCCGTTAACCCTGAATCGCCCAGTCAGCTTTTCGGCACTCACGTCTAAGGCCAGTCGCTCGAACCACTTCACTGATTCAAGTTTCTGAGAATCGATAGCAAGATCAAATAGAAACGGTAATCTCCTCATGGCATCTCTTCCCACACCTAACTGACCGATGTAATGCATTTTCAAACCATCGACATCGACCGTTTGTTCTTCAAGTTCAAGGTAGGGTCTTTTCCACACGATTCTCTGCTCTAAATCTACTAGCTCAGGCAAGCCGGGTATTTTGATTACCGCTACTTTGATAACACCCGTGGCATCCTCCCCAAAGACTGGCATATCGAGTGTAAGTCTTTCAGCTCTCAGTAACTCAATGTCCTTGCTCACAGAAACGATTCGGATCGTTGCGTTATTCACCTTCAACCACATTGGAAGCCCCGCTGCAGGTCGATCTTTTTCCACAGGTGCGGTCGGTTGAGTTTGACCAATTTTCGGATTATTGGTTTTTTTGATGGCTTCTCTAGGAGTCGGCTGGTCGGGTGTTTTCGGCACAGGCTGGGGTGCCGGTTTAGCAGGAGGAGGAACAACCTTCGAGGGAGATATCTGCGATGCCAGAGCCGCAAGCATTTCTACTGAGATGGTTAGCTCAGGGGAATCGACCGATACCTCTTTAGGGCGTGTTCGCCCGCGGAGAAGCTGCGTCCAGTATGGTTTCACCCTGATTCGATCGACTAATACCACCGGCTCTGGCAACTCTGCGCGAAGTTCTTCGGGCTGAAGCATCCGAACATCATTGATCGTGAAGCCATTCCAAGGGGACCAAGTCATTGAGCCCACTTCGCAATCGAGGCCGGTGCGCTCTTTGAGTTTATTCTCAGCCAGTCCCGTTCCCCATCCAGAAGATAGCCAAAGATTCGATGCTCCGTAGAGGATAACGACGAGTAGAACCAGCCAGCCAAGTGATCTACGAAGACGGCCCAGCGAGAATCGCTTGTTAGCCCCCGACGATTCACTGGATCCTGACGGATTGGCCATCGTCTACTTTTTCGGCGGACTAAAACGGATCACTAGGCTCTTGTCTGCAAGCTGGTGTCCGGATGTGCTTTCCTGCAAGCGATAAATGAGCAGGCAATGCTTCCCGTCTTTAAATTTACCTAGGGCTATATTTTCCTTGGTATTGATGAACTCGGTGTTCTTTTCGTAACGCCATTCCTGACCCGCCCAAGCACCTAGAATACTACGTGCCTCGGCATCGATATCCTCGATACGCTTAAGCTCACCGTTGGGTGATTTGAAAGTGCCTTTCTCTGGATTATAACGTAACAGAGAAATCGACATCCCCACGCCACTGACGCGGATCATCCACTCGCCAGCTTTCGGCTCCTCGAGGCGGACGACTACCTGCTGCACAGCCTTGAACTGTCGCTGATCCCATAACTTGAGGTAGTCAGCATATTCCTCTTTGGTCAGGCCAAGTTTTTCGTGCCATGGCAGAGGAATTCCAGGTTTGGCATTTTTAGCGTACTCAGCGTGCCAGACTTTGTCTTTTTTGGCAGCTGCCTGCACCTTAGCGATGTATTTGTTAATCTCCTTAGGTGGGATAATGGCCCCTACTTCGCCAGTAACTGCTTTATCTTTGGTAAGATAGGCAGCTAAGACCTTGGGTGTCTTCGACGCTGCCGAAGCGGATGAAATTAAAGCCATCATGGCAAACAAACAGAGTGATACCCCCAGCTTTCCTGCTGAAGGCGTAGTACGATAAATCGTTGGCATTCTCATAAATACGGAGCGCGTGTAGCGAATCGCAATCTACCCAGCCCAACTGCAAGTGCAAGTGCCAATCTCTATCTGAGCTCTGTCTACGCTCTAACTAAGAAAAGGCAGCAAAAAGGAGAATCACCTGGACGATCACCCTAGTTTTCACCACGCCCAGCACTTCTTCCTATAGCAAAGGCCCTGAGTGCCATGCCGGCACCAGCCGGCACCATACAAAGAATCATCAGCAAGTGGGTGGTTTTCATTTCCAATACGAAGCGGATGCGGCTCAGAATTCCGATCACAATCACGGCCAATCCGAGAGCTGAAAACCACCATGCCCACTTTTTGGAAGAATCAAAAAACAACACTCCCACACCGATAAGGAATGGAACAAAGACAGTCCCCATAGAGGTTGTTTCCATACCTTGACGACCACGACCAATCATGCCGGACATCCATCCAAACTGACCGGAGCTCACACGCACGGAGTCCAAAAACAAATACATCCCCAGTGCCATCAGCACCAGTCCGCCGCCCATCAAAAATGAGCCAGTTCCTCCTTCGGTCCCACCAGGTTTCATGGTTGAAGTCTAGTGGATAAATCCCAAGTTTAAAACTCCAAATACCAAGCTCTAGCTGTTATCGTTCGATGCGAAAGATGTGCTCACCTGGCTTGTAGTAGTTCAACCGATCGCGAGCGATAAGTTCGAGGTAGGCGGGATTTACCTCAATGGCGCGTAACTCTCGTTCTTTAGCATCTTTGCGCTCGATGACCGCCATTTCCTGACTGTGAACTTCAGCCAAATCAGAGCGCATACGGTTCAATTTTCGATGCGGTTGCAGTGCGGCCACCATAAATGCTACTGTGGCGGTGAGAGCCAAAGCACACAGAGCTAGTCGCACACCCGTATTCATCTGCTCGGTGCGCGCCTTGACCTTGTTGTATCCGCCGTGGCGGGAAGGTCGCTTACTATTGTTCTTTTTATTACGAGCCATGTGCTGAGACAGTCTACGTAATTTATTAAGAAACCTAAAGTAAAAAAATGCCCGATTCCCCAAGCTCACCAAACTCAACAGCATGAAAAACACCCTGCAGACACCTCTCCCCCATCCCCGTGCTCCTTACAGCAGGAGGAATACTGAGTACTTAATCGCGCATGAATAAACTATTCACGAATCAGTATTTGAGATAGTTCATTCATCATGCGTCCTAAAGATATCTTTCTATTCCTCCCCGGTAATCGTGGTGCCATAGAAAGAATTGCGGGCAGTTGGTGGTCGCTGTTAATAGGTGCCATCCTTGTGCACACCAGATACAACATTCAAGAAGATGACGCCCTTTTGATAAAAAACATGCCACAGTTACGCCAAATCATCGAAGATCAGGCGGATGCGACAGAGCACAAACGCCTGATAGAAATAATCAACGATTTGCATTCCGAGCAAAACTCTCCGCCACAGAAGGACGGCTCAGCACCAGGAAGGTAAAAATGCCAAGGACGGTGCCCAAGGGCATACTCAGGCAGTTGATCCCTGCGACCACAAAACAGAGGGTTTTTGATTCTCTACGCACGAGTTTTTTTGCTACGAAGAATTCAAGCAGAGCAATACCGGCAACAAAAAGTGTTCCTAGAATGCCGATCACGAGAAAAATTCCACCCATCGTATGCTCCACCCATCGTCTGCATTTCTGAGGTGGCATGGCTTGATGCAGCTCTACCTCCGTTCATCTTACCTGACATCATGGCGCCTCCCATTACGACGTAGATCATAAATACCGCAGCGCTGATCAGCTACAGACCTGACATCACATAATAGCAAATGAACAGAATCTTGAGGTGCTCGGCATCCTGATTTACCTGTGTTTGCGGATGAGGCGGCAGACCTGACGGTGGTTGAACTTGCTGGGGCGGCATCGCGGGGGTATCCATGAGTGAAGGATAGCGTGTCTGGCAGCAGAATGAATGCTGTGATTATTCTGTCCTGAATCGACTTCTCACTTGCGCCATTCGCTTTCTTGCTTTTAATGTCGTCCGTATTATCACTTGCTTCCCTCGCCCGTGCGTCGTGCAAGCGCCGCGGGACGTGGACAACCAATTTTCTCAATCACTTTTAACATGTCAACCGACTCATTTTTCCCCGACGCGAATCCCCTCACGGCCAAGCTCTACAACACCCTGAAACGTCATCCCAAACGGATCGTCTTTGCCGATGGTGAAGATATCCGGGTAATCCGCGTAGCCGCACGTATGGTTTCCATGGAGATTGGTGTCCCTATTTTGCTAGGAAACAAGGAAGCTATCCGCAAGATGGCAGCTGATGAGAACATCCCGATGAATTTTGTCAGTGTCATTGAGCCTGCAAAGTCGTGTGAACTCGAGCTTTTCTGCTCTCGCCTCAAAAAGGTAGCCCGTTACCAAGGACGCGATATCGCGAATCCATGTGAACTGATGGGACGCCCTCACAACTTCGGAGCCATGATGGTGCAATATGGCCACGCCGATGGAATGATCGCAGGTAATAACTCCATGCCGGCAACTGTCTTCCGTGCTGCCATGACGATGATCAAGCCACTTAAAGAAGTGCCACAGGTATTTGGAGCCATGATTATGGTGGCCCCTCATCTAAAGCACTTCGGCCGCGATGGTATTTTATTTATGGCCGATTGCGGGGTGATCCCCGAGCCCAATGTCCAGCAGCTGGCGTCCATTGCTGTTGAAACCGGGAAACTCGCACGCCACTTCCTCGGACGCACGCCACATGTCGCCATGTTGAGCCACTCGACCAAAGGCAGCGCCGGCACAAACTCAGCCAAGAAAATGGCAGCAGCTTCTGAGCTTGCACGCAAGATGGTTAGAGATGGCTACCTCGATATGGATATCAGTGGGGAAATTCAGGCTGATGTTGCGCTCGATCCCTCAGCAGCCGAGGTCAAACTCCCGGACAGCCAGATACGCGAGCCTGCTGATGTGTTAGTCTACCCAAATCTCGATGCAGGTCACATTGCCCTGAAACTACTCCAACACTGCGGTGGAGCACAAAACTACGGCCAACTGATTATGGGGCTCGCACGTCCCACGGCTCAAGTTCCCCGCACCGTGTCGGAAGAAACATTGCTTGGCACGGCTGCCATTGTTGGGACTGAGGCGATCAAGTTCAACGACCTCTTCCTGGAGGGGCAGAATAAATAGCCCCCCTATTTCTTCGCCTTCGATTGTTTCAACTGTTCACGTAGTTTAGCGGGATCTGTCACAGGCTCTTTACAGATCTGGCCGATACAATAGTAAGCGGCGGTTTTGCCCTCGATCGGTTTCAACCCTGCCGTGAAAGCATCCACTTTGCCAGTGTTGCCCATGCAGATAAGACGTGGTGAATAGGTCTGAAAACGTACTTTGATGAACTCTTGTTGTTTATCTTCACCTGCTATAACGAGCCGTGCATGCTCGCCTAGCTGCATATCGGCCACACACATCATCCACGCCATGGCATAGGGGGATTTCTGCATCGCAGTAGCCGTGGAGGATAGCGTTTTATCGACCACATCTCGGAAGTCTTTCCTGCCTGTGATCTCAGCGAGTTTTAAATATTGCATCGCTGCTACTGAGGAGGCTGTTGGTGTAGCACCATCAAAATCGTCCTTCAACCTGAGCACCAAGTCGGGGCGTTTCGTGCCAAGGAAGAAGCCGCCACCAGCTTCGTCATAGAATAAGACCCTAGCCCCCTCGGCAAGTTGGATTGCGAAGTCGAGGTAGGAGGAATCAAGCGTCGCCTGATAGAGGCCCAGCGACCCTGCGATCATTTGCAAATAACTCGATGCTTGCTGGCTGCTATCTCGCTCGCCTTCCCTCCAGCGGTGATAGAGTAATTTGCCATCCCAAAGTTTAGCTTTGATAAAAACATGCGCTTTGACTGAGGCATCAAGGTATCGTTGATCACCTAACACACGACCAGCACGCGACAGTGATTCGATCATCATGCCATTCCAATCGGCCAGCACCTTATCGTCCGTAGCAGCTGGAATACGGGCAGCTCGGGCGGTACGCATTTTGCCCAATGCTGAATTCAAAAGCGTCCGCTCTATATCACTCAGTTTCCAGTCAGGTTCAGCAATATGGAGTACGTTCAGGTTCGGCAAAGGCGCGGGATCGCTGTGATCGATAAAGTTCCCCTTCTCAGTAATACCGTACCAGCGAACAGCCACCTTCAGTTCATCTTTCGTGAGGATTTTTTTAATTTGTGCTAGAGTCCAACAAAAACACTTCCCTTCCTTGCCTTCACTCTGGGCATCCTGGGCACAGTAAAAACCACCGTCGGTGTGGCGCATTTCGCGCAGTACATAATTAGAAAGATCCACCGCAACTTGCCGATACCTTGCATCCTTGGTGACGAGCCAAACGTCCAGATAAAGGTCGAGTAGCTGAGCCTGATCGTAGAGCATTTTCTCAAAGTGAGGCACCAGCCAGTTTTCATCTACCGTATAGCGGTGAAACCCTCCAGCGAGATGATCATAGATCCCCCCCTCCATCATTTTATTACAGGTGAGTATGACGTGATCGCGCGCCTTGGTATTCCCGGTGCGCTGCCACTGTCGTAGTAGAAATCGCAAATGCGAAACCTGAGGGAATTTTTGCCCCCTTCCCCAACCACCGTAAACGGTATCGGCATCCTCGGTCAGCTCATTCATCGAGTTATCGAGATCCTTTAATGTCACTTGCCCCTTCTTCACTTCCGGGTTCTCAAGAATCCGGCTCATATCCTCGTGTATTTTGTTCGCGCTGGTCACCACTTCGGGGCCTTGTTCGCTCCAAGCCTTCGACAAGGCCTTAAGAACACTCAGGAAACCGGGACGCCCTTGTCGATCATTCGGAGGAAAATAAGTCCCACCTGCAAAAGGTTTCAGCTCGGGGGTTAGAAACATATTAAGGGGCCAACCGCCGCCTCCTTGATACATCGCCTGGTAGGCTGTCATGTAGATCTTATCGACGTCTGGTCGCTCTTCCCTATCAAGTTTGATCGAGATGAAGTGTTTATTCAGAAATGTGGCGACCTCCTGACTTTTAAAACTCTCACGCTCCATCACATGGCACCAGTGACAGGTGGAATATCCAATACTGAGCAGGATCGGCTTGTTTTCTTTTCTCGCTTTGGCAAAGGCAGCCTCTCCCCACGGATACCAATCAACCGGATTACGCGCATGCAGAATCAAGTAGGGAGATTTTTCACCTGCTAAATGGTTTAGCTTACCCTCCTCAGCCTGAGTATTGTTGACTCCTATCATAGCTAGAAGAAGAATGGTTAGTAGGGAGGCGGTGTTGCGCATGCTATCACGTTACTAGTGACGGTAGATTCCACAAGAAACATCGGAAACATGCCAAAAAAATTGAAACCTGTTTGATGTATCCTGATATTCAGCTGTCGGCGACCTATGTTATATCCCTAGTGAATCAACCATGGATAGTCGCTATTTTTTCCTTTTAGAAAGCAGCTCAAGTAGTCAGCCTGCTGTCTATGAAACACCTGATCCTACTTGCCCTGCTTATTATACCGGCCTCAACCGTCACTAGCTGGGCCAGCGGCAAAAAAACACCTCCGGCATCAATTTCATTCCACATGGAAGGATCAGCAGCCGAGGTCCCCAAATTTGCTCGCAAGGTTAAAACCCTCATCGGGGAAAAGTACTTCCGCAAAGTCCCCGAGGTAAGCACCAAAGACATCGTGGCATTCAGCCCATTTCCTGCTGATGACAAGAACTCATACGGTGTTATATTTAAACTCAATTCCAAGGCGACTCAGCGACTCAACACATCAACTACGATGAACCGAGGTAAATTACTCCTTGCTCTGGTCAACGGTCAGGCACTGGGCGTGGTTCGGATCGATAAGCCCGTTAAGGATGGCATGCTGGTTATCTGGAGCGGCATCAAGCAGCAGGAAATCAAACTCTACGATAAGGTTGCCCCGCGAATCGGCGAAGACCCCAAACAGTGGAAAGCCCGCCTCAAGAAAAAGAAGAAAGAGGACAGGAAAAGGAAGTAATTTCGCCCCATTACTTGAAGCCCTCATTTTTTCATTCACTACTTTTCTATGCGATTCGCTACGAGATCTTTCGCCGCCATTTTCACCATCACCACGATAGTACTATCGCCTGTCGGGTGGGCACAAAAAGAGGCTGTCATTCTTCCCACCGTCAATGACAACCTCCTGCGGGGGGAAAGTGAGAAATTTTACATGTACGTGCACCGTAATTTCGAGGGACGGGCTTCAAAAGCCTGGACCGCAGGGAAGTATGGATTTGTGCGTAACCTTAGACGCACCGAGGACGGCTTGATCGGGACTAAATTTCACGAGGGTATCGATATCAAACCAATCAAACGCGACCGCTCTGGCAAACCTTTGGATGAGGTGCGTACTATTGCTTCAGGGGTCGTGGCCTACGCAAACTCATCTTCCAGCCGAAGCAACTATGGGAAATACATCGTGGTCGAGCACCCTTGGAGCTCTGGCCCCATTTATAGCCTTTACGCACACCTCTCTGAGACTTCAGTTAAGGCTGGGCAAAAAGTTGCTCTCGGAGAGGCTATTGGAAAACTCGGTTACACTGGGGCCGGTATTAACCGTGAGCGTGCCCACCTTCATCTGGAGCTTGATCTTATGCTTTCCGAACGGTTCACAGATTGGCATAAAAAACACCTCGGCGGCACCAACTACCACGGCAATCACAATGGAATGAACATGGCAGGTCTCGATATTGCGGCCTACTTCATGGCGAAACATCGCAATAAATCTCTCACCATTCCTCAATTTTCCAAAACAGTTACTGTCTACTATAAAGTAACGGTTCCACGAGACCAGACCCAGACAGAACCACTAAAAATCGTGACTCGCTATCCGTGGTTGGCACGTGGCGATCACAAAGCCAGAACACCATCATGGGAGATTTCTTTCAGTGCCTCAGGTTTCCCACTTTCCGTGAGCCCCAGTAATCGAAGTGTCAGTGAGCCGAGAATCAGCTCAATTCGAAAATGCCTTTCCAAACACGATTATCATACCAGGGGATTTGTGAGTGGCACTGGTTACAGAGCCACTCTGAGTAAAACGGGCAAACGATTTATCGAGCTGGTAACCGGAACGTTTTAAGGCCGCATTTCAGCTCGGATGAGCTACACGAAAGTCACGTGTCTTGGGCCCCGTTCCAGCGGTCTCCGTGTTCCCATGCATTGGGTTGCACATCCATAGAACGTTTCGCCCCTCAGCGTTTACGGACTTAAGAAATCAGGTTTCCAATCCATGTTTATTAAGGTTTCTGGTGATGTGCGTGCATGGTGTTTTGCCAGCGTTTTCTGAAATTCCTGTTGTCATCAGAAAGCCTACCGGCTGCAAGCCTTGCCTTTTCCTCCATACCAGACAGCCATGCATAACAGATTGCCTGTTCAGTTCTAAGTTGCCCTTCCAGAGTGGTTAGTGTCTGTCTAAATGCCTTTTGATGTATTGCTAGCACACTTTCGGATTTAATCTCAGCCCAAGGCACAAAGACTTCACCAGCGTCTCCTAACAATTGCAAACCTCCATCCTTGCCGCCCACGATGCGTCGATAGACTTTTCCGTCCACCACATCAATTTTCATATCTACTCCCGCCTGAGGAATCACTTCTTCTAGACCACCTAGGAAAGCGCCTGCTGAATCTGTTAGGTAAACCCAGGCATCTCTTTCATCTCGTTGATGTGGTTCAAAAATCACATCTTGCAGTAAATCTGAGGCTTCTGCAAATTTTGCCTTGGCGACAAGCTCTCTAAATTTTGGTAGTTTCGCCGCGTAGGAAGGAGACTTGGCGACCTCCCCCCCCGAGTCCTTTACCTGAGATCTAAGGTTTTTAATTTGGTGATGCAAGCGCAGTTGCCACACCCTGACATGAAATCTCGCGCGACCTCTCGTTTTTAAAGTTTTCAAAGCTCCTTGGAGTGTCAACAATCGCTCACGGGCTGAGTCCAGATCAGTTGGTGCAGACATCTCTTCTATGGGTTTTAGTGTCTGATAATCAGACAAATATCTACCGGCAATATCTCCATACACCTTCAGTGGACTACCATTAGGCAGGTTACGTTTCTGCACTTTTTGTAACATCGGAACAGCTGCATCCCAGGCTCCAATTTCCCAATTTTTAAGTGCCACTGCCATGAGGTATGGCACCGCCATGGTATCGTTGCCCACCTCAGCTTGACGGACAACTCCAAGATTTACTAGTTTGTCCACAAGTTCACCAACAGCACTGGTATTGGAAACACCACGAGACTGCATATGTTTTTGCAGTTCGCCTATGGCAGTTCTGGCATCTCCAGAGTTACCACCCAACCAGGTGGCAATCACAGCTTCAACACCTGCCCACGATGCCGCGGGCTCGGTAAGCTGCTTATCATGCATAAGGCGGGTAAACACCACCTTGGCTTCATCATATTTTTTTTCTCCAAGTAATTTGTGTGATAGCCGGAATTGTTTTCCAATTCTCGCTGCTACCTCTGGAGAATAACCA
>TARA_B110000908_G_scaffold172767_1_pt1 | contig 15031 bp, 18 predicted proteins | sample TARA_B110000908 | Tara Oceans TARA_B110000908 (sample SAMEA4398067) | marine metagenome | biome: Polar Biome; feature: [DCM] deep chlorophyll maximum layer (ENVO:01000326); material: water (ENVO:00002006), including particulate matter (ENVO:01000060) such as... | depth 36 m
ACCTATGTGGTCGGTTTGTTAGTAACCCATGTGCCAGTTCATACCGGGCTTCAGCCCCGGGAAGCTGCCATGCAGAGAATTCAGCCCTGAAAGGGCTGGGAAAAAGGGTGATTAAATCCAAGTCACTCCCAGATAAATCATCATCGCGTAGATGATCTTACAGACGTAATGAAGGATCTGATCGGAATTAAATCCTGTCCAGTCCTCACACTTGGCGTAATCAATGATCCAGTGAACCACCAACTCGATCACTCCTAAGACTGCTGATCCGGTGATTAACCATACCGCGCCTGCATGAATTAACGAGTGGGCTGTTAGTGCGTGAATCCAAACATAGGGAGGTGGTTCCTTATCAAAGTAACTTGAGATATCGTTGTGTCTGTTTTTTGCATCAGCAAGAAATGGCCCCTGTAGCGGGAAATCAGCCACGGCATGACCTATGGCCAGAGCGATAAAGATAAACACAACACCCTGCACTGAACTAGGGTCCACTGCTAGTGGATCGATCATGGATAAAATGGATATCATGGTTGGGTGTAAGGGGCGATAGTGTAGCTTAGTCCCAGAAATTTTGATAGGCTGCCTCTGCTTCCACAGCGACCAGTTTATCGTTCATGTGACGGATACGTCGGCTCATTTCCCTGACCAATGCGGTGAGTAAAAGGTTTCCAGGCTGAGGGTAAGCCACCATGAATGCTTCGATGTCTTCGCGGGTGGCTTTCCATACCTGGGAAAATGATTTTGAAGTTACCGAGGCGCTCGCTGTGCCGGGATCAAAAATATTGATCTCACCAAGACTCTCACCTGCTTGAACACGCGCAATCAATGTGCGTTTGTTATCATTATCGGTGTGCACATGAAGAACACCGGAAATGACAAAGTAGAGAGAGTCCTGAGTTTGCCCCTCTTCGATCAGGACTTGATCCTGCTGCACAGGCAGGAAATCTCCGTAGCCGCTTAGGAGCAGGCGGTCTTCTTCGTCGAGTCCTGCGACAAGTCCCATCGCAGGCAGGTGGGGTGAGTTAAATTCTTGGCTCATAGTATGATGACGTTTGTTGTAGGTCTATATTCACGCATGCTAACGGGTGAGGGGAAGCAAATTCCTAAGCAAATTAGAACGGACATTTTAATCTTGCTAATAGCTGTTCACTTGGGTATGTTCTAATAAACACTGTTCAAACTGGTTCAAGTCGGCAGTGACTATCCAAAATTTACAATTAAAAACCCACTCACTATTAAAAAACCAAATATTATGTCCAACGTACAACTCACCAAACGACAGCAGGAAGTTCTCGACTACCTGAAGGAAACTCACCGTATCGAAGGATTCATGCCATCCACGCGTGATATCCAGCGTCACTTTGACTTCGCCAGCCAGACTGCAGCCATGAGTCACCTCCGTGCCTTGGAAAGGAAAGGTGTGATTGTCCGTAAGGCGAACAAGGCTTGTGGCATCGGCTTCCCCGAAGAAATGGAACGCGAGGAAATTGTCGATATCCCGATCTACGGCAGCATCGCAGCTGGTATGGCACAGGATGTGGATTCAGAAAAGGAAGGCTGCCTGTCAATTGACGTCAGCTCTCTAGGCCTCCGTGGTAACGCCCGCACCTTCGCTCTTAAAGTCCGCGGCGAGTCCATGATCAATGCTCACATCTGTGATGGTGATACCGTTGTCCTAGAATTCCGCGAGCCTCGCAAAGGCGATGTCGTTGCCGCCCTCATCGATGGAGAAACTACTCTCAAGCGCTTCGTTATTGAAAACGGAAAACCTTTCCTCCGTGCTGAAAACGAAAACTTCCCCGATCTCATCCCCGCTCGCGAACTCATCATCCAGGGTGTTCTTGTAGCCCTCCTTCGCTCAGCTGCGTAGCTGAGATGCTAATTAACTTGGTTTTTGGAGTTTGTAACTTGAAACTTAATCTCATACTCGCCTCCGGCTCACCTCGTCGACGCGAAATGCTTACTGAAGCCGGATTCGACTTCGAAGTCATTCCGTCACCAGCTGAGGAAATCCATGATGTCGACATGCCCTTGCATCTCCTCTGCGAGGCAAATGCCGAACTCAAGGCACTCGCCATTGCCAAGCTTCATCCGGATGCCACCGTCATCGGTGCTGATACCTTAGTCTACATCGATCATACCCCACTAGGGAAACCCCGCAGTGAAGACGAAGCCCACGCCACGCTCGCTCAACTGTCTGGTAGAACTCACCAAGTCTGCACTGGTGTCTGTATCGCCCAAGGTGAAAACACCCAACGCTTCCACTCCATCACCGAGGTCGTATTCAAAGAACTAACACCTCAAGTAATCGACAACTACATGACCAAAGTCAACGTCATGGACAAAGCCGGCTCCTACGCCGTCCAAGAGCACGGCGACATGATCATCTCCGCAGTCCGCGGCGACTACAACAACGTCGTAGGCCTACCCATTACTCAGCTTTTATCAAAGCTGGAATTATGAATAGTTAATGTAGAATAGTGAATTAGCAACCCAAGTCTTCTTTCGCGTCCTTTCGCATATTTCGCGGTCACAAAATACGAACTAGCAACCCCGTAAATGCGTGAGATTAGTAAGATTCGTGGTTTCAAATCTTCAACCAAGCCAGAAACTCGCGATTACCATCTGTCCCCGTGATTGGTGAATCAATACACTCGATCCATGCGTGACCTAGCTCCTTTGTCACAAAATGATGGATCTTATCCACCGCTCGCTGGTGAAGTGCCGGGTCTCTAACGATTCCGCCCTTACTGATGTCCTCACGGTTTAACTCAAACTGCGGTTTGATCAGGCAGATGATCTGCCCGTCCTCTTTCAAGGTTTTAAACATTGGAGGTAGAATCTTTGTTAGGGAAATGAATGATACATCCGTGACGGCTAGATCGATTGGCTCACCAATGTCTTCGGGGATCATGTGACGCGCGTTAAACTTTTCCTTCACGATGACCCGCGGGTCACTGCGGAGTTTCCAGACGAGCTGGTTCGTTCCTACATCAATGGCATGCACTTTCACAGCGCCTCGTTGAAGTAAACAATCGGTAAAGCCCCCAGTGGATGCACCGACGTCGAGGCAGGTTAAGCCAGTGGGGTCGATTTGAAAGGTGTCCAGTGCGCCTTCCATTTTTAATCCACCACGACCTACAAACTTGGGCTTTGTTTTGACTGTAAGCTCAGCATCACTCACGATCTTTGTGCTAGGTTTCGCAACGACGGTGGTGCCCGTCATGACTTCTCCAGCTAGGATCAAGCGCTTTGCCTGCTCGCGCGAATCACAAAGTCCACGAGAGACGAGAAGGGTATCGGCACGTTCCTTGGCTGGCATAGGGTAGGGTAAGTTTGAAACTCGCCGGCAGGATGTGTGGAGTAGCTACCCTAGGTTGATTATTCCTTGGGTTGTCGGCAAGTTGCAAACTTACCCTACTATCTAAACTATTGAAGCTGGCGCAGTCGCTGTGTCGGTCTCGGCGTCGTAATCAATACCATCCATCCCAAAACCGAAGAGCTTGAGAAACTCGGCTTGGTAGCCTTCGTAGTCGGCGAGGTCTCCGAAATTTTCGTTCGTAACGATATTCCATGATTTGAAAACGGCCTCTTGAATGTCGTCGCGCATTTCCCAGTCGTCGACACGGATACGTCCACCGTCGTCAAGCTGTGGGTTGCCGGAGTAGAGTCGGTCTGCCATCAGGCGTTGCACTTGTTCGATACATCCTTCATGCAGACCCTTGGCTTTCATTTCCTTGTATAGAATGGAGATGTAGAGAGGCACGACGGGAATAGCGGATGAGGCTTGAGTAACGAGAGCTTTGTTGACCGAAACATAGGCACAGCCACCGAGTGAGTCGCTGAGTTTGGAATCGATAGCGTTACAGGCGCGCTCAAGATCTTTTTTGGCTCCTCCAATGGTTCCGTCGGTGTAGATCGGCCAGGTAAGTTTTGGTCCGATGTAGGAGTAAGCGACGGTTTTGACACCCTCGGCTAGAACATCGGCATCGGCCAATGCGTTGATCCAGAGTTCCCAGTCTTCACCGCCCATAACTTTAATGGTGTGTGCGGTTTCCTCTTCAGTCGCTGCGCCAATGGTGACTTCCTCGATTTCTCCGGTATCTGTTTTGAGAGTTTTGTTAGTAAAGTCTCCGCCGGTGGTTTTTAACACAGATCTGTAGACCTCACCCGTATCGGGATCGGTGCGGCGAGGGGAGGCGAGGGAATAGACGATAAGGTCGATCTTGCCATCCATCTCGTTTTTGATGATGTCGAGCGTCTGTTCTTTCAGTTCGTTGGAAAAAGCATCACCATTGAGTGACTTGGCAAAGAGGCCTTCAGCAGTGGCTGCTTTCTCAAACGCGGCGGAGTTATACCATCCGGCGGATGCGGTGCGTGTTTCGCTACCTGGCTTTTCGAAGAAAACCCCGAGTGTGTTGGCTCCGGAGGAAAAGGCGGGAACGATGCGTGAGGCAAGGCCGTAACCGGCAGAGGCGCCGATCACTAGCACGTTTTTAGGTCCGTTTTCAATCTTTGGCTGGGACTTGACGAAGTCGATTTGCTCTTGAACATGCGCCGCACAGCCATCGGGGTGCGCGGTAATGCAGATGAAGCCTCGGATTTTGGGAGAAACGATCATGGGAGTGTATTAGACAGGATTAGCGAGATGAACAGGATTTTTTTGGACCTAGAACTCGCAACTGCCCGGAGTGCGGGAGAAGGGGATGACATCGCGGATGTTTTTCATGCCGGTAACAAACATGAGCATGCGCTCGAAGCCTAGGCCAAAGCCGGCGTGTGGGCAGGTTCCATACTTACGCAGCTCGAGATACCACCAGTAATCCTTTTCGCTGAGATTGTGCTCCTTCATGTTGGCTTGGAGGACATCAAGACGCTCTTCGCGCTGGGCGCCACCGATGATTTCACCGATGCCGGGGACGAGCACGTCCATGGCGGTGACCGTTTCGCGGCCTTGGTCGTCGGGTTCGTTGGTGCGCATGTAGAAGGGTTTGACGCTTTTGGGGTAGTTGTAAACGGTGACCGGGCTATTGAAGTGCTCCTCGGTTAGGAATCGCTCGTGCTCGGACTGCAGGTTGACACCCCACTCGACCGGGTAGTCGAATTTCTTGCCGGATTTCTCCAGGATTTCGACGGCTTCAGTATAGGAAACACGCTGGAAGGGTTTTTCTGCCACGAACTTAAGGCGCTCCAGCAGGCCCTTATCGACAAAGCGGGCGAAAATATCCAAATCACCTTCGCTATTATCGAGTGCATTACGGACGAGGTATTTTACAAACTCCTCGGCGAGATCCATATCACCCTCGAGATCACAGAAGGCCATCTCAGGTTCTACCATCCAGAACTCGGAGGCGTGGCGGGTGGTGTTGGAGTTTTCAGCGCGGAAGGTGGGGCCAAAGGTGTAGATGTTGGAAAGAGCGGTGGCATAGGCCTCGCCCTCTAACTGTCCACTCACTGTCAAAAAAGTAGGTTTCTCGAAGAAATCATTATCAAAGCTTTGTTTCTCCGTGGATGTTGGCTCGAGTGTAGTAACTCGGAACATCTCACCGGCACCTTCACAGTCGGAGTCAGTGATAATCGGTGTGTGCACGTAGTTGAAATCTCTCTCATCAAAGAAACGATGGATTGCCTGCGACATGCGCGAGCGCATCCGGAAAACAGCGCCGTATAGATTTGCACGTGGTCGAAGATGGGAAATGGAGCGCAGAAATTCCGGCGTGTGGCCCTTTTTCTGCAGTGGGTAGTCAGCAGGTGCCTCACCAATGAGTTCGATACTCGTGGCATGTATTTCCCACTTCTGTCCTTTGCCGGGAGATTCAACTAGATTGCCTGTGATGCCGACGGCGGATCCGGTGGTCATTTTAGTGACGTCATCATATCCGGGTATGCCTGCATCGGCCACACACTGGATGTTGGCGAGGCATGTGCCGTCGTTCATTTCGAGGAATGAGAATTCCTTCGAGTCACGGCGGGTTCTTACCCAGCCTTTGATTGTGATGGTATCCATGGCGCCCTCGGCGTGGAGGGCGTGTTTAATAAGCGTTCGCATGCAGATATTCATAAAACAGCGGGCCGAAGAAACAAGCTGGAATATCTGTTATACCACTTAGTGATTCAAACGAGACGAATGCCGGAGTGATTTCTTGAAATGGCAAGGCGCGAGGAGCGAGTGGTGCGGGCACCATGACCGAGGAGTAACGCAGCCATTTCGGGAAAGCGCCCGGCTCCTAATTAACCGGGAAGCGCAAATTCATCACCATCCCTTAAAATAAAACATCCGTCTCTTTTGAAGTGCTAAGTGGTATTACAGCGTACTTCTTCCCCCCTCGGGAATATCCCCATTTGCGTAGGCAGCGATCAATCCTTCGAGGGCCTTGATTTTGAGTTCGATGTTCCGACCCTGTTCGGTGTCTTTAACCAAGCGTGGCTGTTTGTGGATTCTGACATCGTGCATTTTAGGAATGATATCCTCACCTGATCGCACCACGGAAACTGGAGCGATGAAGCCGTGATGCTCGGCCAGTTGATCACCATCAGGGGAGAGAATCAGGGTGTAGCCGCGGTCGCCATAAGCTTCGGAAAAAGCACCATCGATCGTTACGGCGTTGCCTCCGTTTTTGACCGGGTTTTCGCCTTCTTCCACCTTTACCGGGACGTGTCCATTAACGATGAGGCCACCTTCCTCGACACCCATGTCCTGACAGACACTGTTACAGAAATCAAAGTCATGAATCTTTTCAAACCATAGGTTACGCCGCTCCTTGTGAGTTGATTTATCAGCCACAAAGTAGTTTTCAAAACTGGTCATCTTATCTTTCCCGAAGAGTGGTGATTTGGGTCCCGCCCAGAGATAGTAAAACCAGTCTTTGTCATTTTCATCGGCATTGGAACCCGCTCTAAATGCGCGTTTTACCACAGAGTTGAAGGCCTTAAATTGCGCTGGCCCCGTTTGTTCCTTACCGTCGATGTCGAGCGACTGATAAGATCCATCTTCGTTGAGTGCCAGACAGGCATGGAAAATCACCGCCTTATCACGGACCATTGCCATCGATCCTCGCTCAGCGACCCATGACATGTGCTGCCATAAACGTGACGAGCTGGTAAAGGATTCTACGAGCCTATCCATACATTGCTGCTCCTCCTCTGATAGCTTGTTAGGGTTGGTGGGGTCGACAGTGGGGAAGTGCTTATCGATCAGCTCATAGTCCTGATCACCCATGCGGATCGTGCCTGCGTCGTAGTTGATTTTCGGCATGACATTGCGGTCGTCCATTTCCCATTCAGGGTGCCGTTCCATCATCTGCCCTTCGAGTTTAAACTGGATGACGGCAATGGCCTTCTGCATTCTGGAAACAAGAATCTCTTCACGCTCGCCACCGCGTTTGGGTTTAAACTGCAGGGCTGGATCATCTCCGTAGCTTGAGTGGGCTAATTTTTCGAGTGCCTTGGTCAGGATGCCATAACCTTCTTCGAGCTGGAACAGCCTTCGGTAGCGCAGCGATATGCGCATGACGATGGCAATCAGTGTAGGTTGCCCAAGGCACGCTCCCATCCAGCTGACGTCGTGGTTACCCCAAACTAGGGATACCGTGGATAGGTTCATTAAGTAATCGACGACCCAGTCCAAGCGAGCGCCTCGGTCTCCAAGGTCACCAGCGACGACGAGTTCCTCAACGGTGATATTGCGGATAAACCGAGATGCGGCTGCGATGGCGGGGAAATCCATTTTTTGGGCAACCAACTCGTTGATTTGAACGTCGAGAAATGCTTGGTGGTGTGCACCTGCCGGAAAATTAAGTAGGACTTCGAAGAGCTCGCGGAATTCTTTAGGCACCTCCTCCTTGATGTGTTTTCTGCGTTTTGTTTTTACCAATTCCCGAATCACACAAAACTGCCGCAGTAATGTTGTTTTAACCCAGATAGGCCTCTCCTCAGGTTCTAATTCCTCTGCCTTGGTTTGAAGTAGTTCTGTGGGGTAGTAGAGGACCAGTAAAAACTCCTGATGCTCCTGCGCTGTCATCTCGCCTTTAAATAGCGACTCCACCAAGGGGCGCAAACGGCCAGAGGCATTGTTAATCACATGACGCAGTTTTCTGGCCTCACCGTGGATATCTGAAATGACGTGAATCACCCCCTTGGGCATCTCTAGCTGGGCTTTTAATGCGGCAATTTCAAATGCCGCTAACTCGGACGAAGGATAGCTTGTCGCGAGCACCTGATGAAGTAATTCCGCCATGGCGCGATTCTGACATAAGCATCAAATCTTTCCATGGCAAAAAACACAGAGTGGCTTTTAATTCCCATGTCTTACTCCAAGGCAATGGACGAGGATTCCAAGGAGATGCTGACGGTCTAGTGAGTCAGTGCTTTTTTGTTGCCGCGAGTTTGAGAAGGGCGGGGGGCAAAGGGCGTTTGGCTTTTTCCAGTGCCTTGATCATACGTGTTACAAGTGCCTTGCTAGTATTGATCCGATCTTTCCTCGGGATGATGTCTTTCCCCTCATGGGTGAGAAATCGAATCACTTGATAGTTCCACGCGGGTTCTTTATAAAGCTTCAGAATCTTGGCATCAGCTCCGCCTGTATTGTTATGGATGAGAAGGGGGGTAAAAGAGTTCTCAACGGCTTGAATGATGGATGGATCGGTCATCACCTGACGACCAAATTGTTTACACCCGCCTCATCCTGGGACTTCCTGAAAGAAGGCGAAGACGGGTTTGCCCGTTTTTTTAGCCTGAGCCATCGCCTGATCATGGTCACGCAGGAACTTGGCGGGGCCTGTTTCCACGACGTGAGTTCCTGGTTTGGGGGCAGCCGCAATAATAAGAGCCATCGTTCCCGCAGCTAAGATGAAGAGTGAATTTCTGATCAACTGTTTCATGGATATAAGATAGATAGGGTAAGTAAAAATTCCTTAAATAACCATGAAATATCATACAGGCGAGGGGACAAAAGAAAAATGTCAAAATCCCCTTGCAATCTAGTGGGTTCTCGCTAGATTCCGCGCCCCATGGCCAAATCAAAAGGTACAGCAAAAACCCGGAAGGCCGTCGCTAAGAGATTCAAAGTGACGGGCACAGGGAAGATTTTGCGCCGTAAACAGGGAAAACGCCACATTCTTACAAAGAAAAACCAGAAGCGGAAACGCAATCTGGGTAAGGCAACCCTCGTTTCCGCCGCAGACTTGAAAGCCGTAAGGGCTTCTCTTCCTTTTGCCTAGTCAGCAAGAATCGGCGTCGACCACGCCAACCGCTCGCATCACGAGCGGCCTCTACGCAGCCTTCCCGGCGATCTATTAACAGAAAGTCGGGACCGAATGGACGAGACTGCGGGAGGTGTGAAAATAACCGTCCGTTTAAAAAAACAGAAATATGCCAAGAGCAACCAACAGCCCAGCCAGCCGCAAGCGCCGGAAGCGCGTCATCAGACGTGCCAAAGGTTTCCGCGGTTTCCGCTCGAAACTCTTTCGTTATGCCAAGGACGCCGTCCGTAAGGCACAAACGTATGAGTATCGTGACCGTAAAAAGCGTAAGGGACAATTCCGTCGCCTCTGGATTCAGCGCATCAGCGCTGGTGTCCGAGCCCAGGAAATTACCTACTCACGCTTTATTGAAGGCCTTAAAGCCGCCAATATCGAGGTTGATCGCAAGATCCTTGCCGACCTCGCAGTGCACGACATCGATGTCTTCAACAACATCGTAGAGCAAGCTAAGGCAGCCCTCGCAAAGAAGGCTCCTGCGACTGCTTAACTAAGCAAGTCAGCAAAATAACCACTCCAACGGTCATCGGGTTCTCCCCGGTGGCCGTTTTTTTGCGTGGTGCGACCGAGGGGGAGTGAGGATGAGACAAAACGACACGTCAAAATGTCTCTTTAGCGTCATATTTGTGTCAAAATGCCGCTATGAATGGTGGGTGGATAGCTGGATTTATAATTCAAGTCGTTAAGATAGAGTGAATAAAATGATGTTCATCGGTTTGGTATGCATCTTGCATATATGTATCCCGATTAACCCAACAACTAACCCAACAACCAAAAATGACCATGATTACCCACCACCCATTCGCCAACGGAGTTTTTAATGAACTCAATCGCTTTGTAAACCAAGCTCTCGAATCTGAGGCTATCAATCGCTGTGAAGGCGAGCAATGCCAAGTTCCAGGGGGCAGTGACGTCGAGTCGATCAGTAACGACACCAACGGCTGGAAACTCCGTCTTGAGCTTCCCGGCTACAACAAGGACGAGGTAAAGCTCAGTATTGATGAGGATTTCCTGACGATCGCTGCCGAGACCGAAGACGAGGACCGCAGTTTTCTAGGAAAAGAGGAGCGACGTGTAAGAATTTCTGACGACGTAGATGCCGAAAACATCAGCGCTCGACTCGAAAATGGAATTCTTTTTCTAGAAATTCCACGTAGAGTGAAAGCTGAGCCAAAGTCGATCGTAGTAAAATAAGCGAGCAACGCTCTGTCACTTTTAATCAAGTGGCAAGCAGTGCCCGCCGTATCAAATTTCAGTGTAATTTTATTGTTTTGTATACATAGTGTAGGTGTGTATCAGGTCCGCTGTTTGTGTATCAGCGGGCCTGATCTTTTTTCCGCTGTTGTCGGGAGAGTGAAGTTTTCAGATTGAAGTTTGAGGAACTGCGACTAGAAGTCTGCCACCCCAGCTAGAATTTCCATATGTCCGAAGAATCCATGCAACCTGTAGAAGACTTTACCAAAGTGGAGTCGATTTTTGTCCGTCACCGCAATTGCTTGCTTGTACGCGCTCAATTCACGCCCATTTATACCGGATACTATATCCATCTAATGGAGCACAAGCTGCGTTATGAAAACAAGATGGACGCCACACTCAAGGAATTGTTAGCCGTGCTTACACTTCACCTGACAGCTCGTCCGTGGGCGGAAACAATCGCCTGGACAGCCAACCTCCGCGCCCCAAGGGTAAATTATTTTGTCACCGGTAGCAGCACGTTTGAAAATATCACGGGCCGACTTTTTACCAAGGACATCCGCGAGCCCGATCGCAATCTGCTCTACAGCCAGACCAGCGTTTCCGGTCAGGAACCCCAGACCACAACCGTGGACTTGGATACCAACGATCCCATTGACTGGATCGAACACTTCTACGAGCAGAGTGAGCAACGCCCTGCGAAATGTTTCCGTCTCGACGATGAAAATTACGCCCTCATCGCCGCCCAACCCGATTACGACGAGGGGTGGTTTAATGAGTTGGATGCCGAAAAGATCACTGCGATCACTGAGACCGAGGAAACAAAGTTGCTCGAAACTCGTAAGTTCCACTTTAGCTGTGGCTGCAGCAAAGAGCGCATTCTACCCACACTAAGCTCGTGGAAAGACAAGCTCGACGAGCTTTTTCAAGGTGACGATTCCATCAAAGTTAACTGTCCTCGCTGCGGTGCACATTACGTGGTGACACCTGGTGATTTAGGTGAGTAAGTTAGTAGCCTATAAGTGAGTAGGTGACGAGTGTCGCGATAGTAGGCTTTGTTTCATCGACATACTGGCGTATTCACCCACTTACCTATTTACATAATCACATAATCACTTAAACAGATCTCGCCGATGAATCAGGAAATTGAAGCTATCCAAACCGATGCCCTCGCTGCTATTGCTGCTGCGAGTGATGAAAAGTCTCTCGATGATGCCCGCGTGGCATTCCTTGGGAAAAAGGGACGCCTGACCGCTGCGTCGGCTGGTATGAAGGATCTCTCCAAGGAAGATAAACCCAAGATGGGCCAGCTTCTCAACGCGGCACGTCAGGCGATCACGTCAGCTCTCGACGAAAAACAATCAGCACTCGCCGACGAAGCTGATAAAAAGTCCGTGCAGGGCATCGATCTTACTTTGCCCTCCCGACCCCTTCCAGAAGGTGGCCTGCACCCACTCACCCAAGCCAAGGATCGTGCAATCCAGGTGTTACGTCGTATGGGCTTCGCCCTTGCCGACGGTCCAGAAATCGAGGACGAATTCCACTGCTTTGATGCCCTGAACACGCCTGAAGACCACCCGGCTCGCAACGAGAAGGACACCTTCTATTTCGACAGCGGCAAACTTCTCCGCACCCACACTTCCAGCGTGCAGATTCGCACCATGGAAAAGGCGACACCTCCCGTGCGTATCATCGCGCCGGGGTCGGCTTACCGTCGTGACGAAATCGACGCCACCCACCTCTCCGTTTTTAATCAGCTCGAAGGCCTTTACGTCGATACCGATGTGAGTCTAGGCGATCTCAAAGGCACGCTGGAATTTTTCCTTCTCAGCATGTTCGGCGAGGATACTGAGGTGCGATTCCGCCCTCACTTCTTCCCGTTCACCGAGCCAAGCTTCGAAATTGATATCAAACTCCACGCCAAAGGCCAGGAGCCGAAGTGGATTGAAATTGCTGGTTGTGGCATGGTTGACCCTGCTGTGTTCGAGTCACTCTGCGAAACCCGCGGCGATGACGTATTCAGTCCAGACAAAGTCACCGGCTTTGCCTTCGGCATGGGGATCGATCGCCTTGCGATGATTAAGTGGGGGATTAAGGACATTCGTCTACTCATTGAAAACGACGTGCGTTTCCTGAAACAGTTTGCGTAAGGATTACCGAAATCCCTTATCTAAGATGCTCCACCGCTCCGCGGATGTCGTCTAGGGTGACCTTGTCGGATACTTCAGCCGCTCCAGGAGCCTTGAGGAGAACAAACTTAATGACCCCACCGGTAAACTTCTTATCCCGACTCAGCTTCGCCATGATGGTATCCGTGGTGATGTCCTCAGGCAGGGAAAGAGGAAGTTGAAACTGTGCTAAGAGATCAAGGATGCGTTGGCTTTGCTCCGTTGGGAAACCGTTGATTTTTTCCGAGAGAAAAAGAGCCGATTTAATGCCAAGTGAAATCGCCTCACCATGAAGCATGGCACCGTAGGGGAGTGACGCTTCAATGCCGTGACCAATGGTATGGCCGAAGTTGAGTAGGGCACGTGTGCCCGCGGTTTCACGTTCGTCTTCTTCCACGATACGGGCCTTGATGGCTAAGTTGCGCGCTAATAGATCAGCCGATGGATGTTGGTCGGCTGGATCAAGTGCAGTCAGATCATCGATCATCGCAGCATCACGAATGGCAGCGTGTTTGATCGCCTCAGCGTAGCCTTCACGGTATTCACGTCCTGGAAGACTGTTCAGAGTGAGGGGGTCGACAATGACAAGTCGTGGTTGATGAAAGGCACCGATAAGGTTTTTGCCTTCCGATGCATTCACCCCAGTTTTTCCACCTGCCGAGCTATCGACTTGAGAGACGATGGTGGTGGGGATTTGAACGAAGGGAATACCACGGTAGAAAATGGAAGCCACAAAGCCGGCGAGATCACCGACGACGCCGCCGCCGAGGGCGATAACAAACGAGCCTCGGTCGTGACCGGCGCGATTCATTTCGCCGCAAAGCTCAGCCGTTTGCAACATCGACTTACTTGCTTCTCCAGCACGCACAGTGTGAACACTGGCATCGATCCCAGCCTCGGATAGTTTTGCAACTAATTGATCCGCATAGTGAGGACCCACATTACTATCGGTAATGACAGCGGCTTTTCCAGACAAGCCCACTCCGCTGATGAGCTCACCAGCGTGGTCGAGTAATCCGTCTTCGACAAGGATATCGTATGAGCGGTCGGCGAGATCTACGTGGACAGTGGGCATTTGAATGTTAAATAGTGAATTATGAATTATGAATGGTGAATTGAGGAGCGAAACCATCCAAGGACGTTGTATCTCCGCTTTGCGAATGGATCAAGAATTACCTAATTTCTACTCTGGCGCCATGTGTTTTAAAAGCCAATCGGCCATGGTGGCGTATAAGGGCATAGGTGTGGTGAGCGCGTTGTGGTGATCTCCTCCATCGACTTCTACCCATTTTCTTTCGTCATTGAGGAAACACAAAAAGGCCCCGACAGGATGAATCTGTCGGGGCTTGATAGAGTGAACAGGTGAATATGGCCCCTCAGCGCATCATCTGAGATGTTATCAATCTGAGGCTGCTACTTACTTTGCTCGAGCATAAGTAGTAATGGTGCTTCCGCACGTTTGCGAACTTCTTCTGGGAGTATGACTTGAGGCTCGAGTTTATCGAGGCAGTCATGAAGTTTCTGTAGAGTATTCATTTTCATGAAACGACAGTCACCGCAGGCGCAGCGATCCGTGGGCCCGGCAATAAGGTTTTTATCTGGAGCTTCTTTTTGTAGGCGGTGAAGCATGCCGCTTTCCGTCACAACGATGATATTTTTTGCAGGTGCATTTTTGCAGTAGCTCACCATCTTTTCAGTGGAGCAGACTTCATCGGCAAGGAGTCTAACGGCTGTGGTGCATTCCGGGTGGGCGACGACGAGTGCGTCTGGGTATTCAGCTTTGATTTTATTGATTGAGTCACGGGTGAACTCGACGTGGACGTAGCAGTTACCTTTCCAGAGGTCCATCTTTCGACCTGTTTGTTCCATGACCCAGGCACCGAGATTTTCATCGGGAACGAAGAGGATGGGTCGATCTTTAGGGGCTTTGTTGACGATTTTCACTGCGTTACCCGAGGTGCAGATAACATCACAGAGTGCCTTCACTCCAGCAGAGCAGTTGATGTAGGCAATGACGTAGTAGTTTTTGTCTGCATTGTCGTTGATGAATTTCTCTAACTCGTCAGCGGGGCAGGATTCCTCGAGTGAACAGCCGGCATCTTTGTCAGGTAGGATGACGGTTTTGTTAGGGTTGACGATCTTAGCCGTCTCAGCCATGAAGTGGACACCGCAGAAGCAGATGATATCGGCGTCCGTTTTTTGCGCCTGGTAAGCGAGGCCTAGTGAGTCGCCCACGTAGTCGGCAATATCTTGAATGTCACCCGTCTGGTAGTTGTGGGCGAGGATGACGGCGTTGCGTTCTTTTTTAAGACGCAGAATGTCTTCGCGGAGGTCAAGGGATGTACTTGGCATGGGGGTAATTTAGGTAGCAAGTAGCAAGTAGCAAGTAGCAAGTAGCAAGTAGCAAGTAGC
>TARA_B110000908_G_scaffold146579_1_pt1 | contig 15007 bp, 14 predicted proteins | sample TARA_B110000908 | Tara Oceans TARA_B110000908 (sample SAMEA4398067) | marine metagenome | biome: Polar Biome; feature: [DCM] deep chlorophyll maximum layer (ENVO:01000326); material: water (ENVO:00002006), including particulate matter (ENVO:01000060) such as... | depth 36 m
AGCTCTTCTTTTAGTATTCTTTCCAAGGTATTTTTTGATGGATAAGAGATAGGGGTAATAATCCCTATTCGATGATCAGGGTGTTTTATTTGCAATGCACGCGCCCATTTAGCCGCCGCTCGTATCTCTTGGTTACCATCAAAAAACTGAGCACGCTGTGCTGGGGCAGCTCTCTGTTCCTTATGGCTTGATAGCCCTGGCTCTTGTGTAATATTTTTTGAGGCTGCGTTTAGCAAGCTTAAATACAAAGGAGGAATTTTATCGAAGCCCAATGTAACGATCCCATCTAGTGAGACTAAAGTCTTAGCTTTAAAAGCCTCCAATAGCCCTTCGGCACTATCAGCCTCGGTGATATAGTTATGCTTTCTAAGCGATAAGTTAAATTTTTTGATCCATCGATAAAATAGCGGGGCATCATTTTTTAATTGCTCATGGGGAATTCCCCATCTTTGCATGATATTGTAGCTATCTCGCGCAAGACTGGAGTAGCTAGCAGGCACCAGTTCTTTTGACTCATGCCTGATTACTTCTTCCCAGATCAAATGCTCTGCTGTCTGGGAGATAACTGCGCCATTTGGAATTTCAGATATTCCATCATCACAACATCGAAGCCAGGTCTCATTAATCCAGTGCTCGATAGCAAAAACTTCAGGCTCGATCCAACTAGAATTACCTAGCCCTTGCTGGTATTGAGCCCAGCTTTCTCGTACCTTAGCCGCCAGACGACTAGTAGCTGTTAGTATGAGTGACCCTGATTCAATTTCTTTTATAATGGGATGAATATCAAAAAGCGGGCGCATCATAGCGGTTAACTTTGTTATCCTAGAGGGATTCAATGATCGCACAACCTAAGGTTTGAAAAAAGAAGTAGTTGATAGGGCTAGCTATTTTATTAAGATTTGGAACAAGCAGTAGTTAGTATTGATGCTCAGAACGACAAGCCAAGCAAGAGTGAAATTACATATGACCATACTTAATTTTAGTTTTATTTTAGTCGGCTTCTTTCTCGGGGTACTTATAACCTCTGCCTTCGCGGTATTTTATAACAAACAAAAGAATAAAGACCTGAATGCAATTAGCTGTACATTGGCCGCACGAGAAAAGGAAAAAGCTGTACTAGAGACGCGCCTGGAGATGGAGCAGACGAAAAATGAAGAACAGTCTCTGCTACTAAAGCAATCCCCTGAAATTTTAGGTAAGGAGTTTGAGAATTTAGCTAATCGTATATTTGATGCTAAGCAAGAGAAGTTTTCTCAAGATAGCCAGCGCACCCTTAACTCTTCCATTGCTCCACTGCGGGAGGAAATAACTAGATTTCATAAGCAGGTAGAGGATTCACACCATAGAGAAAATTCAGCAAGAAACGAGATGAATGGGACGATTAAAGAGTTAATGAAACAAACAGATCTAGTGAGAGGGGAGACATCCAGCTTAGCAAGCGCACTTAAGGGAGATAGTAAGTCTCAGGGTAATTGGGGAGAGATGATCCTTGAGCGCATGCTCGAAAACTCAGGCCTCTCTAGCCCTAGGGAGTACGAAACACAGAAGTCCCACAAGGACCAACAGGGTCAACTTCGATATCCAGATGTGATTATTCATATGCCCGATAAAAAAGATATGGTTGTTGATTCAAAAGTTTCACTTACTGCTTATGAGCGCTACAGAAGCGAAACTGACCCTGGTGAGCAAAAAAAGCATTTAAAGTTACATATTCATTCGATTAAAAACCATATTAAAGACTTAAGCGAAAAGTCATATCAAGAGTTATATGGAATTAATACGCTAGATTTTGTGATCCTATTTATACCAATAGAAGGAGCTTTTACGTTGGCTCTTCAGGAGGATGATCGGTTATTTGATGATGCCTATAAAAACAAAAATATCATTCTTACCAGTCCTAGTACTTTGATGATTGCGTTGAGAATTGTTGAAAATGTATGGCGCTTTGAGCGTCAAAACATTAATGCACAAAAAATCTCCGATGAAGCGGCAAAACTCTACGATAAAATGGCGACAGTAGTAGAGTCTCTAGAAGATATTGACAAACATATCAAAAAAAGCCAAGCGGCGTGTGATAGCGCCAAAAGTCAGTTGATAACCGGCTCAGGCAATGTGATAAATAGATTTAACAAAATTAAAAAACTAGGCCCTAACACCAAAAAAATATTTCCAGCAGACTGGAGTAGCGAGACTCTAGATCAAGATGATTTGTCGTTATGTGCTGATAGAAAAAATGAAAATGATCCAGACGCCATACGATAGTAAAGAGCTTGATGTCGAATCTCGAAGTTTATTAACTGTTAATTTTATGTGAATACTAAATATGATGAGTTCACTAATTTATATCACGCTGACCCTAATCTCAGTGCTAATCATTTCTTTGCTTGGCCTGTATGCCTTTGCTCTGTACGTAAGGGTGCGGGAAAAAGATGCACAGCAAAAAAAATCTGCCAATACTCTTTCGCGGGAGCTTGCTAAGCGCCAAGTGGATGCTGAAAATAGTATTCGAGTCATTGCCTCTGCACTGACTCAGGGGCAGGTTGGTTTAACGGAGGGCGCTATAAGAATAAGCAAGCTATCTCTTTTCCTTGGTGAGCGATTACAGAGCAGCAGTCAGTATCAAATTTTCTCTAAACTTGCCGAAGATGTTGCTCATATACCAATTTTAGAAAACTGGAAAAAACTTAGCAAACTAGAAAAAACCAATTTTGAACAAGAAAAAAAAATTATAGAAGAAAATTTGCGCGACTCGATCTTGAGTTCTGCACAAAAAATAGTCGACTTTCATTTGAAAAATACAGGCGACAAAAGCCCGCTCTTTCATCAAGTTGGCAAAAAGTAACTAATGGCTCAGCTTTGTTGTTCGTTGTCGCTGGATCCGTCTGTGGCAAGGTACGTAATGGTACCAGCGGCATCAGTGCTATCAATTATATGAACATTGCTGATACTGCCTTTCATTCTCGACGTTCTGAATTCTTGATAGTCCTTGTCGCTTACAAAAGCTTTCGCCGCATCTGTATCAGGAAACTCAACTAATGCAAAAAGTGACGCTTCGCTTGGTGTTCCCTCAACGTGTGTGATATTTCCGCTTCTCGATAAATATTTTCCACCATGCCTATGCACTATGTCATGCACGCTTTTAGCATAACCAGAAATCCATGCTTCGTCTGTAATAGTTACTTCTCCGATTAAGTAGGCGGGCATATTTTTTCTCCATTTTTAAATCAAGCTATATTGTAAGTATATTGGGGCATTATAAAAGCCAGTAATTGCTTTCGGTAAATTCTACAGATACTGCATAAGAAAAGACGTAGCAATCCAGGGTATATAAAATATAACTCCGTACCCTAAGATGACCCATATTTGATGAGGACTAAAGCTTTGACTGTCTAGAATTTGGGCTTTGTTTAATTGCAGTGATGTTGATATTTGCAGTGCGACCAGAGCATACAAAAAAGGAATGACTAGTCCAGGAATCAATGGGTTGATGGCATTTGGGGCTAGCTGCAAGCAGGTAACTAGTATTACTATAAAGATAGAACCATAGTTGATGACCTTTTTAGCTTCAACAAACTTGCCTATTACATAAAAATTTTTCCATAGGAGATAAAGCATGAAAAAAGGGCCAAAAAACAAAGATCCAAAAAAAATTTGGAGAGGTGTATATAATTTTTTGCCTTGAATTTCCAAATCGTTCACTTGAGAGCACCTTCAATAGCAATGCGATCTTTTCCAAAAAATTCAGGGGCTTGAATCGATAGTACCTTTAAAGGCTCAGAGGATATTACTTTTACAGCATGAGGTGTTCCTTCTGGGATCCTCAGGTAATCTCCCGGCCCAATTTCAAATTTATTGTTGCCTTGTTGAAATATCGCTCTTCCTGTTAGCACGTAAATAGTTTCTGTGTGGCTAGCATGCTTGTGAAGGGGAACTGACTTTTTTATGACAACAAAAAAATCAGTTGAGTTCTTATCACTAGCAATTTTTTGGACATAAATATTGTCAGTGGAAGCAGGTGCATCTAGTTTGTTTAATGTAATTTTTTCAGATTGCACCGGAAACATAGCGCCCAATGTAGTTGAGAGCAATAAGACAACTGAAGGAAAAATATTAATATGCACTACTCCATGCGCCCGCAATTGTTGGGTTGTCAGCTTTAACTCCTCCTTCAATATAGGCTAAGGAGAAGGAGTTTATCGTCATCAGCTAAGATCTATTACGAAGCGTTTGTTAGCAGTGAGTTTAGTGTGCTACTTGGACGCATAGCCTTTTCAACTTTTACTGGATCAGGTAAAAAATAGCCGCCAATGTCTACATTGGTTCCCTGGCAAGAAATTAGCTCATCAACGATAGCCTTTTCATTATCACCTAGTTTTTTTGATAAGCTATGAAATATTTTTTTAAGATCAGGGTCATTTTCTTGTGCTGCTAGCTCTTCTGCCCAGTACAGGGCAAGGTAAAAATGGCTTCCTCTATTGTCGAGCTCATTGACTTTTCGAGATGGCGATTTCCCTGCTTCCAAAAGACGACCTGTAGCCTTATCGAGTGTATCTGCCAAAATCTGAGCTTTTGGATTGCCTGTCTTTACAGCAATGTCTTCGAGCGAAACAGTCAGGGCAAGAAATTCACCCAATGAATCCCATCTTAAGTGACCTTCTTCAGTAAATTGCTGGACATGCTTCGGCGCCGAACCCCCAGCTCCTGTCTCAAAAAGCCCGCCACCTGCCATGAGCGGAACGATAGACAGCATTTTCGCACTAGTTCCTACCTCCAGAATTGGGAACAAGTCAGTAAGGTAATCGCGCAGCACGTTGCCAGTAACGGAAATTGTATCTTTGCCGTTCTTCATTCTTTCCATGGTTAAGCGTATGGCTCTTTCTGGAGTCATGATCTCAATTCTAAGCCCTGATGTATCGTGGTCCTTTAGGTATTTTTCAACCTTTGTAATCATCTGAGCATCATGACCACGCTTAGCATCAAGCCAGAAAATAGCGGGCATACCACTGGCTCTAGCTCGGCTCACAGCCAATTTTACCCAGTCTTGAATTGGGGCGTCTTTGGCCTGACACATACGCCATATATCACCTTTTTCAATATCTTTATGTTCAAGTAATACTTTTCCATCTTTGGCCACTACGCGCATCGTTCCATCTGCAGGTGCCACAAACGTTTTGTCGTGCGAACCGTATTCTTCTGCTTTTTGGGCCATAAGGCCAACATTGGGAACGGTGCCCATAGTTTTTGGATCAAATGCATCGTGATGTTTGCAAAAGTTTATAACTTCTTGATAAATGGTTGCGTAGGTAGTGTCAGGAATAACCGCTTTTGTGTCTCTTAGCTTACCATGTGCATTCCACATCATGCCGCCACTACGTATCATTGCTGGCATAGAAGCATCGACTATGACGTCACTAGGTACATGCAGGTTAGTTATACCTCTATCGGAGTCAACCATAGCCATCTCTGGGCGTATTTCATAACATCGACGAAATTCTGTTTCAACTTCAACCCGCTTAGAGTAGGGGAGTTGATCTATTTTTTTGAAGACACTGCCAATGCCATCATTGGGGTCTACTTCAAGGTCTGCCAATGTTGAAGCATATTTTTCAAATGCATCTTTATAATAGACGGTTACAGCATGCCCAAAAATAATAGGATCAGACACCTTCATCATTGTTGCTTTAAGGTGCAGTGAAAATAATAGATCAGCATTTCTAGCACCGTCCATCTCTTCATTTAGGAATTTCCTAAGAGCTTTAGCGCTCATGAACATGGCGCTTACTAGTTCGCCATTCTGCAAGTCAATGCCTTCTTTAAGTAAGGTCACAGCACCATTGTTGTCAACTAACTCGATTCTAGCGGTATCAGCTTTATCCATAGTTACAGCTATATCGCTGTTATAAAAATCACCACTCCGCATATGTGCTACGTGAGTGCGTGAAGACTGACTCCATTTGCCCATAGAATGAGGATGCTTGCGAGCAAATGCCTTTACTGCCCCAGGCGCTCTACGATCGGAGTTACCTTCTCGCAACACAGGATTCACAGCGCTGCCGAGTACTTTCGCATATGTATTTTTGATGGATATGCTTTCAGGGCTTTTAGTTGTTTCTGGGTAATCAGGAATATCGTACCCCTTTGACTGGAGCTCAGCGATTGCTAGTTGGAGCTGGGGGATAGATGCGCTTATGTTGGGTAGCTTAATGATATTGGCATTTGGGTCTTGTGTTAATACGCCCAGCTCATTCAACGCGTCCCCTACTTTTTTGTCTTGAGGTAATTTGTCGGAAAATGCAGATAAAATTCGTGATGCTAGGGAGAGATCTGATGTTTCAACGACAACGTTTGCTGCTTTGGTGAATGCATTAACTATAGGCAGAAGAGAGTATGTTGCTAGTGCTGGGGCTTCATCTGTTTTTGTGTAGATTATTTTAGAAATTTCTTTTGTCATACTTGCTCCTCAGAGGGCGATTAAAGACTATCGAGCTGTCTGGCAATTGAACATTAGGTAACTGATAATTTTTCATCAAATCATTGATATCTATTATATAGAAAAATACTAAAAATTAAAATTTTCGTAAAGAAGCTACATTATGATTAAAACTGGTAGTTATAATTAAAGGAGGCAGTATTGGGACTCGCTGGTCGCCAGATAACTAAAATATCTTTTAAAATAAAGTTATTATCACAAGAATAACTTTATAAGAAAAAAAGATTGAAGCTAGACTAGATAGGTTGATTTATTTTAGGAACGAAAAAGAGCATCAGGTTAAAAAACATAATGAGAGAATGATTTTATAGATGGCAAAAAAAAGCAATAGACTAAAATCAGTCTATTGCTAGAGTATGCATTTTATGCAGCCTGATGAATTACTCAGGTACTACATTATTTGCACACGGTCCTTTTTGACCTTGGCCAACTTCAAATGTTACTGCTTGACCATCATTTAAGGTTGCGTATCCGCCGCCATTTTTTATTTCTGAGTGATGAACAAACAAGTCCTTTCCGCCATCTTCTGGAGTAATAAAACCAAAGCCTTTGTCTGCATTAAACCACTTAACTGTACCTTTACTCATAGTAATCTCTTTTATTTTCTTGTTTATTTGTTGCAGTGTTCTGCGCTTCCATTATAACTTTATATTCAGTAAAAACTACTCAACGTGAAAAATCTTAATATATCTACATTTTATGCCCATCGTTCAAGCCAAATATTTTTGTATTGATTTAGCACTTTTGAGTGTGAAATACTCTATAAATTTTTTATAAGTATTTGATATTTATATTATTAATAATTTTTTCTTTGTAGTAATACCCCGCATTCCAGATGCGGTGTATAGGGAAATTGATCAAAAATAGCAAAACTTTTTATGGAGTGAGTTTGGCTTATATTCCCTATATTATCTAAAAGTGTATGCGGATTACAGGAGATATAAAGGATATTATCGAAGGTTTTAGCTAATTTTAACGTTATATCATCAAGACCTGAGCGCGGAGGATCGACAAAAATTGTATCAAAATTGTATCCATCTAAGTCAATATTTTTTAGCCTCCTGAAGGGCCGAACTTTATTTAGCGCTTGTGTTATTTCTTCGCTAGACATTCTGGCGATAATGACATTTTCTATGTTGTTCTGCTCTAAATTGTAGAGGGCAGAATTTACTGATATTTTCGAAATTTCAGTGGCTAGGACTTTCTCGAAATTTTGTGCAAGCACGCAAGTGAAGTTTCCATTGCCACAATAGAGCTCCAGCAGGTCGCCACTAAAATTAGCAGTTTGACTCAGGGTCCAGCTAAGCATCAGTTGGTTGATTTTAGCATTAGGTTGGGTGAACCCTGTTTCAACTTGTTTGTATTCGTATTTTTTCCCAGACACCACTAGACTTTCTACAACATAGTTAAGCCCGATGACCGTCTTTTTTTTGCGGCTACGTCCTATAATGTTTACGCCGAGTTTTTGACTAAGGATGGTGGCATTTTTTTCCCAGTCCTCCTTTAGGGGTCTGTGATAAATGAGGGTCACAACAGCGTCGCCATTTAGGGTTGTTAGGAATTCGGCAGAAAAAAGCTTATTTTTAAGCACGTCACTTGCATTGATCTCTTTTAGCAACGCTGGCATAAGTTCATTTATTTTTTTGGAGCCTATTGGAAAATCAGAGATGATGTAGGGCACTTTTTTGCCAGGGGTGTTCATGGCGTAGTTAGCTAGGCCGTTATCATGCCAAATTCTAAATTCTGCCCTCATTCTAAAATTTAGCGGATTTGATTTGTGTATCTCAATGGATGGAAGTTCGATTGCATCGAATATTTTTTTCAGATCAGCTATTTTTTCATCAAGCAACCGATCATATTCTTCTGGGTGAACTTGTTGCACCATTTTCCCTTCTTGTATTGAGTTGTAAGGTAGTAGTAGGTTTCTTTGCGGCTAACCATCAAGGATTTCATCAGTTCGTGCTGCCATAATAAAGTCGTTTTTATGTAGTCCGTTAATTTTATGAGTCCACCATGTGACTGAAACTTTACCCCATTCCAGTAATATAGCTGGATGATGTTGAGACAATTCAGCTAGCGCTCCCACTTGGTTCGTAAAATCTTGTGATTCCTGAAAATCACTAAATATAAACGTCCTTGTTAGCTGGAGGGTCCCCTCATCGGTTTTTATGCTCCAGAAAGGAATGGCCTCAAGTAACTGAGTGGCTTCATTACTCGATACTGTTGGCGCCCCTTCTATGCATGCTTCGCAAAATTCTTGGGATAAAATACTATTAGCTTTTGACATATAGTCCCCTATTTTTATGGGCTTATCCGCCATTTCATAGGCAGTTTTTAGGTTTTGGTAGACCAGCTATTTTGGCTGCGATTTTTGCTGGGTTTGGCGGAAATAGCTGCATTAAATATATGCTGCGAGCTTTGCTGATATCAAGTGCAGCAGCTATCGTTTTTATTAACGGGCGCATTGATGGAGAAAATCCATATTGAGCGTAGAACTGTCGAGTTAGCTTTAATATCTCACAGTGGTGCTCGGTGAGCTGAATGCCTTCCTCAGCAGCAAGCTGCCCGGCAATTTTTTCAGACCAGGTAGCAAGACTGTTGAGGTGGTTAGTTTGCTTTTCTATTGCGCATTCCGAATATGATTAGTCTTCAGACATCCCTAGTAAATGTAGCAAGCTAGTAAATATGTTAAAAAGCATTACATATAGGGTAACGGTAGCGGATATATAGCTACGCTCTCCGCCATGAATAATGGCACTCGTCTGCCACATGATTATCCCTGATGAAATCAGTAAAAATATACAGGAAATAGCCAGAGACAACCCTTGTATTTGAAGAAATATATTGGCTATTGCTGCAATAAAGGCAACAATAATTCCTGTCATCAGGAATCCACCCATAAATGATAGTTCTTTTTTGGTAACAAGGACGTACGAGGAGCAAGCGAAGAAAATAAGAGCAGTTCCTCCCAGCGCTGTTAGTATAATTTGAGACCCAGAAGTTGCCAGGTAATGAGATATCAAGGGGCCTAGGGTATATCCTAAAAACCCTGTAAGCGCGAACACCCAAAACAAACCAGCTGCACTATTCTTATTTTTTTCAACCATCCATAGGCAACCTATGTATGGAATAAGCATCCATAAGCCCATGAATTGGGCATTTACAGCCATAGCGATACCGCATGTGATGGCGCTAAACACTAAAGTTAGTGACAACAAGGTATAAGTATTTCGGAGAACCTTAAGTGCTGCTGGGTTCAGTGAATTAGAGACAACCGATTGTTCTAAAGCCATAGCGATATTCCTCTTAGAGAGTTAAATTAAAGGTATTTTACAATTTATAGCATTAGTATGCATTAAAAAAAGCCCCCGACCTTTTTTCTTTTGTTAAACTAATTTTTGTATCATTAATTTGGGAAGTAATTGTGGCTCAAAAAGCACCCGACATCAGGCATCCAAAAATGTCCAACCTTCAGATCTATATTAGGTTATTAACGTACGTGAGGAGATATCTTGGTATTTTCTTTTTAAGCATTGTGGGTTTGATTATTTTCTCATCTATGGAAATTGCGTTTATTGATCTCTTTGGTTATACCGTAAACGCTATTGGGGGCATGACATCTGATTCGGTAGCCGCACCTGAAGCCGTCAAACAGAGCAGTGGATTGACTGCATTTTTAGTGGACTGCTTATCATCCCAGGGCGTGTTACTGCTCGATACTCGCTGGGTTATCCCGTTAATAATGCTTTTAATCGCAGTTGTCAGAGGGCTGGCTTTTTTTGTCGGCGGGTACTGTATGACTTACGTGTCGCAGGTGCTTGTGCATAATCTCCGACTTGCTGTTTTTAACAAATACACCGCGCTTCCCGCTAGTTACTTCGATGCCAGTATGGGCGGTCATTTAGTTGCTCGAACAACTTTTATAGTATCTCAGGTTACTCAGGCTGCAACTAATTCACTAAAGGTGATGATTCGTGAGGGAGCTCTAGCAATAGGTTTGGTTGGTTATTTATTTTACCTCAATTGGAGGCTAGCATTAATATTTTTGACCATTTTTCCTATTATTGGAATAGTTGTTTTATCTGTTAGTAAGCGCTTCAGGAAGCTTGCGTTACGAATACAGTCATCCATGGGTGATGTGGCACAAATAACACAAGAACTTGTGGGCGGTTATAAAGATATGCATTTATACGGGGCAAAGTATTTTGAGCGTGATCGTATGAAAGTTGCTAGTAAAAATAGCCGAAGACAACAGATGAAATTATCTATCACTGAGTCAATAAGTACCCCGGTAATTCAGCTGTTAGTTGCATCTGCACTCTCATTGCTCATGTGGCTTGTTCTTGACCCAAATATTTTGTCGCAAATGAGTGGCGGAGATTTTGTGAAATTTTTGGCTTCAGCCGCATTACTTGCCAAACCTGTGCGGGCGTTGTCAGGAATAAATAGTAAAATTCAACAAGGAATTGCTGCAGCTGGCACATTGTTTGCCACCTTAGATAGCAAGGAAGAGATAGATAAAGGAGTCCTTGAAAGGGATCAAATTGTTGGGCGCTTTGAATTTTCAAATGTAAGTTTTTCATATGATACTAACGAAAAAAAGGTGCTAAATGGAGTAAATTTTAGCGTGAAGGCAGGTGAAACGGTCGCTATTGTCGGGCGCTCTGGTAGTGGTAAAAGTACGCTAATAAGCATGATCCCGCGTTTTTACGAGCTAAATAATGGAAGTATCAGTCTAGATGGCGAAGACTTAAATAGCTATAAGCTTGAGAATCTCCGTAGTCATATAGCCCTAGTGTCACAAAAAGTTAACTTATTTAATGATTCGGTTTATAACAATATTGCCTACGGGGCTTTAGCGGAATCCTCAAAGGAAGAAGTTAAGCGTGCCGCTGAGGGAGCCCACGCTTTAGAATTCATTGAGCAGTTGCCCCAAGGCTTTGACACTATTATAGGTGATCAGGGAGTAAAATTATCAGGAGGGCAGCGTCAGCGTTTAGCTATTGCAAGGGCCATTCTCAAGGATGCACCTATATTGATACTTGATGAGGCGACATCAGCCTTAGATTCTCAAACAGAACGGTATATTCAAAAAGCTTTAGAGGGTGTTATGAAAGGGCGCACTACATTTGTTATCGCCCATAGGCTAACAACGATAGAAAACGCCGATAGAATTTTAATGATGAGTAAAGGAAAAATAGTTGAGCAAGGTAAACATGCAGAGCTGTTAGCTCTAGATGGCCATTATGCGAAACTACATAATAAAATTTCTTTAGGCACCGAGTAACTCTAATGATTAAAAGCTTTAAAAATGAGTCTTAACTCTATGCTCAAAGAGACCTGGAGTCGCCGCTTCGGTTTGGCTATTTTGTTGACCCCGCTCTCATGGTTATTTTGCACTTTAGTATTTTTACGCCGTTTGTATCAGTGTAAATTAGCGCCAAATTCTCCGCTGAATGTCCCTGTAATTGTAATTGGAAATATAAGTGTTGGAGGAACTGGAAAAACCCCCTTAGTGGCTGCAATTGCCCTTTGGTTGAAAGAGCAGGGGTACAACCCTGGTATTGTCAGTCGAGGATATGGGGGTAAGTCCTCTAGATATCCTTTGCTTGTAGCTATTAATTCTTTGCCTTCAACTGTTGGGGACGAGCCGCTATTACTGGCTAAAGAGTTTCCTGTCGTTGTTGATCCTGACCGTTATCGCGCTGCCAATTTTTTGCTTGAAAATACAAACTGCGATCTGATTTTAAGCGACGATGGCCTACAACATTATCGATTACCTCGAGATATAGAAATTGCTGTAGTTGATGGAAAAAATAAATTTGGCAATGGAAGGTGTTTGCCTGCTGGCCCACTAAGAGAGCCCGTGCGTCGATTAAAACAGGTAGATTTTGTCTTAACGAATACTGGGGGTCATCATGTACCCGATAGAGGCAAAAGCAGTAAGATATGTCCTTTAGAGAATAGTGCGTGTTTTTACGTTAAACCAATTCAATTGCGACATTTGTCTTCTGGTAAAATCTGCCCAGTTGAGGTTGATGCTGAATTTGTATTTCGAATTAAAAATTGGAGTTTGGGTCGCAATATTTATGCAGTTGCAGGTATTGGCAGTCCGCAGGGGTTTGCTGATACGCTAAGGAACGTAGGGCTGGACCCTCTCCTCCATAGCTACCCAGACCACCATAATTTTAATGGCAAAGAGTTTATTTTTAAGAATGACTGGCCTGTAATAATTACTGCAAAAGATGCAGTTAAGTGCCTAGATCTAATTAATGATAAAATCTGGGTACTTGATGTAAAGGCTATTCCTGATCAATTTTTTCTGGAAAAAATATTAGAACAATTGTCCGAACTAAGATCTTCAGATAATTAAAGTGTTTAAAGGTGATGATGTTGGCGCAAGCTAAAGTTTAATTAAAGTAGGGTGTGAGGCCGCATGGATTTTACAGTTGTTATTCCTGCTCGTTATGATTCCTCAAGATTACCGGGCAAGCCACTTATGGATATTGCCGGTATGACAATGATTCAACGAGTGTATGTTCAGGCTAAAAAAAGTAATGCAACGCAGGTCGTTGTGGCTACAGATGATCAAAGAATATTTGATCACGTTGAGAGCTTTGATGGTCAGGTCTGCATGACGTCTGAATATCATCAGTCCGGGACCGATAGACTTCAAGAAGTGACTAAAAAACTTGGATTGCCCGAGGACCATATTGTTGTCAATGTTCAGGGGGATGAGCCGCTCATGCCTCCTGAAGTTATTGATCAGGTGGCCAACAACTTGTCCGTTAATCTTTTAGCGGGAGTGGCGACTCTTTGTGAGCCCATTAATAATAAGTGCGATTTCAACAGCCCTCATGTGGTCAAGGTGGTAGCAGATCAAAATAGTTTAGCTATGTTTTTTAGTCGCGCACCCATACCCTATCGTCGTGATGAGGTTGCTTATGATACTGATATAGCGAACGCCAGCTTTAAATCTATGCGCCACGTAGGCATATACGCCTATAGAGTATCAATGCTAAATCAGTTTGTTTGTTGGCCGGTAGCTCCTATTGAAAAAGTTGAACTTTTAGAGCAGCTAAGATTTCTATGGAACGGAGAGAAAATACATGTAGATCAGTCAGTTAAGCATGTTCCGGGTGGTATAGATACACAGGAAGATTTAGAATATGCAGTTAGATTTTTAGAAAAACTATCATAGGTTAAAGCAAGTGAGAGATCCCATTAAGGTTTTATTTGTATGTCTCGGAAACATATGTCGTTCGCCTACTGCACATGGTATTTTTGAAAAAAAAACCATCGATCAGGGGCTGCAGGGTAGTATTGTTGTAGATTCCGCTGGAACAGGGGATTGGCATATAGGGAAATCGCCAGATAAAAGAGCCTGCAGGGCTGCTTCCCAGAACGGATATAACATTACACAACTAACAGCTCGCCAGGTTAAGCCAGAAGATTTTTTTAAATTTGATTATATTTTAGCTATGGATAAGAAAAATCTGTCAGACCTCATGGCTATGGCTCCTCCAGGTTTTATAGGGCATTTAGGACTATTTCTTGATTATGGTGACAGTGATCTCGCAGAGGTTCCGGATCCATATAGCGGCAGAGAAGAAGATTTTGTAGAGGTGTTGAGGCTCATAGAGGATGCCACTAATGGCCTACTGAGGCATCTATCTAGGCAGCTATCTTGATGCTTCAGGTCACAGAAAAATTTTCTCTTCACAAGCATAATACATTTGGGTTCCCGTCAGTTGCTGAATTTTTTTGTTCTGTCTCTACTGAAGGTGAGTTGTCTGAGGCGCTTGCTTGGGCTAAAAAACGAAAGATAGTCACAACCATCTTGGGCGATGGGAGCAATGTCGTGCTGACTGGCGATTTGGCAGGATTGGTAATTAATATAGCGATACTGGGGGTTGAGCTGGTCTCTCAGGATAAAGATGACCTAGTAATAAGAGTGGGTGCAGGCGAAAACTGGCATCAGCTAGTTCTAAAAACTTTAGAGATGGGCTGGAATGGCCTTGAAAATTTATCGTTAATACCTGGTTGTGTTGGTGCAGCTCCCATTCAAAATATTGGAGCATACGGTGTAGAACTAAGTGAAAGATTTGATTCTCTTGAGGCCATGCATAAGGCAACAGGAGATATTAGAAAGATGGATTCTAGTGACTGTCAGTTTGGTTATCGTGAGAGTGTTTTTAAAAGAGCAGGTCAGGATGATTATGTTATTACAGCAGTCAATCTACGCCTCTCTACAAAACCAAATATTTGTATTGAATACTCTGCCTTGAAGCAGTCACTGATGAGGCTCCACTCGCAGCTGCAGATGAAGCATGGCATGAGCTTTCATGACACTTTAACTCCAAAAATGATTTCTAATCTGGTGTGCTCTATTCGTCGCTCCAAGCTTCCAGATTTGAAATATACGCCTAATGTGGGAAGTTTTTTTAAGAACCCAGTTATTAGCTGTGAGGCCGAAATTGCCCTTAAAGAAAAAAATTCAGATCTAGTGAGTTATGA
>TARA_B110000908_G_scaffold110430_1_pt1 | contig 14934 bp, 12 predicted proteins | sample TARA_B110000908 | Tara Oceans TARA_B110000908 (sample SAMEA4398067) | marine metagenome | biome: Polar Biome; feature: [DCM] deep chlorophyll maximum layer (ENVO:01000326); material: water (ENVO:00002006), including particulate matter (ENVO:01000060) such as... | depth 36 m
ACGCTGGCAACTGCGTTATCCAGCCGCCAGAAATCCGTCACCGCGTCCTATTTGCGTCCGATAATATTGAAGTAATCGAGATTGGCGTGCCAGCAGAACACGTCACCACTATCGATCACGACATGGAATTGCCCAATGGGACTGCCAATCCTGGCCGTGTGTTCCAGGGCCAACGTTTTGTGCATCACAAGGCGGAGGGGGCAACGTGGACTCCATTCCGTGTGCCGGGCTTGCAAAGCCGCGACACAACGATTGCCGCGCATACAAGTGACGTAGCAGGCGTGCATGTTATTCGTGCAGGTGAAGGGGCCGCGAACTGGACCAAGCACACCACGGATATTTTGTTCACGTTTGTGATGGAGGGTACCATGACCCTTGAGGGGGAAGGACGCGACCCTTATCCCCTTGAGGCTGGTGATGCATTTGTTATTCCACCTGACATGAAGACGCGGTATGCAGACGCTTCGGACGATTTGGAATTGCTAGAAGTGTCCTTGCCTGCCGTATTTGATACAATTGTTGGGAAATAAAATGTCACTAAAAGACGCGGCCATCGCGGTGCGTGAAAACGCTTATGCGCCCTATTCAAAGTTTCAAGTTGGCGCGGCGATCCGCGCCGCCTCTGGCACGGTCTATGTGGGCTGTAATGTTGAAAATGCGGCCTATCCAGAAGGGACCTGCGCTGAAGCAGGTGCAATTGCAGCGATGGTTGCGGCGGGCGAAACAGAATTGGTTGGGGCTTATGTGGTTGCAGGTGCGGACAAACCAGTGCCGCCTTGTGGTGGATGTCGCCAAAAGCTGGCTGAGTTTGCCAAAGCAGATGTTGAAGTGACGATGGCCACGATGACAGGCCACGAACAAGTGATCCGCATCGATGCGCTTTTGCCAGGTGCCTTTGATGGCGCGTTTCTGAAAGATTAACGAATATGACCGAGACCACCGCCCGCGCCATTATTGGCAAGCTGCGTCAACGCCAGACTCCAAGCCGGCAAGAGCTTACTTGGTTTGCGCAAGGCTTGGCTGATCATACCGTAAGCGATGCACAAGCTGGTGCGTTTGCGATGGCGGTTTGCTTGAATGGTTTGGGTGATGTGGGCCGTGTGGCTTTGACAATTGCAATGCGCGATAGCGGATCGGTTTTGTCGTGGGATTTAGATGGTCCAGTCTTGGATAAGCATTCGACTGGAGGCGTTGGCGATTGCGTCAGCCTATTACTGGCCCCTGCCTTGGCTGCATGTGGGGCCTATGTTCCGATGATTTCGGGGCGTGGTTTGGGCCACACTGGCGGAACGTTAGATAAATTGGAATCCATTCCGGGCGTTAGTACACAGCTGAGCGAACGCAAGTTCCGCGAAGTTGTAGGGAAAGCTGGTTGTGCGATTGTTGGTGCAACTGCTGCCATCGCCCCTGCTGATAAACGTCTATACGCAGTGCGTGATGTGACCTCGACCGTGGAAAGCATGGATTTGATCACAGCCTCTATTTTGTCCAAGAAATTGGCGGGCGGCCTTGATGGCTTGGTGCTGGATGTCAAAATGGGCAGTGGCGCATTTATGAAAGACATCGATGCTGCGCGAAAATTGGCAGATGCCCTGACAAAAACGGCAAATGCTGCGGGTTGCCGAACAACTGCTGTGATCAGCGATATGAACCAGCCATTGGCCCCCGCGCTGGGCAATGCATTGGAAGTTGCCGAAGTAATGAAAGTCATGACGCAAAGCCCCAAAGGGCCGCTGGTTGATATATGTGCGGCTCTGGGTGGCGTATTGTTGGCCAATGGCGGCTTGGCCAAGGACGTGCAGTCGGGGGCTGAAGCGATTGTGGCTGCCATCCGTGACGGCCGCGCTGCAGAACGCTTTGGTCGGATGATAACCGCAATGGGTGGTCCCGTGAAGTTCACAGAGAACTGGGCACGGTTCTTGCCCGAGGCTACTGTGATCCGCGAAGTGGTCGCTAAGAAGTCTGGCTTTGTCACGGTCATCGACGGTGAAGCACTTGGCCTTTCTGTGGTTGCGATGGGCGGGGGGCGGACGGTTGAAAGTGACCGCATCAATCCTGCTGTTGGCTATTCAGACGTGGTCCGATTGGGCATGAAAATTACCAAAGGCCAACCTTTAGGCATCGTTCATGCTGGCCGCGGGGATAAGGCGGACGCGGCAGAACGTGCGTTGCGTGATGCAATTACGGTTGGGGCTTCCAAGCCCGTTGTGCCGGACCTGATCCATGAAAGGATCGGCTGATGTCACGCGTTGTCGATCCAAAAAAGGGTCGCGCGTTTCTGGTCGTGATGGATTCCGTGGGCATCGGTGGCGCACCTGACGCCGGTCAATATTTCAACGGCGATGTGCCCGACACTGGCGCAAATACGCTGGGCCACATTGCGCAGGCTTGCGCAGATAATTTGGCAGAGGAGGGGCGGACTGGCCCTTTGAGCCTACCAAATTTGGCCGCGCTTGGATTGTTCCACGCTGAGGCTTTGGCAAACGGTCGTGTTAGCGAACGTGCCGCGCCAAGCGGCGCATGGGGTGCCGCGCAAGAAGTCTCAATAGGAAAAGATACGCCATCGGGGCATTGGGAATTGGCAGGGCTGCCCGTGCCGTGGGAATGGCACTATTTCCCCGACACAGTTCCCGCATTCCCTGACGCAGTGACCCAAGCGATCTGCGACATCGCTGATGTCGATGGCATCTTGGGCAATGCACATGCATCTGGCACGGGGGTCATTGATGATCACGGGGTGGAGCATATGCAAACGGGCAAGCCGATTTGTTATACCTCCGCCGATAGCGTTTTGCAGATCGCCGCCCATGAAGAAACCTTTGGCTTAGAGCGGTTGTTAGATCTGTGCGAACGCCTTGCGCCAATGTTGCATGACATGAAGGTCGGACGTGTGATTGCCCGTCCGTTTGTCGGTGAAGCAGGTCAGTTCCAACGCATGCCAAATCGTCGTGACTATGCGATCATGCCGCCCGCACCTGTCCTTAGCAATTGGGTTCAGGATGCTGGCCGTAAGGTGTATGGCATTGGTAAAATTGGCGACATCTTCTCGATGCAAGGCTTTGACGAGGTGCGCAAAGGGCCCGACAAAAAACTGATGCGACATCTGGCAGATTTGGTGGCAACTGCCGAGGCGGGTAGCCTAACATTCGCCAACTTTGTGGAATTCGACAGTGAATACGGGCACCGCCGCGACGTGTCAGGATACGCCCGCCACCTAGAATGGTTTGACCGTGAAATTGGCAAGCTGATTGGTCAACTTGGGCCTGATGATATCATGGTTTTGACTGCAGATCATGGCAATGATCCGACATGGATCGGTACCGACCACACCCGCGAACGGGTGCCTGTTGTCATCGCAGGCTGCGGGTCCAAAGCACTAGGGCATATCGGGTTTGTCGATGTTGCTAGCCTTGTCGCGGATCATTTGGGCGTTACAGCCTAAAGTCCGTCGGTCTTTGGTTGTGTCTACGGGCCTGTCTTGGCACAAAGGCCTAAACAAAGGAGTCGCCCCATGTCTGAGCATTTGACCGTCGTAGATCACCCACTGGTACAGCACAAATTGACCATTATGCGTGATAAAGGCACCCCAACGGCCGTGTTTCGTCAGCTTTTGCGCGAAATTTCGCAACTGTTGGCTTACGAGGTGACGCGTGGGCTGCCCATGACGACCAAGCAGATCGAAACACCGATGCAGATGATGGATGCGCCAACGTTGGCGGGTAAAAAACTGGCGCTGATTTCAATCCTACGGGCAGGCAACGGTTTGTTGGATGGCGTTTTAGAGCTGATCCCATCTGCTCGCATCGGATTTGTTGGGCTGTACCGGGACGAGGCAACTCTGCTTCCGGTACAGTATTATTTCAAAGTGCCTGATGCGCTCGAGGAACGGCTGGTTATCGCGGTTGATCCAATGCTTGCGACTGGGAACAGTTCGGTTGCAGCGATCGATTTGCTGAAAGAAGCGGGCGCGCGCAATATCCGGTTCTTATGCTTGCTGGCCGCACCTGAAGGCATTGCACGGATGAAAGAAGCGCATCCTGATGTGCCAATTGTTACCGCATCTATGGACGAGAAGTTAAACGAGGTCGGATATATTGTGCCAGGTCTTGGGGATGCAGGCGACCGGATGTTCGGAACTAAGTAGAATTTGGGCGTATAGGCGCAACTTTGCGCCTATTTTCCTTGCGTTTCTCTGGAAACGAGCGATGTTGTCAGGCAATCTAAGCGCTATGTCTTGTGGGGGCATAGATGAAAATTACCAGAGTTATCGCATTGGCTGTGATCGTGGCGTCAACTGGCGTTGCTATGACGCACGCGCAAAGTTTACGAAATGCGGTTGAACCCGCCGAATTTCCGCCAAGTAGCTACAAAGGCACGCAATACGTCGACAGCCGTGGTTGTGTCTATGTACGTGCGGGCATCAGTGAGAACGTTTCGTGGATTCCGCGTGTTACCCGCGCTCGGCAGCAACTTTGCAACCAAACCCCGACGAATGCAGGCGCCGTGGCTTCTGCGGCCTCCAAGGCAAAAGCACCAGATAAGCCTGTCCAAATCACGTTGGATGCACCCAAAGCGAGCGCACCAAAGGCCACTGCAGCTAAGGCCGCTGTATCTGTGGTCAAATCGAAAGTGCGCAAACCTGTTGTGGCAACACCCAAACCAACAGCAAAACCACGGCGCGTAGCAATTGCCAAACCTAAGCCAGTTCGCAAACCTGCTGTGATTGCCGCTGCAGCTAAGCCTGTCGTCGTTCGTCCTGCCGCAACGATCGCCAAGCGTAAAGTTGTGACGGCCAAGCCCAAAACTTCACGTGTTGCATCTGTCTGTAAGGGCGCATCAGCATCCAGCCAACGGTATTTGGGACAAGCAAGACGTGGGCTTGCAGTCCGCCGTGGTCCACAAGCGCAAAAGTATTACACCGCCAGATCTAATGTCGCGGCGGTTGCCCCGCGCACTGTTGCGCAACCAGCCCGTCGCGTTGTAACAAACAGCCGCCCACAAGTGGCGTACGCTGGTACATCATCGTTGACGATCAATGGTGCCACACGAGTTGTTCCGAAACATGTCTTGGCCAACCGCCAGAACACCCAAAACTTGCAAATTCCAGAAGGATATCGCGCAGTGTGGAGCGATGATCGCCTCAACCCTATGCGTGCCGAGCAGTCGCTGGCGGGCCAAGCGCAGATTAAATTGGTTTGGACACAGACTGTTCCACGCCGATTGATTAATGTGACATCAGGTCGGGACGTAACGGCATCAACGCCACTGGTCTATCCATATATTGATAAAGCCAATCAAACTCGCAATCTGGGATCTGTTTCGATCGTACAACGCGATGGTCAAGTCCTGAAGCGGGTCGTGCGGAATGCAAGAGCAGCGCAAGTGCGCCAGCCTGTGGTCTCCAGTCGTTCTGCGCCTGCGGTTAAGCCGACGTTCAAACGTTCAGCCCCTAAAGCAACTGCGTCGCGTTTCGTAAATGTTGGTACGTTTGATCAGCAGGGTAATGCACAAACTGTGGCCAAGCGTATTCAGCGCATGGGATCGCCTGTGCGTATCGGGAAATACACGCGGTCAGGTAAAACGTACCGGATGGTTTTGGTTGGTCCATTTGGAGCAGACGCAACGCGCGTTTTGACAAAATTGAGGTCCGCGGGATACCAAAACGCCGTTTTACGCTAACTGGGCAAGGTTCAAATTTTTGAGAAGGGCGTGCCGTAGGGTGCGCCTTTTTTCGTTAGTTGCCGCAAATCGCTTGGAGGCGTATCCAATCCCCGTCCCGCAACACTGGTTTCGCAAGCGTGCCGGAAACAGGATCGGCCTCAATCAAGCCAATTGTGGTTTCGCCAGTAACATCGACGGCTTTAGCATAGGGTGTGCTTCGGATGTTGGCTTTGGCGAAGGCAGCGAGCAGCATCGTCTCGTTCGCCAAGGGTCGCTGTTGGCTTAGAACTGTTTCGGCATAATCATCCAACGCTGCTGACGGCAGATTGCCCGTGGTCAGCAAAGTGAATGTGGCGCGCAGTCCCACATGATCCAGCATGGTATCAAGGCTGTCGTTGGTTTGGCTGCGCACTTGTTCGGCCAAAATATAACCAGCGACCACATCTGGTTCTTCAAAATCTTCGACCAGTACTTTGTTCACCAGAACCTTGCCACCGGGCAAATACATACTGTCGGTGATGCCAGATCGTAAGACGATCAGCTCTTTTGCATTTGTGCGCAGCGCGAGCGTTTTAAGGGCAGGGCCAGCGGGTCGCGACCGACACGGGGTGCCTGCAACCCGTTCAATACGAGTCAGCAACGCCTCACCAATTTTGGCGCGTGTCACATCAGGAACAACGCTAAGTGTGTGCTTCTGGACCGCACCGGGCAGCCAGAAAACCATAGCGGCGGCTACTGCACTTATTGACACAGCCGCCCCCAGCCATCGCAAACGGCCGGGGCTAGGACGGGCCTTTAGGACTGCTTTGCGCAGGGTATCTATCGCCGCGACCATTTCGGCCTCGAGCAATTCCAGTGTCTCACTGGGATCACCGTCGGGATGAAAAATCGCAGGGGTATTTGAACTGCCATAGCGGTCAACAGCAGCCAAAGACCAATGAGCCAGAGCCTGATCATTCATATCACTGATTACAAGTGTAGCGTCGCCAATAGAAACGATGACCTCGCGCCGCTGTTCTTGCGGTGTGGGGCGCCACAGTCCTGTGGCTTCTAGACGGTCATACTTTGTTAGGGCGGTCATTTTGGGCTGCTCAGCCTGTTGTTTGGGACAAGCTAGCGCAAGGGGGTGGGGTTGAGCAATCAGATAAGCAGGCGTGTGCGCGGCACGCATGTCTTACATGGGGCGCTGCCCCACACCCTGGGATATTTTTGGCCAAAAGAATAACGGGTCTTTGGTAAGATACGCGTTTTGCGTGCTAAATTAAAAGGTCCTTAGCTGCTTTACGCAATTCGAACTTTTGAATCTTTCCCGTCGATGTTTTTGGAAGGTCTTGGAAAATGACCTGCTTGGGGGCTTTGAACCCTGCCAAGGTTTGACGCGCAAAGCTGATCATTTCTGCTGCGTCGCCGATGCATCCCTCTTTCAATTCAACAAAGGCGCATGGTACTTCGCCCCATTTTTCGTCTGGCTTGGCAACCACAGCGGCAAGTGACACATCTGGATGCCCCATCAAGACACCTTCAACTTCGACCGAGCTGATGTTTTCGCCACCAGAGATGATGATGTCTTTGGCCCGATCCGCGATCTGAATATAACCATCGGGGTGTTGCACTGCCAAATCTTCGGAATGGAAATAGCCGCCAGAGAATGCCTTTTCCGTTGCTTCAGGGTTCTTATAGTACCCTTTCATTACAGAATTGCCGCGCATGACGATTTCGCCCTGAGTTGTGCTGTCCATAGGAACCTGACCCATCTGGTCGTCCATGACCGTGATGTGTTCCATCATCGGCATCGCGACCCCTTGGCGGGCTTTAATCGCGGCTTTGTCTGCTTGATCCAGTCCATCCCAATCTTCACTTCGCCAAACACACTCGGTGACGTGGCCGTAGGTTTCGGTTAGCCCGTAAACTTGGGTGATGTTGAAGCCTAAGGCTTCGATCTTACCAAGCGTTGCAGGGGCCGGTGGCGCACCTGCGGTAAAGACCTCAACCGCGTGATCAAAGACGCGCCGTTCGGTATCAGGGGCGTTTACGATCATGTTCAGTACAATTGGGGCACCACCGAAGTGTGTCACGCCTTCGTCTGCGATGGCATCATAAATTGCGTCAGCCGTGATATCGCGACAGCACACCAGTGTGCCTCCGATCAAGGGCATCATCCATGTGTGGTTCCAGCCGTTACAATGAAACAGTGGAACAATCGCCATAAACACGGGATGCAAAACCATCCGCCACGAGATGACGGTGCCCATTGTCATCATGTATGCGCCACGATGGTGATAGACGACGCCTTTGGGCCGACCCGTGGTGCCAGAGGTGTAGTTCAGCGCAAGGCTTTCCCATTCGTCCTGCGGCATGATCCATTCAAACGATGGATCGGCGGCAGCTAGAAGGTCCTCGTACACCGCATGGCGGCCAGAAGCGGGCCAGCCGTTTGCAGCATCTGGCACTTCGATGATTTTAGGGGCAGGGCCCTTCATTCGTTCAATCGCGGCTTCGGCCAGTTCTAGGAATTGGGGATCAGCCATGACCACTTTGGCTTCGCCGTGATCAAATATGTACGCGACCGTGTCTACGTCCAAACGAGTATTGATGGTGTTCAAAACTGCGCCACAAGCGGGGACGCCAAAATGGGCTTCGGCTTGTGCAGGTAAATTGGGGATCAAAGTTGCAACCACATCACCAGAGGCAACCCCTAAGGTGGTAAGGGCAGACGCAAGCTGCGTGCACCGCGCGTAGTATTCAGCGTAGGTGACGCGGTGGTCGCCGTAGATGACGGCGGTGCGTGTGGCGAAAACATGGGCCGCACGGCGCAAGTGAGACAAGGGCGTTAACGGCACATAGTTGGCACCACATTTGCCCAATCCGGCCTCATCATTCATCCAACCCATCTGCACACTCTCCTTTGCAAATTATCACCATGCTTGAATCATGCGGAAAACCCGATATTGCAAGTAAAACCTATCTTAAACGCAAAGTCTTTTTCTATGAGCGCTATAGAACCCTTAACGCCCCTCCAAACACGGCCAATGGCCGCTGCACTTTGCATGATTGGGGCGATGGTCCTTTTGGGCTTTGTTGACAACTACGTGGCGACCATCGCTGAAGCGATTAGCGTTTGGCAATTCCTGACGGTGCGGGCGATGATGGCGGTGCCGCTGGTTTGGGTACTGTCCATGTTTGGCTTGGGAACACTGCGTCCGAAACGGCTGTGGGCTGTTGCGCTGCGCAGCCTATTGATCGCCATGGGGATGATGCTGTATTTCGGGTCACTTGCGTTTATGCCAATCGCGCAATCCTTAGCTGGGTTGTTCACGTCGCCCATCTTTGTGTTGCTTATGACCGTTGTTGTCTTGAAACAAAAAATCGGACCTTGGCGCATATTGGCTGTGGCTGTCGGGTTTACCGGCATCCTGTTGGTCTTGGGCCTGCAACAAGGGGCACCAGGGTGGATCATGCTGATGCCTGTTGCTGGTGGGTTCTTTTATGCAATTGGGTCGCTGGCCACACGGATACTATGTGCGGAAGAAAGCACCCTTTCGATGCTTGCAGGGATCATGAGCATGCAGTGGGTGATCGGCGTTTGCGCCCTTGTCTGGCTGTCAATCTGGGCCCCAGCTGTGCCTGAAGGAGCTGACGGGTTCCTGCTGCGCGGTTGGGTTTGGCCCATCGCATCGGTCTTTCCCTATGTCGTGCTGCAGGCGGTGATCTCTGTCTTTGGGGTCTTTCTGCTGATCCGTGCCTATCAATGGGGGGAGGCAAGCCAAGTGTCGGTCCTTGAATATTCGATCATGATCTTTGGACCATTCTTTGGGTGGTTGCTGATGGGACAAAGCATTACACCGACGATGATCGCTGGCATTTTTCTGATTATGATCGCAGGTGGGATCATTGCTGTGCGTTCGAAAGACTAAGTGGATGGGGTCGACTTGCAAAAACCGTTCAATAAACCCGCCGCGCCGCGTTAGGGTGCAAACATGATTATCAGCATGGGCCGTAAATATATATTCGTACACGCCCCCAAGACGGGGGGCACGTCGATGGCGCTGGCGCTTGAGGCGCGGGTGATGAAAGACGACTTGATGTTGGGGGATACGCCCAAAGCCATCAAGCGGCGCAAGCGCCTTAAAGATGTCAAAGCGGCTGGGTGACTTTGGAAACATTCGACTTTGGCTGATATCGATGGGATGGTCACACCACAGCAGATGGATGATATGTTCATCTTCACGCTGGTGCGTAACCCTTGGGACCAGATGGTCAGTTATTATCACTGGCTACAGACCCAAACATTTCAGCATGATGCTGTGTCTTTGGCGCAAAAAACATCGTTCACCGATTTTGCCCAATCGGATCTGATCATCAACAGCTTTCGCAAAACCCCTGCCCAACACTATATGACTGACGCTTCAGGTACCACGCGGTGCAATGCATATATTCGGATTGAACACTTTACTAAGGATGCGGCAACGCTGGTGGATCACTTGGGGTTTGAGCTGACGCTTGATCATGTGAACAGGTCGGATCGGGTGCAAGACTACCGAACTTATTACTGCGAAGGATCACGTAACGCCGTCGCAGCCGCTTGTGCCGTCGATATTGAACGATTCGGATACAGTTTCGAATAACGTCAAATGTGAGTGGAAGAATTGTACATTCCCCGCAATTTGTCTCGAATTTTAATCTAATCTTAACGATTGCCCCAAGATTGCCCTCATAGGGCGAAACAATGCCCCAATCTGGCCCCGTTTATGACCAAGCAGCGTCATGCGAATCGCAGCATCTGAACTCACTGCTTAATCAGCGTTGGGTTTCCGAAAACGGATCTGCCACTCGACGCTACATACCATGGGGATGGAAAAATATGTTTGGTTGGAAGTCAAAAACAAACACGCTGCCGCGTCGGATGATGGAACAAACGGGTGCTGATGATGGCGGCCTTAACGCGATCACAAACGGCCTGATGGTTGGCACGCGGATTGCAACAACAATGGGCTGACGTCAGGTCGAGGCGATCGCGGTAGGCGATGCGGTTTTAACATTCGACAACGGCATGCAACTCGTCACTGACATCAGCCGCTTTACGGCTTGGGTCGACGCACCTTGGACCCCTAGCCACATGTGGCCCGTTCACATTCCTGCCGGTGCGCTGGGCAACTACGTTGATATGACAGTTTTTGCCGATCAAGGTCTGATGATCGAAAGCGACGCGGCCCTTGACCAACATGGTGACCCATTTGCAGTTGTGCCAGCCCTAGCCTTGGTCGGTGTGCGTGGCATCACCCGTCAGGCCCCACCTCAACAAATTGAATTTATCACGCTGTCTTTTGATGCGGAACAAGTGATCTATGCCGAGGGCAACGTGCTGATGCATTGCCCATTGCAAAAGCTTTCGCTGAACGCAATGTTGGAAGGTACAGAAGGCGACTATGATGTGCTGTCCCTTTCGGACGCAGCGTTCTTGGCCGAATGTCTGGTTTTTGAAGATCACCTTGTAGGCAACGGTTACGCTGCCTAAAGCGGCAATCTTGATGCTAAAAATCTGCATTAAGTTACGTTGACCAAAAACTGTCACACCATCCTTGAAATGCAGAAATGGAACCTCATTTGGGGGTTCCTTTTTTTGTGGTCATCCGATTATTTGATCGGTGGGAACGGAGGCAGAAAAACCACATTCCTAAATTTTGCTTTAAAGACGTCTCACGAAGGCCCAAGTATTCTGCTTTCAGGGGCCTATATTTTTAATTAGGTCAATTTTATGCACACCGTATCCCATTATTACTCGATGTTTCACAGCCGGATGCCTTGTCCAATCAAGGTGGGGCTAAATGTTTTGGTGACCCCGTTTGCTTTTGTGGGAACTGTCATTGCCGCTGTTCGCGGCCAAACCAAGAAAAATCAGATTTGGCAGATGAGCCCCGAAGAACTGTCGGGTTCTTTTTCGTTTGAGATTGAAAAGGGCAACCCAAATTGCGATGCATTAATACCTGTTCAAGAGGCCTTAAAAACCCAAATCAATGCAAAGGATTGGCTGGCGGTGTCTGATCTGATCGTGGAATTGGACCGTGCACGGATAAGCCTACCATCTGGGACACGTCTGATCCGACCGCTTTTGAACGATGTCTGGAAATCCAACCTTTTGCAGGCGAAGCCTGACTACGACTTTGAGGCGTGCGAGCCGTTGTTGCCAGGAACTTTGCGCGATAGCCATATTGCCAGTTTTACGTCTGCCGCACAGATGCATCCAGATCATGTTGGCATACGGTGTTTGGCCGCATGGATGCATTTGGAAATGGCGTGGATACGCCGCGGTGGTGAATATGCCAATTTTACGAGCGACGCCGCCTTTCAAGGTTTTGAACATCACACAAAAGCCGCCCACGCGCTGATCAAAGATATTGATGCGCAGGGCGTAGATTCCCCTCTTGTTGCTGAAATTTGTTACCGTTGCGTGGCTGCTGGTGGGGGTACGGAGTTGGCCGATCTCAAAGCCGCACATGCGAAATGGATTGCACTTGATCCCACAGATATGGGTGCGTTTTCTTTGCATGGAATGTTCTTATTGCCACGTTGGTATGGATCATACGATGCCTTGGCAGATGCGGCCCAATCCGCTTATGCCGCGCATCATGCGGACACCGGTTTGGCAAGTTATGCGGCGACCTATCTGGGTGCGATTGGTATGGACCAGATCGCGATGATCGGATTGAACCCCTTGCAGCTTCAAGACGGCCTTTTGGATATGACAACGCGGGCCAAAAATCCTTCAGCGGCTTTAAACGCTGTGTGCGCGCATTTGTCGGGCATCTGCACAACAAGTTATTCCGTAACTGGTAAGGGTGAGGAAAAAGAGATCATCGCCCGCAAGAAGGCGTTGAAAGCTATTTTGAAGAAATTCATTCGCAGCGGTATGGGAACGGTTACACCGGCGATCTGGACACCACAATGGAGCGAGATTGAAGTGCCCTACTTATTGGCCGAGGCATTCGAGGTCGAAATTATGGCAGGCCAACACGTTCATTTGGATCACAATGGTGCGACGTTTTCACAAGCGTAAAAATTCAATTGAGTCATAAAAAAAGCCCCTCGTAAAAGGGGCTTTTTGTTTCTTTTGTCAGCTCAGAGTTAAGCCGCTGCGGAGTCTTCTTTACCAAAGCGTCCGTAGAACGTTTGGTTCTTCGCAGCCATCTCACGCAACAAGGCTGGGCATTCAAAACGATCCCCGAACTTGGCCTGCAACTGGTCACAACGTTCAGCAGCGTATGGCGTACCAAGGATGTCGAGATAGCTGAAAGGTCCACCAGTGGCAGGGGCAAAACCCCAACCTAGGATCGCGCCAACATCGCCTTCGCGGATGTCTTCCAACACGCCTTCTTCTAACGCACGTACGGCTTCCAAAACTTGTGAGAACATCAAGCGGTCCTGGACTTCTTGGGTCGCTGGTTGTTTGTCGGCCAGTGGGTATCGGTCGTGAATACCTTTCCAGTAGCCAGTGCGCTTGCCCTTTTCGTCATAGTCGAAATAGCCAGCGTTGGTCTTGCGACCCAAACGACCCAAGTTTTCCATCCAGACGATCAGATCGTCGGCTTCCGACGCGGGATAGGCGTTGCCCATCGCGACTTTGGTCGCCTTCATGATCCGCACACCAAGGTCGATGGACGTTTCGTCGCCCAACTGGATTGGTCCTACTGGGAAGCCAAGCTGTTGTGCCGCGTTGTCGATCAAGTAAGGCGCTACACCTTCGGTGATCATGCGCACAGCTTCGTTCCCGTAAGGAATGATGCAACGGTTGGCGTAGAAGAAGCGCGCATCGTTCACAACGATTGGGGTCTTGCGGATTTGGCGAACGTAATCGAGGGCCTTGGCAACCGCACGATCCCCTGTTTGGGCACCTTTGATGATTTCAACCAACAACATCCGCTCAACAGGTGAGAAGAAGTGGATACCGATGAATTGCTCTGGACGGCTGGACGCTTTGGCCAGTTCAGAAATCGGCAAGGTCGAGGTGTTTGACGCGAAGATGCAATCCTCTGGGATCACGGCTTCGACCCGTTTGGTGATCTCGGCCTTAACTGCAGTGTCTTCAAACACAGCCTCGATGATCAAATCGCAACCCTTCAGCATTTCAACATCGGGGGTGGCTGTGATCAGGGACAACAAGGCCTCTTTCTTCTCAGGTGTCGCCTTTTTGCGTGCGATACCTTTGTCCATGTACGTTGCTGAGTAGGCTTTGCCTTTGTCAGCCGCTTCTTGGTCGCGGTCGATCAAAATAACCTCGATGCCCGCTTGGGCCGAGACAAGTGCAATACCCGCACCCATCATGCCAGCACCCAATACGCCAAGCTTCTTGACGCGCTGATCTGGCACGGCTTGAGGGCGAACAGCGCCTTTTTCCAAAGCTTCTTTGTTGATGAACAACGAACGGATCATCGCAGAAGACGATGGGTTCATCAGAACGTTTGTGAACCAACGGGCCTCAATTTTTAGCGCCGTATCGAAAGGAACAAGGGCCGCTTCATACAAGACGCTCAACACTGCTTTTGCCGCTGGGAACGCGTTCTTTGTTTTGCCTGCAACCATCGCGTTGGCACCAACATAGTTCATGAAGCCAGCAGGATGATACGGTGCACCACCTGGCATTTTGAAGCCTTTGGCATCCCATGGTTTCAGGATGTCAGCATCCTTCGCGGACAACACCCAAGCACGGGCGGCGGCCAATGGATCGTCAGACACCTCATCAATGATGCCCAGTGACTTGGCTTTCTCTGGGGCATTCATGCGGCCTTCAAGGATTTGGGAAGACGCATTGACCAAGCCCATTTTGAACAGCAAACGAACCGTACCGCCGCCACCTGGGAAGATACCCACAAGTGTCTCGGGCAGGCCGACCTTAGCTTTTGGGTTCGATGTGCAGAAAATACGGTGGGTCGCCAATGGCAATTCCAGACCAATACCAGCCGCCGTGCCGGGCAGGGCAGACGCAATCGGTTTGCCGCCTTTGTTGGTTTTCTTGTCCATGCCAGCACGTTCGATTTTGCGCAACAATCCGTGCATCCGCATCGTGCCTTCAAACAAGCCTTTGGCAGGATCATCACCCGCGTCGGCTTTCATCTTGGCAAGCAGGTTCAAGTCCATGCCGCCTGCAAATGTTTCTTTGCCTGATGTAATCACGATACCTTTGACCGCGTCATCAGCCAAAGCATCATCGATATGATCACTCAGCTGTTGTACGCCATCAAGCGACATCACGTTCATGGTCTTACCGGCCACGTCCCA